>VOFD01001672.1_pt1 | contig 30096 bp, 33 predicted proteins | sample 5384101 | NCBI WGS metagenome assembly VOFD01 (sample SAMN12384723, study PRJNA508395) | human gut metagenome | isolation source: healthy gut C | host: Homo sapiens
CGCTGCGCATTCGCGCGGAGCTGATCAATGCCTACCAATATGCGCTGGAAAAGGGCGCTCCGTTTTATGAAGTGGAAAATTATTATGATGGCAACCGCCTTTTGCGCATCCCGGCGGACCCTGCCCTGTCGCCCGCGCACAATGCGCAAAAGTATTATAAAGAATACCGCAAGGCGCAGACGGCTCAGAAGGTGCTTACCGGGCAGATTGCCGCCGGCGAACAGGAGCTGCAATATATGGAGAGCGTGTTTGACGCGCTGAGCCGCTCCCAATCGGAGCGGGAGCTGTTGGAGATTCGGGAGGAGCTTGCGTCAAGCGGTTATCTGAAAATCAGGCGGGGCGCAAACGGCGCAAAACAAAAAGCCCCCAAAGCGCTGCCGCCGATGGAATTTTGCACGGATGACGGCTTTACTGTGCTAGTCGGCCGCAATAATGTGCAGAACGATAAGCTCTCGTTAAAAACGGCAGCAAAAGAGAATTTATGGCTGCATACCAAAAACATCCCTGGCTCGCATGTGATTCTGGTTACCGGCGGGCGGGAGCCGAGCGAGCAGGCGCTCCTTCAGGCCGCCCAGCTTGCCGCATGGTTCAGCCGGGCGCGGGAATCCTCCTCCGTGCCGGTGGATTATACGCCGGTGCGCATGCTGCGAAAGCCGCAGGGCGCGCGGCCCGGCAAAGTGATTTATGATACTTACCGGACGGTCAGCGTTCGTCCCTCCGGGGAGCTGGCGCAGCGTCTGCAAAAGGGAAAAGAACATTTGTAACGGATTGTAATTTTTTAGGCCCGTTTTATGCGAATAAGGCATGAAACGGGTCTTTTTTGTAAAAAAAGAGCCCTTTAATTTGTCTATTACTACAAATTTGTAACAAAAGGGTTACAATTTTGTAATCGCGTGCTATAATAACAACAAAAGGTTCCAATGAGCATGTCCCGGATCTGCTCAACAAGTTTGATTGTGCCTATCTTATCACATGGATCAAACAGATTTTAGGAGGCATTCCGCATGGATATTGTTACGAGGGAATATTCCTTTCCATCGGTTACCGGCCTTTCCGATATTTATGCGAAGAGCTGGGCTCCCTCGGAGGAGAGGGAGGTAACCGCTGTGATTCAGATTTTGCACGGCATGGCGGAACATATCGCACGATATGATGCGTTTGCATCCTATCTATGCGGGCAGGGTTTTGCTGTGTTTGCAAATGACCATGTAGGGCATGGTAAAAGCGCGAAAAGCGACGAGGAGCTGGGCTATTTTGGCGAGGAAAACGGCTGGAAGGCCTTTGCCCGGGATGCAAAGCAGGTAACAGATCTGGCGCGCAAGGCATACCCCGGGCGGCCCATCCTTATTTTTGGGCACAGCATGGGCTCCTTTGCCGCCCGCTATTATACAGAGCTCTATGGCAATGAGATCAGCGGCGCCATTTATTGCGGCACAAGCGGCGAAACCCAGCGGCCGGGATTGCGGTGGGCCTCGCTTCCTTTGTGGCGAAGCGCCGTGGCAGCCGTTACCGCAGCGAATTCATCAACCGCCTCGCCTTTGGCAGCTATAATAAAAATGCGATTCGCCGCGCACGGCTTTCGACTGGCTGACAAAAGAGGAGGAGATCGTTGATCGCTATCTTCAAGATCCCTGGTGCGGTTTCTTATTTACCGCGGCGGGTTACCGCGATTTGTTCAGCCTGCTCAAGCATGTGTCTGCGCCGAAATGGTATCAAAAAGTGCCCTATCCGCTCCCGATCCTGCTCATCTCCGGTGAGATGGATCCGGTGGGCGATTATGGAAAGGGTGTGCGGCAGGTTTACCGGGATCTCAAAAAGACGGGGCATGGCGATGTGACGCTTAAGCTCTATCCTGGTGATCGGCATGAAATCCTCAACGAGACTGATCGGAAGGCTGTGTTTGCCTTCATCGGTGAGTGGGCGCGCCGCGTTGTGGAAGGGGAGCCCGCAAACGCGTCGAAGGCCGATTAATATGGGAAGAATGGGATCGGCCATCCGTTAGGCCGTCCTGTAAAAAACGTTTCTCATTAGGGGAGTGTATCTTTTGAAAACATTATTGGTTTACTATTCCAATCAAAAAAAATATTCGCTCGCTCTGTGAAGCTTCTGCACGGGAGGGGAAGTGGACGTTTTGGAACTGCGCGAGCGCTATGATCGAGGCGTGCTTTCCGCCGCTACGGTTGGCTCCTATCTGGCCTCCAGGGGCCTGGGGTCGCAAATCGATCCGTTTGAAATCGATTTTGATGCGTATGATACGGTTATTTTTGCCACTCCTGTTTGGCATGGCAGGCCGGTGCCCGCAGTAAACGCCTTTTTGCATAAGGTGGACTTGCGCGGCAGGGCGATTTCAGGCCTGCTTTTATATGATGGGCGGCACTCTGCAAAAGCAATGGATACGCTGCGTGAACGCGTCCGCCTCGCCGGCGGGCGCCTGCCGCGATGTTGTGTGTATTTCAGCCAAAGAACTGCGCGAGAAGGACTGTGACGTGTTTTCGTTTGCAAAAGCCGAAACACGTCTTGCCCCGGTTCTCTCTTAGCCCCCAGCGCGCAGTGGAAGTGAACCGCCGTTTTTCTTCGGAAAATACGGTGGTTTATTTTTGCCGCAAACCGGCTTGGGCGTGATTGAGGGCTGGGGGAGTGTGGCATAATAACTTTACAAAACGCTGGCAAAATCAAAGATTTTGAGGGTTGTGAAGAACATTGAGCCATTGATTCGGGCTGATGGCCTGTGGCTACGCCGCTCATTTCGCAGAGGTTAGAGCTTCAAACAGAGTTTGAAGCATTGAAAATGCCTGTCGGCGCGAAACGCCAGCTGTTGTATATTTTTTCTTTGCGGGAGGTTGTGTTTTTACGCATTACAGTTTGACTTTTTTCCTGAAATTGGCGTAAAATGAGCCTTGTTAGGATAAGCTAACATAATGCACAGAGATCATGCTGAATTTGGAGGCTGAATCGTATGGATTACACAAGGGAAATTTCACCTGGAATTCACTGGGTGGGTGGCAACGACAGACGTCTAGCGTTGTTTGAAAATATGTTTCCACTGCCGCAGGGCGTAGCCTATAATTCCTACCTGATTTTAGATGATAAAGTAGCTTTAATGGATACGGTAGATGCGGCAATCACCCGGCAGTTTTTTGAGAATATGGATCGTCTGCTGGCAGGGCGCGCGATTGATTATCTAGTGGTAAACCATATGGAGCCGGATCACTGCGCTAACATTGAGGAGCTTGCGCGCCGCTATCCGGAAATGAAAATTGTAGGCAATCAAAAAACATTTCAAATGATCCGCCAGTTTTATGATTTTTCACTGGACGATCGCTGCATAGAGGTGCGCGAGGGCGACTCGCTACCGCTGGGCGCGCACACATTGCAGTTTTATTTTGCCCCTATGGTGCATTGGCCGGAAGTGATGTTGGCATTTGAGGAGAGCCAGGGCATCCTCTTTGCGGCGGATGCCTTTGGCTCATTCGGTGCGCATGATGGGATATTTTCAGCGACGAAAAGGATTTTGAGCGGATCTACCTTTCGGAAGCGCGCCGGTATTATGCCAATATTGTGGGCAAATATGGCCCGCAGGTGCAGGCCGCCCTGAAAAAGCTTGGCGGTGTCGATGTAAAAATGATTTGTCCGCTGCATGGCCCAGTTTGGCGCGAGGATCTCGGTTATATTCTGGATAAGTATGATCGGTGGAGCAAATATATCCCGGAGGAGCCCGGTGTGGTGCTGGCCTATCATGCCTCTATGTATGGCAATACGGAAAATGCGGTGGATCTGCTTGCAGGCAAGCTGGCGCAGCGCGGGATTGCAAACCTGAGCGTTTTCGATGTTTCCAAAACGCATCCCTCCGAGATCATTGCAGAGATGTTCCGTTTGAGCCATATGGTGCTCGCTTCGCCCACCTATAACAGGGGAATTTATTACGGAATGCACGGCCTTCTCCATGAGATGGCGGCGCTCAACCTGCAAAACCGTAAGGTGGCGATCATCGGCAACGGCTTGGGCGCCTGCGGCGGCGAACCTGATGAAAAAGCAGGTGGAGGGCATGAAGAATATGGCGCTCGTCTGCGAGCCGCTGGAAATCCGCTCTGCGTTGAAAAAGGAGCAAATGCCCGATGTGGATGCAATGGTGGATGCGATTTGTGCCTCCATGGAAGCGGTATAAAAGCCTTTTTATTGTTCCCTCCCGGCAGAAATCTTCTGCCGGGAGTTTTGTGTTTTTCTTGAAAAGCACAGGCTTAGAAATGGATGGACTTTTTTGTATGTATCCCGTATAATAAATAAGAAAAAGCGGTGAACAGCCCTGCTTTTATTGGTCGGGGCTCCGCTGCTGGAAGGATGGATATGAAATGAAAAAAGTATGGAAACTGCTTGCGTTGCTCCTAGCTGCAATCCTGATGTTGACGGCGCTGACCGCCTGTGCTGGCCCGGAGAAGAAGCTGCTGGGCAAATGGATGGATTCCTCCAATATGAGCGGCTATGAATTTCAGGAAGAGGGGATTGTGGAGCTGACCTATGCGAATTTCACCGTGCCGGTCGTCAACATCCCGTTTACAGGCTCGGTAAAGGGAACATATTCCATCGGGGAGGATAATACCCTTACGATCAATTATTCCATTTACAGCAAGAGCATCACGAAAAGCTATACCTATTCGATTGAGGATAGCACCTTAACGATGGTGGAAAAAGAGTCCGGCAACCGCTCCATGTATATTCGCCAGGCAGACACGACTGCCTGACCGATTCTGTGCTGCCGGGTGAAAGGATGGTCATATGTCTGTGCCGTATGAGCGGCTGGATGCCGTTTCGATGCTCTATCCGGCGCTGAGCTTCGGTAGGCGCGGGTATCTATTTCGCTTGTGCGCCGTTTTAACTGAGGCGGTGGATGCGCAGGTGCTTGGTGTGTCCGTCCGGGCGCTCAGGCCGCGGTTTCCCGTCCTGTATACGCATCTGAAAAAACGTTTTTGGGCTATGTGCATGTTCCGGCAAAAGATTTGGATATTATCGGGCGAGAGGAGCCGTATCTCACGCTGCCAGAGCTGTATGATACCGCTAAGCCCGCCTTTCGAATTTACTGCGAGGGCAACAGAATTACCATGGACGTATTCCACGCCAATGCGGATGCAGGCGCGGCAATTGCGTATTTACAGCAGTTGTTAGAGGATTATTGTGTACGCATGGAGGGCCGAGAGCCATGCGCGGCGGCCCCGGCCTCAGAGGCCGAGCTGGCCGACGATTACCTACGCAACTTTGACAGGACGAAAACGCCTCCTTTGTGGAAAAGCAGGCGTACCGTTTCCGTCTTCTACCGGATGGCGACTATGTGCGGCTGACCTGCTTCTCCATTGATCTGGGCGGCATCAAGGGCAGGATAAAGCCGGAGGGCTTCACAGTGAATGACTATTTGGCCGCGGCGTTGTTCCTGGCGATTGCGCTCGGTGTGCAAATCCCAAAAGGCGCGCCGGATGTTTCCCTCTCCATTCCGATCAATCTGCGCCCGTTTTTTCGGCTCCGTTACACAGCGCAATTTTTCATACTATGTCAATGTGCGCATCCCTGTGGTAGCTGATATGGAGCAGGCGTTGCGCTGCATACATCGGCAGGTGCGGGAGGCGACGCAACGCGACCGGCTGCTCTCCGGCATCGCCGCCACGGTGAAAACGGCCAATCATATTTTTATCCGCTATACGCCGCGTGTGGTGAAGGAATTCATGATCCGCCGGGTTTACCGTGTGATTGCGGGCACAGGGATGACGACAACGCTATCGAATCTTGGATTTCAGAAGCCGGCGCCGGTGGTGGAAAAGAAGCTCAACCGTTTTGAGATGTATCTTGGTGCGGGCGGAGGCGGGATGACAGCTTCCGCAGTCGGTTGCGGGCAAGCGGTATCCCTGTGCATCAGCGCATCCTCGCAGAACCGGTGTGTGGAGCATGCGTTGGAGGCAATTTTGCGGAAAGACGGCATTCCATTCACCGCCAACGAGCAAGAATTCCGCAATTTCCAAAAAATAAAAGAAAACGGCATAGCCAGTCTGTGAGCCTGTGAAAGGGTCGGATGTGCGCAAGTGGGCGTGCATCCGGCCTTTTTGCCCCCCCGATGGGGTTCGGTCAAGTTCAATTTCCTACACCTTAGCCTCTGATTCCATCTGATGTGAAAAACATGGGGCGGCAAACACGGCCTTTTCCGTACAGGTCTACTAAAATCGGCCATGGTTCTGGTAATTGATGCCGAAATGCTTGAAAGCGCCCCTAAAACTATGTATAATAAAACACGAGGCTAGAGACGAACAATCCATGCGCACCCTGCGGTATTGCCCACCGGATGCGGATTGTTCGCTTTTTTTGAAATGCAAACGGCGAAATAAGCCGTTTTTTGAAGGATAGGCAATTTGTTTTGAGTTGTTGCTGTGAACAGAAACAGGAAAGCGATCTGACGCTTTTGGACGGCGTGCTGGACGAATATGCCAGTGTGCCGGGCAGCCTGATTACCATTTTGCAAAAAGCGCAGGAAATCTATGGGTATCTTCCGCAGGATGTGCTGCGTCATATTGCGCAGCAGACGGGCGTAAAGCCTGCGAAGGTGTTTGGCGTGGCAACTTTCTACGCGCAGTTCCGTTTCCAGCCGGTGGGGAAATATCTGATCATGCTCTGCCAGGGAACGGCGTGTCACGTCAATGGCTCTCAGATGATCGAGCAGGCGATCGTGGAGGAGTTGGGAATTCACGACGGCGAAACTACCTCGGACGGCCTATTTACACTCAAAGATGTGGCATGCCTTGGCTGCTGTAGCCTTTCGCCCGTGATGATGATAAACGATGAGACCTACGGCACCCTTACACCGGAGAAAACAAAAAATCCTGCGGGAGCTGAAGGCGCGTGCATCGGAGCAAAAGGGAGGTCCGCAATCATGAAAATTGTAGTCGGGCAGGGCAGCTGCGGCATCGCGGCGGGCGCTGGGCGCGTTTATGACGCGCTGGCACAGGCGCTTTCAGGCACAGCACACGAGCTGACGATCGCAGGCTGCATCGGCATGTGTTATCTCGAGCCGATTGTAGATATTTATGAAGAGAGCGGCGCGCTCACAAGGCTTGTGCGCGTGCAGCAAAAGGATGTTCCTACCATTGCAAAGGCGGTGGAAACAGGCGATCAAAGCGCCTTGGCCGCGCTTATGATCACGGATGACGACAAGGCGTTTCTCGACCAGCAGACGCGCATCGCGCTGCGGCATTGTGGCGTGATCAACCCGGAGAAAATCGAGGATTATCTCGCGGACGGCGGCTACAGCTCCATTCGCAAAGCGCTCGCCTCCATGGCGCCGGAGGATGTGATTGAAACCATCAAGGTTTCCGGCCTGAAGGGGCGCGGCGGCGCGGGCTTTCCCACCTGGTTTAAATGGAATGCGGCGCGCAAAGAGCAGGCCCAGCCGAAATACCTCATTTGCAATGCGGATGAGGGCGACCCGGTGCGTTTATGGATCGCGCGGTGATCGAAGGCGACCCGCACAACCTGATTGAAGGCATGCTGATCGCCGCCTATGCGATTGGGGCTTCCGAGATGGTTGTCTATGTGCGTGCGGAATATCCGCTTGCGGTCAAGCGGCTGCGCAATGCGATCCGCCAGGCGGAGGAACAAGGCTTTTTGGGCGACAACATCCTCGGCTCCGGCTTTTCCTGCCGGATGCGCATCAAGGAGGGCGCGGGTGCGTTTGTCTGTGGCGAGGAGACGGCGCTGATCGAATCGCTCGAGGGCCAGCGCGGCATGCCGCGGCTCAAGCCGCCATTCCCCGCGGCGAGCGGCTATTGGCACAAGCCATCGAATATTAATAACGTTGAAACGTTTGCAAACGTCCCATGGATTTTGTTAAACGGCGGCGAGGCTTTTGCCTCCATGGGCACGCCGGACAGCAAGGGCACCAAGGTTTTTCGCCCTCACGGGCAAGATTAAAAAAGGGCGGTCTGGTGGAAATCCCGATGGGCAAAACCCTGCGGGACGTCATTTTCGGCATCGGCGGCGGCATTCGCGGTGATCGGGAATTCAAGGCTGTGCAGATGGGCGGCCCCTCCGGCGGCTGTATCCCAGCGGAAAAGCTCGATACCATCATTGATTATAAAGCCTTGGGTGCGACAGGCGCGATCATGGGCTCCGGCGGCATGGTCGTCATGGATGAAACCACCTGTATGGTGGAGATGGCGCGCTTTTTCCTCGATTTCACCGCCAAGGAGTCCTGCGGCAAGTGCGTGCACTGCCGGCTGGGTACAAAGCGGATGCTCGAAATTCTCACCCGTATTGTCAATGGAGAGGGAAAAGAAGGCGATGTCGAACTGCTCGAAGAGCTGTGCGCCAGCATTAAGGACGGCGCGCTCTGCGGCCTCGGCCAGACGGCGCCGAATCCGGTGCTCACAACGATCCGGTATTTCCGCAAGGAATATGAGGCGCATATCCGGGAAAAGAAATGCCCAGCGCACCAATGCGCGGCGCTGATCTCCTACCGGATTGACCCTGATGTGTGCACCGGTTGCACGCTGTGCGCACGCAACTGCCCGGTCAAGGCCATTTCCGGCGAGGTCAAAAAGCCCCATGTGATCGATCCGGAGATCTGCATCAAGTGCGGCAAGTGCAAGGCAGCCTGCCGGTTTGGCGCAGTCCTTGTAGACTAGCCGTTTTGCGGAGAAAGGTTGGTTATTATCATGAAAATTCGTGTGAACATAGATGGTTATGAGATCGAAGCGCAGGAGGGCGCGACAATCCTCCAGATTGCCCGGGAAAACGGCATTGAAATCCCCACGCTGTGCCATGACGCGCGCGTAGAGGCCTACGGCGCCTGCGGGCTATGCGTGGTGGAAGTTGAAGGCAGCCCGAAGCTTGCCCGCGCCTGCGCCACCAAGGCGGCGGACGGCATGGTGATCCATACGCAGGGCGAACGGGCCAAACAGGCGCGCAAGGTGGCGCTGGAGCTGCTGCTCTCTGACCACGAGGGCGATTGCAAAGCTCCCTGCTCCCTCAACTGCCCTGCGGGGACGGACTGCCAGGGCTATGTCGGCCTGATTGCAAACGGGCAGTATCGGGAAGCGGTTAAGCTTATCAAGGAGAAGGTGCCGTTGCCCGCCTCTATTGGGCGCATCTGCCCGCATCCATGCGAGCAGGCTTGCCGCCGCAAGATGGTGGAGGATCCCATTGCGATCGCACATCTGAAGAGCTTTGCGGCGGATCTTGATCTGCGCAGCTGGGCACCGTATCAACCCGAATGCGCGCCGGATACACATCGAAAAATATCCATTGTAGGCGGCGGTCCCGCGGGCCTGACCGCGGCCTATTTCCTGCGGACGATGGGCCATTCCGTGGCAATTTATGACGCCATGCCCAAGATGGGCGGCATGCTGCGCTACGGCATCCCGCAATACCGTCTGCCCAAGGAGGTGCTCGATCAGGAGATCGCAGCGATCGCAAATCTAGGAGTTACCATGATCAACAACGCCAAAATTGGCGACGGCGTAACGCTCGATGAGCTGCGCGAGGGCAGCGATGCGGTGCTGGTCGCCATCGGCGCGTGGACGTCGAGCTCTATGCGCGTGCCGGGCGAGTCCCTCAACGGCGTGATGGGCGGCATCGACTTTTTGCGCCATGTGGCGCTCAACGAGCCCTCTGGGATCGGCGAGCGCGTAGCGGTCGTTGGCGGCGGCAACACGGCGATGGACGCCTGCCGCACCGCGGTGCGTATGGGCGCAAAGGAAGTGTATATCATCTACCGCCGCACGCGCGATGAGATGCCTGCGGATGCGTTAGAGATTGCACAGGCGGAGGAAGAGGGTGTCGCCTTCAAATTTCTGACGAATCCCGTGGAGATTTTGGGTGCGGGCGGCTCTGTGCGCGGCGTGCGGCTTCAGCAGATGGCGCTCGGCGAACCGGATGCGAGCGGCCGGCGCAGGCCGGTTCCAGTGGAGGGCGCGTTTGAGGATTTGCCGCTCGACACCGTCATCATGGCGATCGGCCAATGGACGAATCCGGAGGGCTTTGAAGCGCTGGAGCTGACAAAGCGCGGCACGATCGCTGCGGATGAAAGCACGTTTTCCACCTCCCTCCCCGGCGTGTTCGCAGTGGGCGACGCGACGAATAAAGGCGCGGATATTGCGATTGCGGCCATCGGCGAGGCCGGGAGGGCGGCGAAGGTAATCGATCACTTCCTCCAGGGCGCTGCCGTTGCTTACCGCAAGCCTTATGTGGTGGAGCGCACCGTCACGCCGGAAATGCTTGCGGACCGGGAGCGGAAAGCACGCGTGCAGATGCCGCACCTTTCCCCCGAAGAGCGGAGAACAAACTTTAAAGAGATTGATCTTGGCTATACGCAGGAGCTGGCAAAGCGGGAGGCCTCTCGATGCCTGGAATGCGGCTGCCACGATTCTTTTGAATGCAAGCTTTTGCACTATGCGAACGAATACGAGGTTGCGCCCGCCCGCTTTGAGGGCGAAAAGCATACCCGTCCACAGGAGCAGACGCATCCGTTTATCGAGCGAAACGCCGATAAATGCATCCTCTGCGGCCTGTGTGTGCGCGTGCGACGACGGGCAATGGGGCGGACGGCTTTGGGCCTTGTCAGCCGCGGCTTTGATACGGTGGTCGCGCCGGAATTTGGCCGGAAGCTCGAACAGACGGACTGTATCTCCTGCGGCCAGTGTGTGGCGGTTTGCCCGACGGGCGCGCTGCGGGAGCTTCAGCCAATTCAAAAGAGTGTGCCGGTGGGGGAAAAATCCACGCTGACCACTTGTTCCTTCTGCTCCATGGGCTGCCCTGTCGACCTGCGTACGCGCGGCGATATGATGACGCGCGCTCTGCCTGTGGGGGGAGAGCGGCATGCTTTGCGCCGGTGGGCGTTTTGGCTTTGGCGCGGCGCAGGAAGAGGGTAGGCTGAAAATGCCGCTGCTGCGGGAAAATGGGGCGTTGATCCAGGTGCCGTTTAATGAAGCGGTTGGCTGCGTCAGTGAGCGCATGGCGGATATCATCAGCCGGTATGGAAGTGGAGCGGTTGCCGTCACGGTTTCCGAGCGCTCTACCTGCGAGGAGGCGTATCTGGCCAAGCGCTATGCAAACGAGGCACTCGGCACCGAGAACCTCTGCTCCTTCGGCCTAATGGAGAGCGGTGTGAAAGAGGCGCTGGGCATCGACGCTTCCCTGAACACCTTCGAGGAGCTCAACGGCACGGATGTGATCCTGCTCATTGGGGCGACTCCGGCGCTTTCCACAACAATGGCGGGTGTGCGTATCCGCAAAGCGGTGAAGCAGGGATCAAAGCTCATGCTGATCGGCCCGAACCGGACTTGGTTTGACGATTTCGCACAGTGGCATTTTCAGACGGATGAAACAGCTTTCCTCACAGCGATGCTTGAGGCGCTCCAAAATCCGGAGGCCACGGGCGAGGCGGCGCAAGCGGCCGCAATTTATCGCGGTGCAAAAAAAGCGATGATTGTTTATCACGATGCGCAGGTGTCGCGGCAGGCTGCCGTGCTGGCAGCATCACTCGCCAAAAAATCCGGCCATATCGGCCATGCGCGCGACGGCTTAATCGTCCTGAAACCTGGTGCAAACAGCCAGGGCCTTTCCCTGCTGGGGGTGAAGCCCGCTTCCCAGATTGACTGGACAACGATCAAGGCAGTTATCTCCTTTGGGGAGATGCTGCCGGAGGCCTGCACGCAGAATGCGGAATTCCTGGCAGTGCAGGATGTTTACCTGACGGATACGGCTGGCCGCGCGGATGTTGTGCTGCCCGGGAGCATTTTTGCGGAAACCGACGGCACCTATCTTTCCGCCCAGCGAAAGCTTGGCGTGGTGCGCAAAGCGTTCCGGCCGCTGTGTGGGTTTGAGGGCTGGCAGATGATTCAGGCGCTGGCGAACGACTGCATGGAGAGCCGTGGCATGGACTATGAAAGCCCGGCGGAGATTTTTGCCGATCTCTGTGCGAAGGTAGAGGGCTTGCGCGGCGCAAACCGTTGTGCAGGCTGTGGAAAGCATTCGGCCTTCTGGCCTGTGGGGCAGAGCCCGGTGCTCACGCCTGTTGCAGAGAAGGATGTGCCGCAGCAGGCGAATGCGCCGCTGTGCGTTCCCCAGGGATGTGCCAATGTGTTGGGGCAAAAGTTTACCATAAAACGGAATTCTACGCGGCAATGATAGATGAAAAATAGAATATGGCGTATCGGTTCCGCCCCTGCGCAATGCGGCGGGGGCGGATGAAAAGGGAACACGGTGTGAATCCGTGACAGCCCCCCGCTACTGTGTGAAGGACAAATTCCCCCACCGGCTTGCTGCGCATGTGTATGATGCATAAAAGCCGGGAAAGCGTGATTTTGTATCCGTAGAGATATGAAAAATGCAGGCCGCCATGCGTGGCTTGCAGACGCTTTTTCAGGAGATTGCGGCCAGCTTTATGCTTGCCACAGATCCTGGCCACTGGACAACCTGTCTGGGAAGGCATGGAGAAGGCGGATGATTTCGAGCCAGGAGACCTGCCGTGCGCCCGGGGAAACCGCTGTTTCCCTAGAAATGTATCATTCCTTTCGGCGGGAGAGGAAGTATGCGGTGATGGAGCACAGGAGGAGTTTTTCCTTTCCAGGCTTTGTCCCAATACTTTGCGAGCCCGAAAAGGGCTCGCTTTTTCCTTTATCGTAATATAATTTGAAGGAGTCGGACAACATGAAAAAGACATGGAAACCCATTCTCTCCTTGCTCCTCGCGCTGTGCATCACCGTTAGCACAGCGGCGGGCGCAATCGCTATCGGGCGTGCAAGCGCAGCGGATGGAGCAGCCAATTGGCTGCTGAAAAATGTGGCCGTAGATCCGGCGGATCAGGAGCCGGACAACATCGTGGATTGGGCGGCTTTCGCCCTTGCAAGAGGCGGTTACCAAATTGATGGGGATTATTTGCAGTACATCGACGGCGTGGTTAGGGCGAATTTTTCGCAGCTCTATTTAAGCGACTATGCGCGTATCGCGCTGGCGGTTGCCGCGGCGGGAGGAGATGCCCGCAATGTGGGCGGGCATGATTTGATAGAAGCCATCGCCCAAACGGATTTCACGCGGGAGATTTATACGGACGGCGTTTCTTTTGCGCTGCTTGCAATGGATTCCATGCGGTATGAGCTTCCGGAAACGGTGCGCAAGGCCGCGGTGGACGCGCTTTGCAGTGCACAACGGGAGGATGGCGGCTTTAATTATGCGCTTCGTGTCAATCGGAGGACCCCTATTCGGTTGATGGAAGCATAGACACGACGGGGCCGGTTCTCGCAGCGCTTGCGCCTTATCAGACGGAGGAGAAAACTGCGGGTGTGATTGAGCGGGCGCTCGCCTTCCTGAAGGCCAATCAAAATGTAGAGACGGCAGGTTTTGGCTTTATGGGAAGCGACAGCGCGGAAACGATCTCGATGGCTATTGTAGGCCTGACCGCACTGAGGATTGACCCTTGCGGGCCGGAATATGTGAAAAACGGAAAAACCATGCTGGATGCGCTGCTTACCTTCGTCAACCCGGATGGCGGTATGCGCGCATGGGACGGCAGCTCCAACAGCTTGACAACCTATCAATCGCTGAGTGCGCTGGAGGCTTATGCGCGCTTCGTGGAGAACGGCACAGCGTTTTATGATTTGTCCGATTTAACACGAGAGCCAGAATCCTCTGAAACGGCAAGCACAGCAGAACCAACAGCATTGCCTACTACCCAACCCCAGACAGACAGTGTGCAGGAAAGCGGAACGGAAATGGATAATCCGGAAAATCCATCCACAGGCTCCGGCCTGGCAGTGGCAGGGATTGCTTCGCTGGCGCTCCTCTCTGCCGGTGCGCTGATGGTGAGCAGAAAGCGGATGAGCGGCGATGAATAAAGAGAGAAGCTACCGGCGTTTTTTGGCGCTATGCATTACCCTGCTGCTCCTATTGTTGGCGGCGGGATGTGGCATCATGGAAGGGCCGGAAACGCAGGCTGTTTCTGATTTTGGATATCAGATCACCTCGCAAGCGGATGCCAAGCCGGCCGTATCCGCTTCCACCCTTCCCAGCGAAAGCATCGGAGGCTCCGACTCGCACAGCGCTGTTACCGCGGGCCAGGGTATAGGGGAAACGGCAACTCGGGCGGTGAAGCCTGAGCCAACGGCTGTGGCGCCCACCACGGAAAGGCCGCAGGAAACTGCCGCCGTTTCACCCAAGCAGGCGACGGTAGCGCTTGCCGTCACCTGCCGCAATGCTGTGGCGAACGGCATTCAGAACTGGCCTGGCTACAGCGGAATCGTACCGGCCAACGGCGTGATTTATGAAAACAGCGCGGTTCCCATTGCAGAGGGTGAAACTGTGCTCGACGTGCTAAAAAAGTGCTGAAAGAGCAGAAAATTCCGCTTAGTGAAAAGCATGGCTATGTCCGCTCCATCAACGGCCTGAATGAAAAGCTGCGGGGGGAACAGAGCTTTCCCCAAAGCGGATGGCTTTATCAGGTGAACGGTGTGTTCCCGAATATGGCCGCCAATCAATATAAGCTACAGGCGGGCGACCGGATGGAATGGGTTTATACCTGCAAGCCCGGAGATACGAAGCGTAATATGCAATAGCATAGGATACGATACCCTGCTGGGTGGAGCCGCTTTGAATGGAGCGGTTTCGCCCGGCATTTTTATTCCCATGTGTGCCAATTGCATTTTTATCATAACCGTGCTACACTTGTTCTAAATCGCAAGGGGTAACGTCATGAGAATTTTAACCGCCGCGCAGATTCGCGCGGTTGAGGAGCGAGCCGTGGATACGGGACTTGACTATCTGCGGTTGATGGAAAACGCGGGCTCCGCCTGCGCGCGTTTTGTTGCAGAAAAAGCACAGATTACACTGGAATCCAATACAGCTGCCACCGTTGTATGTGGAAAAGGCAAAACGGCGGCGACGGCTTCGTGATTGCACGTAAGCTGTATGACAAGGGCGCTGAGGTGAGCGTTGTTCTTGCGGCGGGGCATCCGGTTGCTGCGGATGCACTGGAGATGTACACGCGCATGACCGCGCTGCCGATTGAAGTCGTGAACTATGAAACGCAGCGCGATTTGGCGTTGGAAAAGCTGCGCACGGCGCAGGTACTTGTGGATGCGGTGTTTGGAATTGATTTTACGGGGATCCGAATGCACAGACCGCCCGGCTGTTTGAAGCGATGTCCGCTTCGCCTGCGTTGAAGATTGCTGTGGATTTGCCAAGCGGCGTCAACTGCGACGTGAGCCTTGCGCCGGAGTACGCGTTCCATGCCGACTGCACGGCGGCAATTTCCACGCTCAAACCAGCCCATGTGCTCTATCCGGCGGCTGCATTGAGCGGGGAGGTGAGCGTGGTGCGCATCGGCATCCCGGAGGGCTGCTATGAGGATGAGGACGGTATGCTTTTTTCGATTGAGGAAGATGCGGTGCGCAAGTGCTTTACGCCGCGCGATCCGATTTCCAATAAGGGTGATTACGGCCATCTGCTAAGCGTGTGCGGCAGCCGCAGGATGCCGGGGCTGCCGTTTTGGCGGCAAAAGGCGCGGTTGCCATGGGCGCAGGGCTGGTTACTGCCGCTTTTCCGGAAGGGGCATATGCGGCGGTTGCTTCAAAGCTGACGGAGCCATTGCTGCTGCCGCTGCATGAAAACCGTGAGGGGACGTTTGCACAGGCGGCTCTGCCCGAACTACGCGCGGCGTTGAGCAAAGCGAGCGCGGTGCTCATTGGCTGCGGGCTCGGTGTAAATGAGGATACGGTATTCCTGGTGGAAAGGATTCTGGAAGAGGCTTCCTGCCCGGTCATTCTCGATGCGGACGGCATAAATATCGCCGCCGCGCATATAGATATGCTAAAGAACAGAAAGGCTCCGTTGCTTCTTACGCCTCACCCTGGCGAGATGGCGCGGCTGTGTGGCTGCACAGCGGCGGAAATTCAGGCGGACCGCACGGGTGCGGCGCGCAGGTTCGCGCGGGAATATGGCGTTACACTGGTGCTGAAAGGCGCGAATACCGTAATTGCCGGAGAAAACGCCGCCTCCCTTTTCGTCAACCGAACGGGCAATCCCGGTATGGCGCAGGGCGGCAGCGGCGATTTGCTCGCGGGTATGCTTGCCTCCCTTGCGGCACAGGGAATGGAACCGCTCAGAGCGGCCGCAGCAGCGGTTTATCTTCACGGATTGGCAGGGGATGTCGCTGCAAAGCATTATTCCATGTGCGGCATGACGCCCTCGCTGATGGCGGAGGAATTGGCCGTTCTGCTCAAACGGTTTGGCGGATAGCCGCCTTTTGGAAGGATGGTTGCGTGATGAAAAAGGCGAAATGGCTTTGCCTGCTGTTTGTTTGCCTGCTCCTGCTGCCCGCATGCGGCGGCAAGGGCGAGGGTGGAGGAAAGGGTCAGCCGCCCGCCCTGCCTGCGGAATTTGAGGCGGATATGACGGCGGTGATCTCCGAGCAGACGATCAAAGCGCATATCGTCCGCCATGCGCTGCTCTCCTGTGAAATCCGGGTGACAGAGCCGAAAATGTTTAACGGCGTTACGATCATTTGGAATGGCGACACCTATCGTGTTGAATATCAATCGATGGCGTTCGATGTTGATCTGTCACAATTTCCGCAATCCGCTTTAGGCGCGGCGGTGGTGAATTCCATTGAATCGCTCGCGCGGCTGGAATCGCTTGAAATTACGGAAAAGGACGGCCAGTGGCACTATGAGGGCGAGTCGAAATCCGGTGCGTTCGAGCTGGTACAGGATGGGGAAACGGGCGCGCTGTTGTCTATTTCCGTTCCAGTGTGCAAACTGGAGGCGACGTTTACCAATTTCAAGGAGATCAAGGCGAATTAGCAGATGAACAGCCTTGCAGAATTCACAGCAATATTTACCATAATAAGGGCGGCCCTTGACCGCCCGCGGGCGCACATAGTGCGCCCCTACTCCGCTTCATAAAAAATACGCAGAGACCAGGGGCTGTTGCAAAATGCTTTGCATTTTGCAACAGCCCTCTTTTCACAATTCCGGCCGGATGGAATACACTGTATTGTATCGAATATACGCTGCACAAAATCTATAGGAAAAATCGGCGCTTGAATTTTTGCTCCCCGAAATTCAATCAAATGTTTAATTGCGCCGTGGCTGGTCAAAAATAGAAATACAAAAACCAAATTCCTTTGGAGAGTGATGAAACGTGACAATCAAACGGGGAGATATCTATTACGCGGATTTAAGCCCTGTGGTCGGCTCCGAGCAGGGCGGCGTCCGTCCGGTGCTGATCGTGCAAAATGATGTGGGCAATAAGTTCAGCCCAACGGTTATCGCCGCCGCCATCACCAGCCAGAAGTATAAAACCAATCTGCCTACGCACATTCAGGTGCATGCAAACGATTGTGGGCTGGCCAAGGATTCCATTGTTTTGCTGGAGCAGGTGCGCACGCTGGACAAACGCCGCCTGCGCGAGCGAATGGGAAACCTTGCACCCGATGATATGAACCGCATCAACCGCGCGCTGTCCGTCAGCTTTGGCCTTGGCCCGCGGGAGAGAGAAGACAAAGCCGGGAATACATAAATTCCCGGCTTTCAACTTGTCGAGCCAGAGAAGCTTTGGAGGCCGGCATCTTTTACACAGGCGGCGAACGGTTCGTTTGATTCCACTGTTCTCTGATGCGATGAAATTTTTCTTTGGATTCGCTCTCCGTTTTTGAATACATAATAGGGTCGGGCGCCGATCACTTCGATTTCTGCCCCGTTGATGCAAATCGTGTCTTCCTCTGGCAGCGCAAGGATGGCTCTCTGCTTTGAGAGGGCCAGAAGATACTCTGTGCTCTGCCGGTCCTTTTCCGCCGAACGGTTTGTATAGTGGCATAGGAGAGAGAGGCCGTTTAGCACATCGAAGCCTGCGGTATCCGTCAAATCAGTGCCATTGTTGTCGTCGCATGCGCAGCTATCGATATCCGCGCCGAAGAGGATCGCGCCCGCGCTGCCGCCGAATACAACGCCGTCGTGACGGATATAATCGGCAATTTTTTCAAAGCAGCCGCTTGCTTTCAATCCGGCTAACAGCCGATAGGTGTTTCCACCGCCGAGAAAAAGCGCGCAATAATTCGCGAAATCCGTCCGATACAGTTCTTCCATGGAAGAGACCATGTTGATCCCGGCAAGTCTCAGCTCTTTGAATTCCTCTGTAATCCATGCAAGGCAGCCAGGGTATCGCTCCGGCTCCATGGCAAGCGGAATATATAACAAAGGGCTTTGCGTGGTCGATGATTTCGCTGAAGCGTTGGTATGCCAGGGCGGCTTGGGGCCCGTCCCCACCGCCGTTGAGAAAAGAGTTTCATGCTGGCTTTGCCCTCTCTTTTTTGTGATTTGCGCTTTGTGGAACGCCGCCGTGATCCAATGTGTACATTACAGCGGCCGGAGCATCAAAAGCGCGTCTCGGTAGGAGCCGTCCCGCATTTTCACATCATGGGGCCTGCATCCATATTCTCGGAAGCCATGTCTCTGATAAAGAGATATGGCCTTTTCATTGTCCGTTAGCACCTCCAGCTCGACCTGCTCATAACCGGCCTGATGGGCGCATTCTAACACCCGAGGGATCAGGAGACTGGCAATTCCCTGATTCCAATAGCCCTGGAGGACGCTGATGCCGAAACCGCCCCGGTGCCGGTATCGTTCGTGCGAATCGGACACAGGAAGCACGCTTGCCATCGCAACCAGTTGGTTCTCCACAAACGCGCCGAGCAGAATGCCTTTCGGGTTTTCCTCCTGCTTTTGCAGAATGGTACGTTCCTCCTCCGGCGTTATTCGGATTTCGTCCGGATAACGGGATAAATTGTCGCTTTCTCCACAGACGCGAACTCGATGAGCAAGCGCCTGCTCCGCGTCTGCGGCGCATAAACTGCGCGCGATAATGACAGATCCGTTTTTCAAGGTATGTTCAGATGGAATACATTTCATCGCCATGGGCCTCCTTTCACTTGTGTCGGGCACATTTTGGATGCCGGTCCGGATTCATCCGTTAACCGCCTGGATTATTTTTTGCAATTCTTCTGCCGTTATTTTTCTGCACCCGCCCGGCCCAAGCGTTTCATCGAGCGGGAGGTCGCCCATTTTAACACGGCGCAGAGCGATGACCTCGTTGCCGAGCGCGGCAAACATCCGCTTGATCTGATGATATCTCCCCTCATGGAGCACCACCTCGGCCAGCGGAGTTTCATCGTCCTCTAAAATTTGCAGCCCCGCCTCCATGCAGCGCGTGCCGTCAGCGAGCACAAGCCCTGAGCGGAACGCTTCAATCGACCGGCCGTCCACAGGGCGCGCGAGCCGCGCGAGATAGGTTTTGGAGATATGCTTTTTAGGCGAAAGAATCCGGTGGGCAAATTCACCGTCGTTTGTAATCAATACAAAGCCGGTCGTATCCTTATCAAGCCGCCCGGCGGGGAACAATCCATCCCGACGCAGCGCGGAGGGCACCAGATCGATCACGGTTTTTTGTTCTGCATCCCGGCTCGCGGACACGACGCCTGCGGGTTTATCGAGCATGAGATAAAGATATTTGGAAATAAAAAGAGGCCGGCCGGAAACAGTGATTTGATCCGCTTCTGGATCGGCTTTTTGCCCGGCATCCCGCACGGGGCTGCCATTGAGGGCAATAGCGCCGCTTTTGGCGAGCCTGCGCACATCGCTGCGCGAAAGCGCGCCCTGGGGGCGATCAGTTTATCAATGCGTTCCTGCGGCATGGCGCAGCTCCCTTCTTTTTTGAATATCAGCTTTTGCCGTTATGTAGCGGCCGTTTTCAGCAGTGCGGCTGCGGCAGCCTGTCCAAGGGCAATTCCGCCCAAGCAGAGCAGAATGCTGAGCAGGATGTAGAGAGCCCCTAACCCTCTGTTGCCGTTTTCCAAAAGAGAAAACGCCTCCAGCGAAAAGGTGGAAAAGGTGGTAAACCCGCCGCAGACCCCTGTTTTCCAGAAGAGAGCCGCTACATCCTGCATTCTGCCACGGGCGGATGCTCCCGCGATAAACCCGATGGCCACAGCGCCGAGTAGGTTCGTCAGCAGGGTCCAAACCGGAAAACTGCCCTTCAAGGGCAGCAGGCTGATCAGGTAGCGCAGGATCGCGCCCAACGCGCCGCCCAGGCCGACGGCAAGCAATTTCCACATGTTTTTTTTTTCTCCTTATGGCAAGCTATGACCGGTCTACTTTTAACACGCCGTCAATCTTTGAAACCTTTGCCATTACGCTGCGCATGTGTTCCACGCCGTCCACCGTGATTGTCATCGTCAGCGTACAACGCCCATCTTTGAGTTCACGCGTGTTCATGGAATGAATCATGACGTGCATATTGGCAAGCTGGCCGGACACATCCGCAAGAAGCCCCACGCGGTCGGGCAGGTGATGAGCAGGGAGGATTTAAATTCTTCCTTCACATTTTTATCCCAATAGGCGTTGATCCAGCGCTCCGGCTCGTTGCACAGGGCGATAACCTGCGGCACGTTCGTGCAATCCCTCTTATGGATGGAAACGCCATGCCCGCGTGTGATAAAGCCGATGATCTGATCGCCGGGCAGAGGGCTGCAACACCGGGCGAATTTGATTAAGCAATTGTCGATGCCCTCCACGATCACGCCCTCGCTGCTCTTTACACGCTTTTTCGGCGGCGTAATAATTACCTCGGGCGGTTGATTCGCCTTGACGAGCTTATAATACGCTTCTTTAATCGACGGCATCATGCGGATGACGGAGATGCCGCCGTAGCCGATAGCAGCGTAGAAATCTTCCAGGGAGTTGCAGTGCTGCCGGTCCGCGATTTTTTGCAGGAACTCTTTGAGCGCATCATCCGCAAGGCGGATATTGTTGCGCCGGAATTCCCGCTCCAGCTCCGCCTTGCCCTCGATGATATTTTCCTCGCGCTTTTCCTTCTTATACCAAGCGCGAATTTTGCCGCGCGCCTCGCTGGTGCGCACTATTTTCAACCAATCGCGGCTGGGGCCCTTGCCCGGCTGGGCGGAGGTGAGCACCTCCACAATCTCGCCGGTTTTCACCTGATAGTCGAGCGGGACGATCCTGCCATCCACTTTTGCGCCAACCATGCGGTTGCCGACTGCGGAATGGATGGCATAGGCGAAGTCAATTACCGTTGCGCCGGTGGGCAGGTTGATTACGTCGCCGCGCGGGGTGAAAACGAACACGTCGTCCGGCACGAGGTCGCTCTTGATCGTCTGGACGATGTCCTCCACATTTTCGCTGTCCTTTTTGGTTTTCAAGCAGCTGACGGATCCAGGCGAGCCGCTCCTCAAATTTATCCTTGCCGGACATACCAAGCTTGTATTTCCAGTGCGCCGCGATGCCGTATTCCGCCGTGTGGTGCATCTCCCAGGTGCGGATCTGCACCTCAAACGGGACTCCCTCCTTGCCGATGACGGTTGTATGCAGGGACTGGTACATATTCGGCTTCGGCGTGGAGATATAATCTTTGAACCGGCCGGGGATCGGGCGGAACATATCGTGGATGATGCCCAGGCAGTTGTAGCAGTCAATCACAGAATCGACGATGATGCGCACGGCATAGATATCATAGATTTCATCAAAATTGTGGTTTTGCATATACATCTTGCGGTAGATGCCATGCACACTCTTGATGCGCCCGTCAATGCGCGCGCCGGGCACCACCTGATCCACGCGGGCCTGGATGCGCGCTTTGATCTCCTCCAGGAATTCCCGCCGCGCGTTGCCCTGAAGCTGGATGGATTCTTCGATCTCATGGTAGGCAACCGGGTCGAGATAGCTGATGGCGAGATCCTCCAGCTCCTCCTTGATGGCGCGAATGCCGAGCCGATGCGCGATGGGGGCATAGATTTCAAGCGTTTCCAGCGCCGTGTCGCGCCGCTTCTGCTCGGGCTTAAAATTTAAAGTGCGCATATTATGCAGCCGGTCGGCCAGCTTAATGATGATCACGCGGATATCCTGAGACATGGCAAGGAGCATCTTGCGGATATTCTCCGCCTGCTGTTCCTCCTTGGTAGAAAGCGGCACCTTGCCGAGCTTTGTCACACCATCCACAAGGTGGGCGATGGTCTTGCCGAATTTCGCGGTGATATCCGCTAAGGTTTCGTCCGTATCCTCCACCACATCATGCAGGAGCGCGGCGATCACAGATTCCTTATCCATCCCCATCTCCGCAAGGATGCGCGCTACGCAGATCGGGTGGATGATATAGGGCTCGCCTGAATAGCGGTGCTGCCCCTCGTGCGATTGTCGTGCGAGCGCATAGGCTCCATCCACCTCGGCGATTTCTTCGGGTGTGAAGCTTTTGGCGAGCAGTTCGCGCAGGGCGATGTAGCCGTCGCCCTTTTGTGGGGCGGTCGCGCCCTCTTTTTGCTTCACCACAGCATCATTGCGGATCACCGGCAGGCTGTCGTGCAGAGCAGCCTCAGGCCTCTTTTTTTCTTCCGCCATGTTGATCGCCTCCAATCGCCCGCAGGCGTTGTAAAATCAAAGAATCATCGAGATTTACCTTTATTGTATCCGGTGGGAGGATAAAATTCCCCTCGTTGTTTTTTTGGATCAGATGAAGCTCCTCCATCGCGTCAAGGGAAACCTGCACTTGGCAGAAATTTCCGCCCTTGCCCGCGAGGCGCAGGCAGAGCATTTCCGCGCCAAATCGCCAACCAGAATTTGCGCGCAGCATCCGGTAGGCATGCGCCGTCTGCTCCCGGGAGGGCAGGGCAAGGGCGGCTTCCTCCACCGTATGCAGCTCACCGCGGCGATATGCCTCGTAAAGCCGCTCAGCCTGGAAGAGCGCGTCCTCATCTATTCCGGAAAGGCGCATCGCATGGATCTGAACGGAAACATCCGCCTTTCCCCGGAACTCATTGCGCGCCGCGCGCACTGCTAAATCCACCACATCCCCAATACGGTAGGGGAATTCATCGGGTGTAACGTGAAACCGCATCGCGGTGACCTGCGTCTCCCCGCGTGAAAAACGCAGGCGCAGATGCTTGCCGCCGCCCACGGGCTGCACTGCCTCCAGCCGCATACGAAACAGGCCGAACAGCGGCTGCGGGTTTCCTGCGCCGAAAGGCTCAAGCGCGCCGACCGCATCGATCATATCAAGCGTGAGATAAACGGGGTTTAAGCGGCAGTCGAGCCGCAACTCGGGAAAAGGAAGCTCCGATTGAGCGGCATAGCCGTTGATGCGGCTGCGAAAGGCGTCCACATTCCCGCTTTCAAGCTCCAAACCGGCGGCAAGCGTGTGGCCGCCAAAGTGGAGCAGCGTGTCTTTAGAAGCTTCCAGCGCGTCATAGATGGAAAAGCCTTCGATACTGCGGCCGGAGCCCTTCGCTTGGCCGCCGTCTGTTGTGATTACAATGCTTGGCCGGCCATAGGTTTCCACCAACCGAGCGGCGACGATACCGAGCACGCCGGGGTGCCAGCCCTCGCCGGCCACAACCAGCACGCGGTCGAAGCGGCGCTGTGGGTGTTCATCGAGCTGACGCTCCACCTCCCGGAGAATTTCTCCTTCCGTTTCCTGCCGCAGGGCATTTGTCTGGCAGACCTCCTCCGCGAGGGAGGCATGGCCTCTTCCTCCTCCTCGCTGAGCAAAAGGTGTAGCGCGCGCTGGGCGGAACCCATGCGGCCCGCCGCATTGATGCGTGGCGCGAGCGTGAAGGCAATGCTACCGGCTGTGAGCGGTTTCTCCGCAAAGCCCGCCGCTGCCCGCAGGGCCATAAGGCCGGGGCGGCTGTTCGCATTGATGCGCTGAAGGCCATAACGGACCATCCTGCGGTTTTCCCCGTGGAGCGGCACAACGTCTGCAACGGTGCCTAACGCCACCAAATCGGCATAATCATCCATCAGCGCCTGTGCATCGCCTTCGAGCGCGGCAGCCAGATAAAACGCAACCCCTACGCCTGACAGATCACAAAAGGGGCAGGTGCTATCCGGCCTGTGGGCGTCCACGATGGCTGCGGCGTGCGGCAGTGTTTCACCGGCGCGGTGGTGATCCGTAATCACTAGATCAAGCCCGAGCGAGGCGGCATATTCCGCCTCCTCCAGGGCGCTCACACCGTTATCCACCGTGATGATGAGCTTCGCACCTCGTTTTGCCATCTCGTCAATGGAAGCGCGATGCAGGCCGTAGCCCTCGGCCTCCCGTTCGGGAATATAATAAAAGACGTCCGCTCCCTGTGTTTCCAGGTATGAATAGAGCACCGCAGTGGCGGTCACGCCGTCCGCGTCATAATCCCCATAGATCGCAATCCGCTCAAAGCTGTCCAGAGCTTTTCGAATCCGCGCAACGGCTTTTTCCATATCCGGCAGGCTCATGGGGTCAAATTCCGCTGCGTCCGCTTCTAAAAAGCTGCGTGCCTGCTCTGGCGTTTGCATGCCGCGCGAAACGAGCAGCAACGCCGCAAACGGGTCGAGCCCGCACGCTTCGGCCAGAGAGGCCGCGCAATCTTTATCATATTGCGCAATACGCCACTTTTTGCGGCTCAAATCTATCATTATGACCATGCCTTTCTTGCGCCGGGCCGCGGAATTGTGCGGTCTTGGCGCAGCCAAAATTTCGAGCGGCATTTATGCTTGAAAAGCACAAAACGCGGTTTGAAAGATTGATCTTTCAAACTTCCCTTCTATTCCCCCTATTTTAGCATTAACCGGGTGTAGATTCAAGAAAAAACGGAAGTTTTCAGGCGGTTGCACGCATTCGGGCTGCCCGGCTGTATGCAAAAGTTTAATGGTTCATTCGTATTCCTTTATATAGAATAAAAGGTAATATTATATAATAATAGTATTGAATGGTCGAAAAAAGTGTGAGATAATCGAAATATAGAGTCGGCGCAACGCGCAATCTCAATTATCATGAGGGCAAGCGCAACCGGCACCGTATCGTCTGGTCGAACGACGGCCTCATTTTTGTGACCTACGACCACTATGCAACCTTTTATGCAATCGAATAAAGAACAAAAAGAAAAGAGGAATTGGGTTATGAGTAAGAAAATCGAAGAAATCACCCTTGACTTCACCGGCGTGAAAACACTGTGGGAGCTGCACGAGCGCATCCGGATCGCCTTCGACTTTCCGGAATGGTATGGGAAGAACTGGGACGCTTTCTGGGACTTGCTCAGCGAGCCATTTGAAGAAACAATGGTCACGGTGCGGGGGATTCAGATGCTCCCCGGGAACTGCAGCCGTGCGGGAAAAAGGTTCTTGAATTACTTGAGGAAAATAAAAAATGGCAGGCGCACTGGGAATGGAATCCAGTGGAGTTCAACTACAAGGTGCTGAGCTAAAGGGCCTGTGCAAGCAAAGGAGTATCATGAAGGAGGAAACAAATTATAAGCAAAAAAATAAGAGAAATTACCCTTGACTTTACTGGCGTGAAAACATTGTGGGAGCTGCACGAGCGCATCCGGATCGCCTTTAAGTAGGCAGCGAACCCTGTTTTCACATAGCTTTGAAAAAAACAGAGCTCTCGTAAGAAACTTGTAATTTTTCCGTTTCCCTTTCGTAAGTCCGTTCGGGTATCCTGATAACAGAAACGGATTCGATCCACACAACGGAAGGGGAGCAGTTGAATGGAACAGCTCAAACAATTCTGCAAAGAGGGATGGGACAAGGTGCGCCACAACGATCTGATCCGCCCGGGCAACCGGAAGAAAAAAGATTATGGTGCTCATTGGGCTCTCCGTATTTCTCCTTGCCTGCGGGTTGACGGCATGGTTCTATGGCAAGCCGCTGTTGGAGTTTGTGCTCGATACCGGCCGCTTCCGCGCCTGGATGAATGAGCACGGCGCGCTGGGCCCGCTTGCCTTCGTCGCTATCCGCACAGTGCAGACGGTTGTTAAAATCATCCCCGCTGAGCCGTTGGAAATCGGAGCGGGATATGCGTTTGGAAGCTGGTGGGGCATGGCGCTGTGTATGCTCGGCACGGCAATTGGCTCGCTCATCATCATTGGGCTGACGAAGCTGTTCGGCATGCGGATGGTGGAGGTGTTTGTGCCGCGGGAGAAGCTCAATCCTTCCGCTTTTTGCAGAATACCAAAAAGCTCAATCTGCTGCTTTTCATCATCTTCTTGATTCCCGGCACACCGAAGGACCTAATCACCTATTTTGTGGGCGTTACGCCGGTGAATCCTTTTGCCTTCCTGCTTTTGACCGGGATTGCCCGGATTCCGTCCATTCTTTCTTCTACCCTGTGCGGCAACGCATTGGGAGAGCGCAATTTTTGGTTTGCGGCGATTGTATACCTTTTGACGGGCGCATTAACTGTGGGCGGCATTTTTCTCTACCGGAGGATTAGCCGGCAGGAGGGCGGGGAGCCTGATCACCCGCTAAAAAAACGGCGTAACAGACCCGCCCCGATAAATCATGATACAGCTCTGCCCCGTCCGGCTCGCAACCAGCCGAACGGGGCGTTTCCGCGTGGCAGCCCTCAATCTGCCCGGCGGCGGATTCTGGAATTTTCGGCCTTTGCACGGGGAAGGCGCTCCTTTTTCACCGCAAACTGGTCAAAATGCAGGATTTGATTTTACAGTTGCAAAATCCGGGGAAATCGGATACTATAGCAATAGATTTTGGCTGCCCGGTGCAGCCGTTTTAGGAGGAGTTTTCATGCCGGTTTTTCAGGAGATGACTAGGGAAGAGCTTGAGGCGCAGAAAGCGCGCCTTTTGGAGGAGTATGCGGCATTTCAGGCAAAGGGGCTAAAGCTCGATATGTCTCGCGGCAAGCCCGGCGCGGATCAGCTCGATCTATCTATGAAAATGCTCGATGTGCTCCATTCAGCTTCCGACGTGAAATCGGAAAACGGGGTGGATTGCCGCAATTATGGTGTGCTTGACGGCATCCCGGAGTGCAAGCGCCTGTTTGCCGAGCTGATGGGCGTTGAGCCGAAGAATCTCATCGTGGGCGGCAATTCAAGCCTGAATATGATGTTTGACTATGTTTCCCAATGCATGACGCACGGCGCGGGCAGCACCCCTTGGTGCAAGCTCGATCAGGTGAAGTTTGCCTGCCCTGTGCCCGGTTACGACCGACATTTCGGCGTGTGCGAATATTTTGGGATCGAGATGATCAACATCCCGATGCTGGAGGACGGCCCGGATATGGAGCTGCTGGAAGAGGTCGTGAAGGACCCGGCAGTCAAAGGCATGTTCTGTGTGCCGAAGTATTCCAATCCGGAAGGAAAAACTTATTCTGACGAAGTCGTCCGCCGTATGGCAGCCATGCAGACAGGCGCGGAGGATTTCCGCATCATCTGGGATAACGCTTATTGCGTCCACGATTTGACCGATACGCCCGACGAGGTGCTCAATATGCTCGACGAATGCGCGAAGGCTGGCAACCCTGACCGCGTGATTATGGTGGCCTCCACCTCGAAAATCAGCTTCCCCGGCGCGGGCGTCGCTGTGATGGCGGCCTCCGATGCGAATATCGCAATGATCAAAACCCGCATGGCCTCCCAGACGATCGGCTATGATAAGCTCAACCAGCTGCGCCATGTCCGCTTCTTCAAGGATGCGGACGGTATCCGTGCGCAGATGAAGCGCCATGCTGAAATCCTGCGCCCGAAGTTCCAGGCCGTGCTCGACGCGTTTGAAAAAGAGCTTGGCGGCAAGGGCGTCGCCTCCTGGAAAAACCCGAACGGCGGCTACTTCATCAGCCTCGATGTGCTCGACGGCTGCGCAAAGCGTGTGGGCACGCTCTGCAAAGAGGCGGGTGTAACGCTCACCACGCCCGGTGCGACCTATCCCTACGGTAAGGACCCGGCGGACCGCAACATCCGCATCGCGCCGACGCTCCCGCCGGTGGCGGAGCTCGAGCAGGCGGTGGCGCTTTTATGCGTGTGCGTGCAGCTCGCGGCGTGCGAAAAGCTGCTGGAGAGCAAGTAAATCCTGTTTGTTGAATAGAATGCGAACGAGAGGCTGGGGCGAAATTTACATTTCGCCCCAGCCTCTGTCCGTTGGTGGCGATTGATGAGGCGTTTTTTCTTTGCGCAGGGGTTATGCTTGTGCGACTTCATTTTTGATGGTCGATATCGATCACGCATCAGGTAATGGGAATGCGCTCATGCCACGCGGGCACCCCCCTTTTTCCGCTCGGCCGGAAAAGGAAGCAAAAGGGGCCGAAGCGACCGTCGCGATGGTCGCTTGTGTACGGCACTGCGGTCGAGAGGGGGGCCGCGCGTGTTTTCTTTTGCTTCATTTTCTTTACATGAGCAAAGAAAATGAAGTCGCGTCAGCGAAACATTGCACAAAGAGTACATTTCCCCGCCCTTGCAGTATTCGGCTCTGTTGCGGCCTATCAAGGACCTGGATGCGGTTTTTCATGATTGCAATTTCATAACCATCGGCCAATCCGATTGATCCTCTAGAAAAATCATTGTAAAATAATGGAGAAAAACGACAAAGGGCAACGTCGCGCTGGCTTGGTGGTAAGCCTGAGAAAGGGGAAACCAGAATGAAACGTTGGATCGCAGCTTTTTGTTGCTGTGCATGCTGGCCGGTTTGCTTTCCGCCTGCTCGCCCTCCGGTGGGGATGAGCGCACAGAACCTTTGACGAAGGACGTATCCCCGCAGTCTTATACGGAAACAAAGGATGGCGTTACCCTGCGCGTCACCGTTCAAAACCCGGTGTGCAGGCCGGGCGATACGGTCGAGGTGGAAGCGGTTGTGACGAATGCGAGCGACGAGACGATTGAATATTGGCTGCCGATGTCAACGCCGGAGCTGCATCTGGAGATCCGGGCGAAAATTGGGAACGACGCTTTTGAATTTCCTGATATTGATGTGTATGGCAAGCCAGGGGATACCGCGATCGGTCACGGCAGCCTTGCACCCGGCGCTTCCTACACCCAGAAGATGAGGTTTTATGCCGGGTCGGCAAAAGAGGGTACAGACGGAGGCTGGGAGAAGGCGAAAAAAACGCCCGCCTCTTCCGGGCGCTATGCGGGCACAGCCGTGTTCCGGTGGGATAATCAAGAGAACCTGAAAGACGGAAAATCAGTTGCTGTTGCCTTCCCCATTACCGTTCAGGCGGATTAAAACCTTTTTTAGAGAAACAAACCCCGGCGGGCAGGAATTGATCTTCCTGCCCGCCGGGGTTGTTAAAATCTTCTTATACAGCGGAAAGCCGCGTCTTATTCGCCTTTTGCGGCTTGATCCGTCGTCTTTTCCGCATCCTTCGTATAGAGAAAATCATAGAGCAGCTGCTGGTTCTTTTCCATATCTAGCGACAGGACCGATTGGCCCTTGATTGTTTTGTTTTTCCAGGTGCCGTCGGAAGGGATGCGCATCTGCTCCAGATCATAGCGCATGTAGGAAACCGCGGCGCCGCCCGCCAGACGCATTAGCTCGCTTTGCTTCATATCCGTTTCCACATCGGGCAGGATCTCTTGCACCATTTTGACGAGAGTTGGGATCGGCGTGCTCTTCGCCTTGCTAATAATTGCGGAGATCACCTTGCGTTGGCGCTGGGTGCGCATGAAATCGGAATCGAGATAGCGGATGCGGCAATACCAGAGCGCTTCGTTTCCATTGAGCTTTACGGCCTCACCGGCCTGGATATCCAGATGGACGTCGTTGCGCAGGTATTTTGCCTTCTTTTTCCGTTACCTCCACGGTGATCCCGCCGAGCTTGTTGACAATGCTTTTGAACATATCAAAATCCACAAGCACATAGTGGTCGATTTTTACGTTGAAGTTATATTCCAGCGTGTCCATCACGAGCTGCGCGCCGCCCCAGGAGCAGGAGGCGTTGAGCTTTGCATAGCCGTGATCCGGGATGTATACCCACGAATCGCGCAGGAAGGAGGTGAGCTTGAGCTTTTTGTTGGCGCGGTCGATAGAGAGCATCATCATCGTATCAGAACGGGATTTTTCATCCGCATTCCTCCGGTCAACACCCAGGAAGAGGATGTTGGTGACATCCTTGCTGCTGAAGAGGTTGCTCTCATCGACGTAGACGTTATTTTTATGCCCTGCTTCATTGTAGTTGAAAGAGCCCATCAGGCGGTAGAGGCGGCGACCAGGATCAGCGCAATCAGAGCAAGAAACAGCTTGAGCAGAACGTGCTTTTTGCGCCCGCGCTTTTTCCGGCCGCTTTAATATCCTCCATCGGCTG
>VOFD01002435.1_pt1 | contig 30085 bp, 66 predicted proteins | sample 5384101 | NCBI WGS metagenome assembly VOFD01 (sample SAMN12384723, study PRJNA508395) | human gut metagenome | isolation source: healthy gut C | host: Homo sapiens
GACGTGCAGGAGGCCTACCAGGCCGGCAAGGCCGCCGTGGAGGCCGCCGTCTCCGGCCTCACCGACCAAATGGTAGCCCTGGACTGCACCGGGACGACACCGGCTACCACTGCCGGACCAAGCTCATCCCCCTGACCCAGGCGGCCAACACCGAGCGCAAAGTCCCCTGGACTGGATCAATGATGCAGGCAACGGCATCCGCCAGCCCTTCATCGAATACGCCCTTCCCCTCATCCAGGGCGAGCCCCAGCGGCCCCTGGATCAGGGCATGCCCCGGTTTGCCAAGCTGAAAAAAGGTCCTCACCACTGACATGGACTAATACCCCTTGAAAACCGTTCCTTTTCTTTGGAAAAGGGACGGTTTTTGCATAGTTTTCAATTCTTTTCACAAAAATAAGCCTATCCATTTTTCAGGAGGTATCCCCATGAGCAACCATCTGCGGGGCCAGACCAGCCCCTATCTGTTACAGCACGCCCAGCAGCCGGTGGACTGGTACCCCTGGGGGCAGGAGGCCTTTCAAAAAGCCCGGGACGAGGACAAGCCCATCTTTCTGAGCATCGGCTACAGCACCTGTCACTGGTGCCACGTCATGGCGCACGAGAGCTTTGAGGACCCCGAAATCGCCAAGCTGCTCAACGAAAATTTTGTCCCCATTAAAGTGGACCGGGAGGAGCGGCCCGACATCGACAGCCTCTACATGACCGCCTGCCAGGCCTTCACCGAGGGGGCGGCGGCTGGCCCACCACCCTCTTCCTCACCCCTGACCAGAAGCCCTTTTTCGCGGGCACCTACTTCCCGCCCACCAGCCGGGGGCGGGCTCATGGGGATGGACCAGCTCCTCCCCGCCATCTGCGAGGCCTGGGAGCAGGACAGAGACGCCCTGACCGAACCGGGAAACCGCTTTGTCACCCTCCTCCGTCAGGAGCGGGCTTCCACTCCCCACCGGAGGGCATCGACCTGCTGGCGGCGGGCCTGGCCCAGTGGGAGCGGACCTACGACGCCGAGTGCGGCGGCTTCGGCCAGCCCCCCAAGTTTCCCATGGGCCACAGCCTGCTCTTTCTGCTGACGTACTGGGAGAAAACCGGCAGCCAATCCGCCCTGACCATGGCGGACAAGACCCTGGAGCAGCTCTATCGGGGGGGCATCTACGACCACATCGGCGGCGGGTTCTCCCGTTACTCCACCGACCGTGCCTTTCGCATCCCCCACTTTGAAAAAGATGCTCTATGACAACGCCCTGCTGATGCTGGCCTACTGCAAGGCGTACTCCCTCACCAAGAAGGACCTCTACCGCCAGGTGGCCATCGAAACCGCCGACTATGTCCGCAAGGAGCTGACCCTCCCCACCGGGGCCTTTGCCAGCGCCCAGGACGCCGACAGCGACGGGGGCCGAGGGGGCCTATTACGTCCTGCGGCCTGAGGAGGTCCTGGCCGTGCTGGGGGAGGACCTGGGAGAGGCCTACAACACCTACTACGACATCAACCGGACGGAATTTTTCCACGGCTTCAGCGTCCCCAACCTGCTGACCAGCCCCCCGCCGGGGACCCGCTTTGACGCCTGTAAGCCCCCTCTCTACGCCTACCGCCAGGCCGGGCCAGCCTCCACCGGGACGACAAGGTCCTGGCCGGGTGGAATGGGCTGATGATCGGGGCCATGGCCTGGCTCTACCGGGTCACCGGCCAGACGGGCTACCGGGAGGCCGCCCAGCGGGCCTGGGCCTATCTGGAGCGGGTCCATCTCCACGACGGCGTCCTGGCGGCCACCAGCCGGAACAACCTCTCCCGGGGCACGGGCTTTTTGGAGGACTACGCCTTCTGTGCCTTCGGCCTGCTGCTCCTCTATGACGCCACCTTGGACCAGGCCTATCTGCGCCAGGCCGAGGCTCTCTGCCAAAAAGGTGCTGGCAGACTTCCCCGACCCCGCCGGGGGCTTTTCCTCACCCCCAAGGACGAGAGGCCCTTCTCGTCCGCCCCAAGGACACCGCCGACGGAGCCCTCCCCAGCGGCAACACCATGATGGCCTGGAATCTGCTGCGGCTCTACCACCTGACCCAGGAGGACACTTGGCAGCAGGCGGCCCAGGCCCAGATGGAGTTTCTGGGGGGCCTGGCGGGGGCCTATCCCACTGCCTACCCGGTCTACCTCCTGGCGCTTCTGGCTCAGCGGGAGCCGCCGGAGGAGATCACGGTGGTGCTGGCCCCTACGCGGGGGGAGGCTCCCCTCGACAGCCTTGGCCCTTCCCCCTGGACGCAGTGGTCACCTTCCAGGAGGCCACCCAGGCGCAGCCCCTTTTGGAGGGAAGACCACCTATTATATCTGCAAGGGACACAGCTGCCTGCCGCCGCGGAATCAATACGCGGTGTAAGGTTGACAGGTTCGTGGGGCTGTTTCCTGCGCTGTGCTGCCCTCAACGCCCGCCCTCATCCGACCCGGCTCCGGCCCACCTTCCCCAGGGGAAGGCGATTGGCAAAACCCAGTGGGGCCTATTGTAGAAAACTACCGTAGCAATCACACCAACGTACCATAGCACGTAGGCTTCCCCTCGGGGGAAGCTGTCAGCCTGGGCCTGAACTGCCAGCTCCACCTGGAAGGACCGCCGGTCCTCCTCCGCCGGGGTGCATTTCACATCAGTGAAGAGCAGGTCCATGTGGCACAGCCCCTCTTCGCTCTCCTCCCCGGCGTCCATAATCTGGGGAGTAAGGCAGGTGGAAGTCCCCAGTGAAGAGACTGCCGTCGTCCCCCGGCACAGCAGCTGGAGGGTGGCCTCCCCCTTAAAGACCAGCTTGTTGCCGATGACCCGCGCCTCGGTGCAGGTGCACTGGGCCGGGTGCGCAGCAGTCCGCCGCGTCGGGCCGCCCGGCGGGGAGGACCAGGGTGTCCTGATAAGTAAAGCTCTTTTCCTGGGCGTACACCGTTTGGAAAGTCCGCAGCCCCCCGTCCGCTGGCGGATGCCCTGGGGCTCTGGGTCCTCCACCAGGGAGGCCAGGCTTCTGGCCTGGGGCTCCTGAAGCCCTCCACCTCAGGCAGTAGCCCACCCGCACCAGTACCTTCCGGGGTTGAGCAGGTGGACGTCCACCGACAGCACCCGGGGGACCACATGCAGGCAGCTCCGCCGGGTCAGGTTCGTCAGCTCCGGGGAAAGGGAGAAGGGCAGCGTGACCTCCATGGAGCCGATTCCCTGCTCCCCCTCCGGCTGGTAAAGGATCGTGGTTTTCAGCAGGCCGGAGAATTCCCCCCTTCCCGTCCTGGGCCTCCCTTCCGCTGGAGGAGGAGGAGGCGGGCCTCCCCGTCCAGCACCTGCCAAATGTCCGGACAGGCGTCCGGCACGATCATTTCCGCGGTTTCTTCTTGTTCCAACGTGGCGCGGCAGACGGTTTCCCAGCCCCCGCGGTCTCCTGCCGGGTTCCAATTCCATCACTGTGACCAATCCTTTCTCGTATCAAGTAGGTATTCTGTCAAAGCCTATGCGGAACCTCCGGCAGATATGTCTTGTTCATACTAAAACTCGTTAAAAAACTTTCGTTTTTATAGCGCGAAGCGCGTCGAGTTTTGTATGAGATGATGGTCACCCGATCCCCACCAGGGGGCTTTGTTTTTGATAGCGGAATTTTCCCCGGGCCCGGCAGGTGATCAGCTCCCCCGCCGCACTGGACGTAATAGAAGCCGCTGAGGGCCTTGCGGATGATTCCCTCTTCTTTTCTCTCACTCATTGGTCAAACTGTTCCGTATAGCGTTTTTCCAGCACGTCGTCAAAGTAGATGCAGATCTCCATGGCCCCCGAGCCTGTCACGCTGTGGTAGAAGGTCACCCCCCTGCTCCGTGCTCACGTCGTTGTGGTAGGCCTCTTCCCCGTCCACGGTGATGCGCACATTCACGGTCTCCCGCCCGTCGTCGGGCAAAACCACCTCCACCGTTTTCGTGTGGGTGGGCTTGGTCTCCGGGCCCTTGCTCACCTGGAGGACAATGCTGGTGCCCTCCCTTCACCTCGGTGCCGGGGGCGACGCTCTGGTAGACCACCTGCCCGGCCGGCTGGTCGCTGGCCACGTTGGTGGCGCTGCCGATCTTCAGGCCCGCCCCGGCTGCAATGGTCCGGGCGTTTTCAGGGTGGTGCCGGTCAGGGTGGGCACCACGACGGTCTTGGTCTCAGGCCCTGTGCTGATTACCAGGCGGACGGTGTCCCCGGGGCTGAGCTCGGTGCCCTCCACGGGGTCGCTGGAGATGACCTGGTTTTCCTTCACGGTGTCAGAGGGCTCCTTGATGGGGGTGTCCACCTTCAAATCCAGCTGCTGCAGGCGGCCACAGCGGTCTCATAGGTGTCGCCCACCACGTTGATCATCTTCACCGTCTCTTTGCCGGAGCTGACCACCACGTTGATGGTGATGGGCTCCTCCCCGGGGTCATCTTGGTGCCGCTTTCGGGGTCCTGGCGGATGATCTTGCCCGCCTCATATTGCTCGCTGGGCTCCGTGCCGGTTTGGATCACCTGGAAGTTTTTTAGGATCTCCTCGTCCTGAAGGACCTCCTCCAGCTTCTCCCCAAAAGATTGGGGACCTTCAGGCTGTCGTCCTTTTCAAAGATCCCGCTGAAGAAGGTCAGCCAGAGGAAGACCCCCGCCACCACCAGAAAGGCCACCACCACAATGGGGATCACCAAGCTGCGCTTGCGGTCTCTGTCGTCTTCGTAGTCCTCCGGCTCCTCCGGGGGGATACCGCCGGGGGGGCGGGGCCGGGCGGGGCCGGGCGGGCGGACGCTGGCGGCGGTTCAGGGAGCTGGCGTTGTCCACCGGCTGGGTGGGCTCGTCGGGCATGGGCTGGCTGCCGTGGAAGCTGGCCAGATTGTAGTGAAAACTCCACCTGGGGATTTTTCCGGAACTCCTCCAAATCCCGCAGCATGGCCTCGGCGTTCATATACCGCTGGTCGATCCGGGAGGCCATGGCTTTCATGGTGATCGCCTCCAGGCCCAGGGGGATATCGGGGATGATCTCCCGGGGGGGACATGGGCTTGGCGCTGATGTCTGGATGGCCACCGCCACCGGGGAATCCCCCTCGTAAGGCAGACGACCGGTGAGCATCTCATAGAGGACCACGCCGGCGGAGTAGATGTCGCTGCGCGCGTCGATCCGGCTGCCCCGGGCCTGCTCGGGGAGATATAGTGGACCGAGCCCAGGGCCTCCTGGGTGAGGGTGTTCTGGGCGGCGGACATGATCCGGGCGATGCCGAAGTCGGCCACCTTGATGCTCCCGTCCCGGAGGACCATGATATTCTGAGGCTTGATGTCCCGATGGATGATCCCCGGCTGTGGGCATGGCCGAGGGCCCGGACGATCTGGGTGATGAAATACAGAGACTCCCGCCAGTTCAGCCGGCCCTCTTTCTTCTGCATATATTGCTTGAGAGTGATCCCGTCGATGAGCTCCATCACAATATAATCCAGGTCGTCTCCCCGGCTCACGTCGTACACCGAGACGATATTGGGGTGGGAGAGCATGGCCACCGCCTGGGACTCCTCGTGGAACCGGCGGCGGAACTCCGCGTCAGAGGCCAGGTCCCGTTTGAGCACCTTAATGGCCACAAACCGGTGCAGGCGATGGCAGTAGGCCTTGTATACCACCGCCATGCCGCCGACCCCGATGACGTCCAGGATCTCATATCGGTTCTCGAGCATTTTACCTATGTATTGATCCATGGCAACACACTCCTTCTCACTGCTGGAACAGCACGACGGTCACATTGTCCGGCGCGCCGCTGTCCAGGGTGCGGGTCACCAGGCGCTGGCAAATCTCCTGGGGCGTCCCTCCGGCCAGGATCTCCTGGTGGATCTCCTGGTCGGTCACTTCGTTGATCAGGCCGTCGGAACACAAAAGGACCCAATCCCCCTCCTCCAGGGTCTCCTGGAAGAGGTCGGCCTTTACCTTTCGGCTGGTTCCCAGGGCCCGGGTGATGAGGTTCTTCTGGGGTGGTTCCGGGCCTGCTCGGGGGTCAGATCCCCCTTGGCCACCAGATCCTCCACCACGGGTGATCCCTGGTGATCCGCCGGATGGTGGTTTGGCTGATCCGATAGGCCCGGCTGTCCCCACGTTCACCACGCAAAGCTGCCTGCCCTGGAGGATGAGCCCCACCAGGGTGGTCCCCATGCCGATGCAGTCGTCGTCTGTCTCGGCTTTGAGATAGACCACCCGGTTGGCATCCTCGGCGGCGGCCAGCAGCAAATCCGCCGCAGGGGCGGACCCTCGATGTCTTTCAGCTCTTGCAAATGGCCCCGGAAGGTTGCCACCGCCATCTGGCTGGCAATGTCTCCGGCCTTGGCGCCGCCCATCCCGTCGCAGACAACGCCCCAGGCCAGGCCGCCGTCTCCAATCACCTCATAGGCGCAGGAATCCTGGTTTCTCTTCTTACGATTCCTTTGTCCGTCATTCCCCATACGGAAATCATAGGGGATCATCTCCTTTCGCGTCTTCCGCCGTCACTTCGCCTGGTCCCGCAGGGCCTTCCGGCGCAGCTGTCCGCAGGAGGCGTCTATATCGCTGCCCAGCCGCCGCCGGACGGTGGCGGTCCCCCGTTTTTCCAGCTGCCGCTGAAAGGCGGCCACACGGGAGCTGGGCTGCAAGCTGCTCTCCTCCACATGGTTGAGAGGGATCAGATTTACATGGGCAACGGTCCCTCCAGCCGGTCGGCCAAAAGGGCCGCCTGGCGGGGGGTGTCGTTGACACCGTCAATCATGGCATATTCATAGGAAATCCGCCGCCCGGTCTTTTTCAAAATACCGCCGGCAGGCGGCAAAGAGAGCGTCCACCCCGGTGGCCCGGTTCACCGGCATGAGGGAGCTTCGGGTCTCGTCGTCCGGTGCGTGGAGGGAGACCGACAGGGTCAGCTGAAGCCCCTCCTCCGCCAGGCGGTCAATGCCCTTGATGAGGCCGCAGGTGGACAGGGGAGATATGGCGCATGCCAATGTTCATCCTGTCGGGATGGTTCACCAGGGTGAGGAATTTCCGCACATGGTCATAGTTGTCCAGGGGCTCCCCGATCCCATGAGGACAATGTTGGAAATGGGCAGGCCGGAATCCTTCTGGGTAAAGATCACCTGGTCCAGGATCTCCCCCGCCGTCAGGTTCCGCACCCGCCCCCCCACAGTGGAGGCGCAAAAGGCGCAGCCCATGGCGCACCCCACCTGGGAAGAGATACACACGGAGTTTCCGTGATGGTAACGCATGAGGACAGTCTCGATGCAGTTGCCGTCGGACAGCCTCCAAAGATATTTTATGGTGCCGTCCAGCTTTGAGACCTGTTTTCGCTCCACCGTCGGGGGAAACACCTCCCTCCTGGTCGATTTTTGTCCGGAGGGTCTTGGGCAGATCCGTCATTTCCTCCACAGAGGAAATCCCCCGGCTGAACCACTGGAAGATCTGCTTGCCCCGAAAGGCGGGCTGGCCCTGGTCCTTGCACCAGGCGGTGAGCTCCGCCGGGGTCATGGATTTCAGATCAGCCATGGCTTCCCTCCTTCCGGAGCTTGGCCAGGAAGAACCCGTCGGTCCCCAGCCGCTGGGGCCATAGGGGTGATCTGGCCCTGGGCTGCCTCCCCGGCCGGGCCGGGCAGCGTGAAGGGCCCCAAGGAAAATTCCCTGTGGGCAGACAGGAAGGCCTGGATCACCCCTTCGTTTTCCTGGGGCCGGAGGGTGCAGGTGGAATAGAGAAGCACCCCTGCCGGGCCTCACATAACGGGGAGACATTCTCCAAAATCTCCCCCTGGATCTGAGGCAGGCCCGCCAGCTCCTCCCGGGGCTTATAGCGGATCTCCGGCTTCTTGCGGATCACCCCCAGGCCGGAGCAGGGGACGTCGGCCAGGACCGTGTCAAAGGCCTCCTCCCAGCCCTTCCGGGGCTTCTTTGCGTCCACCACCTGGGCGGTGATGGCGTGAAAGCCCAACCGGGCGGCGCCCGCCTCAATGAGGCCCTTTTTGTGGGCGTGGAGGTCGCAGGCGTGGATCTCCCCGGTCCCCCATCACCACGGCCGCCCCAAAGGATTTCCCCAGGGGCAGCGCAGGCGTCCAGCACTTTGCTCCCTGGTTGGATCCCGGCAGCCAGCACCGCCAGACGGGCGGCGGGGTCCTGAGCGTAGATCATACCCTCTTCCCAAGCGCGGCTTTGGGTGAGGTCGCCCGTGGCCGAGAGAACCAGGCAGTCGGGCAGCCAGGGGTGGGGCTCTGCCTGGACCCCCTCCGCTTGCAGCAGGGCCATCGCCTGCTGGGTTTGGAACCGGCAGGTGTTCACCTGCACCGTCACCGGGGGCTCGCTGTTGTCCCAGCGGAGGAGGGCTTCCAGCTCCTGTTCCCCCAGCGCCTCGCCCCCTCCTCCACCAGCCACTGGGGGTGGCTGTAGAGCAGGGAGAGATAGGCGGCGGTGCTGCTCCGGTCCAGGGTGGGCAGCTCGTCCAGGTGGCGAGCCAGGTTGCGCAGGATGCCATTGACCATGCCCCCGGCCTTGGGGTTTTTACAGTGCTTTTGGTCAGCTCCACCGCCTCGCTCACGGCGGCGTTCACGGGGATTTTGGTCAGGAAGAGCATTTGGTACAGGCCCATGCGCAGGTTATTTCGCACCTTGCTCTCCATTTTAGTCAGCTTCATGGTGGAGTACTGCTGGAGGTAGTGGTCCAGCAGCATCCGGTTTTGCAGCACACCAAAGCACAGGCGGGTGGCCAGGGCGGCATCCCGCCGGTCCAGGCGCTGCTCCTGGATGACCTTTTTCAGGTGTCCGTTGGACCAGGCCTTCTGGCGCTCCATGGCAACTAAGGTGAGCAGTGCGGCTTCTCGGGCAGACATCCCCCCCCCCTCCTTTCTGATTTGGCTTAGATTCAATCTACCGCAATGGGGTGGCCCCGCAGATAGTCGGCAGCGGCCATCCGCTTGCCCCCATCGGCCTGGAGAATGTCGATCCGAAGGACCGTCCCCCGCCGCAGGCCACCTTCAGGCCCTTTTTATCGGCGGACAGGATGCTGCCAGGGGCTTTCCCGGTGGTCTCCTCCAGCACCGTGGTGGCAAAAATCTTGCACCGGGTTCCCCCAGCTCCGTCACGGCCGCGGGCCAGGGGATCAGGCCCCGGACCTGGTCGTGAAGAGCCCGGGCAGGCCGGGTCCAGTCCATGGCGGACAGGGCGCGGCTGAGCATGGGGGCCTGGGTCACCTGGCTCTCCTCCTGGACCGTTCGGGTGGCGGTGCCCTGGGCGAGCTTGTCCACGGTCTCCACCAGCAGCTCCGCCCCCAGCTGGGCCAGGCGGTCGTGGAGGGTCTCCACGGTCTCGTCGGGATCGATGGGGGTCGCCCTCTGGGCGATGATATCCCCGGCGTCCACGGCCAGGGCCATGTGCATAATGGTCACCCCGGTCTCCCGGTCCCCGTTGAGGATGGCCCAGTGAATAGGCGCAGACCCCCGGTATTTCGGCAGGAGGGAGGAGTGGACGTTGATGCACCCCAGCCGGGGATAGTCCAGGATCTCCTGGGGCAGAATCCGGCCGTAGGCCGCCACCACAATGAGATCAGGGGCCAGCTGCCGGATGGTCTCCAGGGCGGTGCCGTCCCGGAGCTTGGCAGGCTGAAAGACAGGAATGGCATGGGCCTGGGCGCAGACCTTCACCGGGGTGGGCAGGAGTTTCATGCCCCGGTTTTTGGGCTTGTCCGGCTGGCTGAATACCCCCACCACCCGGTGGCCGGCGGCCACCAGGGCCTCCAGAGAGGGCACGGCGAAATCCGGCGTGCCCATAAAAAGAATGTTCATCGGCTCCTCCCGTTCGGTCAGTTTTCTTCTTCCTCTGCCTTCTGGAGCATCTCGTCCACCTCGGCTTCGGTGAACAGGCGGCCCGCCTTTTCATAAACATATGGCCGTCCAGGTGCTCGATCTCGTGGCAGAAGCAGCGGGCGGTGATCCCCTCCCGCTCATGCCTCCACCGGGGTTGCCGTCGCGGTCCTGGGCGCGGACCGTCACCTTCATGGGGCGCTTGACAATGCCGTACAGGCCGGACAGGCTCAGGCAGCCTCAAAAGCCCTCCTGCTCCCCCTTCCTGGCTGACGATTTCGGGGTTCACCAGCTCCAGAAACGTCTCGTCGTCATCCATCACGATGACCACCCGGCGGAGGATACCCACCTGGGGGGCAGCCAAGCCCAGACCCTGAGCGTCTTCCAGGGTGTCCATAAGGTCCTCGATGAGCACCGACAGCTTCCGGTCAAAATTGGTAACGGGATGGCAGACCTTATGGAGTGCAGGGTCTTCCTTCTGTAAAATCTTCTTAATCATGGGGGATCATTCCTTCCTCATTCGTTCTATATTTAATCCATGGGGTTTACATCCACAAAAATGGACAGCCCCGGTTGGCCTTGTCCTGCTGGGCCTGGCGGAGCAGCTGGGCCAGCACAGACCGGATCTCCTTGCTCCCCCGGCATTTGACCAGCACCCGGTAGCGGTAGCGCTGGTTCACCTTCAGCACCGGGGCCGGGGCCGGGCCCAGAATCTCCGGGCCCTCCGGCCCTTGTTGCCGGGCTTCACCCAGGGCTCCAGGCTGCGTCGGAGCACGGCGCAGGCCCGCAGGACCTGGAGCTCGTCCGGGCCGGAGACGGTAATCCGGAACAGGTCAAAAAGGGTGGAAAGCGGAGCATCCGGCGCATTCCCGCTCTCCTTTGTAAAAGGTATCATAATCCTGGCGGGCTGCCAGGTTGATCACATCGTTCTCGGGGTCCAGGTCTGGATCACCGCCCGGCCGGGCTTCTCCCCCCCCCCCGCCCGGCCCACCACCTGGGTCAGCAGTGAAGGTCCGCTCGGCGGCCCGGTAGTTGTCGGCGTACAGGGAGAGGTCCCCGTCCACCACCCCCACCAGGGTGACGTTTTCAAAATCCAGCCCCTTGGCCACCATCTGGGTCCCCAAAGGATGGGGACCTTTTTCGGAACCGGTCCAGCAGGGCCTCGTGGGACTGCCGGGCCGTGATGGTGTCGGCGTCCATGCGCATGACCTCGGCCTCGGGATACAGGGCCTGGAGCTCCTCCTGGAGCTTTTGGGTCCCCATCCCCACAAACTGAAGGCGGCTGCTGCACTGGGGGCACAGGTCGGGCAGGGCCTGGGAATGGCCGCAGTAGTGGCACATGAGGCTCCCGTTGGCGCTGTGATAGGTGAGATGGACCGAGCAGCGGGGGCAGGAGGGGGGTCTCTCCGCACTGGGGGCAGACCACCATGCGGCTGCTGCCCCGGCGGTTCAGGAACAGGATGCTCTGCTCCCCCCGCTGGAGGTTTTCCTCCAGCTCCTCCTTCAGCAGCGCCGACAGCCCCGTGTGGTTGCCCCGGCGAAGCTCCTCCTTCATGTCCGCCAGGCGGACCTGGGGCAGGTCGTGGGCGTTGTACCGGGCCGTCATGGTAAACAAGTGATACCGCCCGGTTTCCGCGGCGTAGCGGCTCTCCACCGCCGGGGTGGCCGAGCCCAGCAGGAGGAGTCCCTTGTGCTGGGTGCAGCGGAACTTCGCCACCTCCCGGGCGTGGTACCGGACCATGCTCTCAGACTGGTAGCTCCCCTCCTGCTCTTCGTCCAAGATCACCAGCCCCAGCTTTTCCAGCGGGGCGAACACCGCCGACCGGGTCCCGACGACCACCGAGGCCTTGCCGTCCCGGACCCGCTTCCACTCGTCATACCGCTCCCCGGTGGGAAGGCAGCTGTGGAGCACCGCCACCTGGCGGCCGAAGTGGGAGATAAAAATTTGCAGCAGGCTGGGGGTCAGGGCAATTTCGGGGACCATCACAATGGCCCCCCGCCCCTCTGCCAGGGTCTTTTTTGAATCAAATGCAGATAGACCTGGGTCTTCCCGCTGCCGGTGACCCCATACAGCAGGGCCGCCTGGGGCTCGTCCCGGTCCATCAGCGCCGCCAGGCCCCTCGTAGGCCGCCTGCTGCTGCTCGTTCAGGGCCGACACCGGCCGGGCTCCCCGGCCTCGGGGAGGGGCGGCGGAAGACCTCTTGCTCCCGCAGGGTGAGGATGCCCCGTTTTTCCAGGTTCTTTACCGTCTGGCGGGAGGCGCCGGTGAAATAGCACAGCTCCTTCACGCTGGCGCTGCCCAGGTTGCTCAAAAGCTCCGTTACGGCATAAGCCATGGGGGGCTGTTTTTTCCTGGGAGCCATCTGGGCCAGGGCCTGGGCGGGGTCCACTGCCAGGCAGGCGATGGGCTCGGTTTTGTCCTTCACCTTCCGCCGGGCGTTGGTGGCCTTGACCACCAGGCCCTCCTTTTCCAGCTCCCGCAGCAGCCGGCGGGGGTCTTTCAGGTCGGGGATGGCCTTAATCTGTTCCAAATCCGCCCGGCCTCCGGCGGCCTGGATGCACTGCAAAAGCTGGTTGGCCTGGGGCCGGTCCCGGGTGGCGGTCTCCCAGGTCTCCCGGTCTACCCCGGGGGCCAGGGCGTAGCCCTCCTTGAGGACATACCACAGCCCCGTGGGCAGCATGGCCCGGGCGGCGTCGTACACGGTGCAGAACCACCGCTCCCGCATCCACAGGGCCAGCCGGATGGCCTCCTGGCTCAGCACAGGGCGGGCGTCCAGCAGGGTGCGCAGTTCCTTGAGCCCCTTCCGGCCCCCCCCTCTTCCAGGGAGAGAACCAGCCCCTCGCTGGGCCGGTTTCCCGTGCCGAAGGGGGCCAACACCCGCATCCCCGGCCTCAGCATCCCCTCCAGCTGGGAGGGACCCGGTAGGAATAGGGCAGGTCAATGGCAAAGGTGGCCGCAGCCAGGGCCAGCTTGGCGATGATCATAGCAGTTTCTCAGGTTGGCGGCTCATTCCACCGGCACGTCCCCGTCCTCCAGGAGCAGGCTTTCCTCTTCCGGCCACCCCTGCTCCGGCACGGAGACCTCCTCATCGGGATCGCTGAGATTGCCCTCGGCAATCTCCCGGATGGCGATGCTCACAGGCTTTTCCTCCAGCATCAGGTCCTCCCGCTCCGCTTTGGAAGAGATCTTCCGGGCCCGGGCGGCCACCACGTTGACCAACTGATACCGGCTGGGCACCTGGGCCAGCAGCTCATTCATTGCGGGATACAGCATCATAATCCATTACACTCCTTCAATCATGTCAATTCGCCGTTCCTTCCGGCAGCTCTCGGCGGTGAGGATGGCTAAGATCTCCTCCACCGCCCGGTCCACGGTGTCGTTCACAACAATGTAGTCGTAGTTTACAATTTCCTTGGCTTCCCGGCGGGCGGTGGCCAGACGCTGCTGGATCTTTTCCTCGCTGTCTGTGCCCCGGCTGTGGAGCCGGCGGGACAGCTCCTCAAAGGAAGGGGGAACAAGGAACAGGGGAGACCGCCTCGGGCATTTTTCCCGGACCTTGGCCGCCCCTGGATCTCGATCTCCAGGATCACGTCGATCCCCTGGTCCAGCTTTTCCCGGATCACCGTCATTGAGGTTCCGTAGTAGTTGCCCACGTACTCGGCGTACTCCAGAAATTCTCCCCGGTCGATCCGCTCCTGAAACCCCTGGCGGGTGACAAATGGTAATTTACCCCATCCCTCTCCCCTTCTCTGGGGGGCGGGTGGTAAAGGACACGGAAAAATAGAGCTCGGGCCGCCGCTCCAGCACCCGGGAAAGGACCGTGCCCTTCCCCGCACCGGAAAAACCGGAAACCACCACAAAGGGTCCCTTTGTTCATTCTTCTTCCTCCCCTGCGATCTCCTCCCGCCCGTTGAGCCGGCTGGCTACCGTTTCCGGCTGGAGGGCGGAGAGGATAATGTGATCGCTGTCTGTAATCAGAACCGCCCGTGCGGCGGCCATAGGTGGCGTCCACCAGCATCCCCCGCTCCCGCGCCTCCTGCATGATCCGCTTGATGGGCGCGCTCTCCGGACTGACAATGGCGATGAGCCGCTTGGCCGATACCATGTTGCCAAAGCCGATGTTGATGAGCTTCAGGGCATCCTCCTTTATTCGATGTTCTGGACCTGTTCCCGGATCTTCTCAATCTCTCCCTTGAGGTCCACCACCACCCGGGACAAAGCCACGTCGGAGCACTTGGAGCCGATGGTGTTGGACTCGCGGTTGAATTCCTGAATGAGAAAATCCAGCTTCCGTCCGATGGGCCCCGCCCTTTTCCAGCATGTCCTCCAACTGAGACAGGTGGCTGCGCAGACGCACAGTCTCCTCATCCACCGCCACCTTGTCGGCAAAGATGGCCGCCTCAGTGAGGATACGGCTCTCGTCAATCTGGGTGTTTTCCAACACCTCCTCCATGCGCTGGCGGAGCTTTTTCCCGGTATTCGGACACCGTCTCCGGGGACCGCTCCTCCACCTTGCCCACCAGGGCGGCAATGCCGGCGGCCTTGGCCCGGACGTCCTCGGCCAGTTTCTGTCCCTCCCGCTCCCGCATGGCGTTAAAGTCGGTGAGGGCCTGCTCCAAAACCTGGAGGATATCCTGGGCAATCACATCGGCGTCCCCCTGCTCTTTTTTCCACCAGGAACACATCGGGGAACCGGGAGAGGAGCGACACCGAAATGTCGTCCCGCAGGCTGTAAGTATCCCGCATCTGGGTCAGGGGCCGCGTAATAGCCGTCGGCCACCGGGCGGTTCAGGGTGACCTCCACCTTGTCGGCGGCGGAGGAGTCGATGGAGACAAACACATCCACCTTACCCCGTCCCACCCGTTTCTGGACCTGGGCCTTGATGGCCTCCTCGGCAAAGACATACAGCCGGGGATCTTCACGGAGCAGTCCAGGTAGCGGTTGTTCACCGCCCGGAGCTCTACTGTAATGGCCCGGTCGTGGAGGACCCCTTCCCCCGGCCATAGCCCGTCATGCTTCTAATCAAGAAAAAACACCTCATTCTTATGCTTTCTATCTGGACCATCAGCCGCAGCCGTCGCAGGAGTTGCACAGGCAATTTAAGCAGCACAGGGTGGTGCAAAGGTTCGCCATGTCGTCTCCGCCGCCGTAGCTGCCCCGCCGGGCCTGCATCCCCATGCTGTTGACCGCCTGGCGGTACTCCATGTTGCTGGGGTCCATGTTGCAGGCCGTCCAGAAATTCTGGCGGGCGTCGTCCATCCAGCCCCGGCGATAGGCGATGCTGCCCATGAGATAATACCACTCGGCGTTGTTGGCCGGGCTGCTGCGGAGGATCCGCTCGGCTTCGGCCAGGTTGTTTTGGGCGATGAGCTGGCGCACCTGGAGCAGGGTGGGGTTTTGATAGCGGCCGCCCCCTGGCTGCTGGTCCGTCCGCCGCCATATCCCGGCCCGCCGGCCTGGTAGCCGCCCTGGGTGCGGGACTTCACAATGGCGTCGTAGGCCTCGTTGACCTCTTTCATCTTTTCTTCCGCCAGGTCGGCCAGGGGTTGTTGGCGTAGTTGTCCGGGTGGTATTTCTTCGCCAGGTCCCGGTAGGCCCGCTTGATCTCTTCGTCACTGGCGGAAGAGCTGACGCCCAATACGGCATAGGGATCATTCATACTTGTCGTTCTCCTTATTGATCTGCTCGGGACTATCCCGGCGCTTTGATTGTGATGGGATCGGATCTTTTGATTCCGCTGCTTCCACTGCCCGGTAAAGACGGCCTCCTCCACAGCGGGCAGGCCGGTGTGGAGAATGTGCCCCAGCAAGGACTCCCAGGCGCCCCAGTCCAGCAGGGAAAAGGCGGTGTCCGCCAGGCCCAGGGGAGACGTGCATGGTCTCCCGCAGGGAATCCTTGGCCTCCTCCGCCCGGCCGCCGTACCGGGCCAGCAGGGGTTGTAGTTCCCTTCCTTCCGGTCCTGGGCCAGGTCGTCCCAGGCGTCCAACAGATAGATCCACCGACCCACGTGGTAGAGGATCTGCCGGATGCCGTTGGTGCGGGCGGCCAGGTCGGTCTCGGTAGCCGCCCCTGGAAAATCCGGGCGAAGGTATCCGCCGGGCGGTCCAGGGAGGGGTGTTGTCTTTTCCAGCTGGTGGAGCTCCTCCAGGCAGGACCGGACGGTTTCGTCAAAGGCGGGGCGATAGGCGGCCGCCTTCCGATAATGGCGGCCCAGGGCCAGGGCGGCCGCCCGGCTTTTCAGCCGCTCGGCCACCCCGCCGTCGGCGATGGCATCCTGGAGCTTCCACCAGGTGAGGATCACCGTGGCGTCGGCCGCCGCCGTCAGGGCGGGGCTTCCCAGCCAGCAGGCCTTCTTCCGCCAGGGGTGGACCGGACAGGTGCAGCAGGGGAACTCAGTCCCCTCCTCCTCCGGCCGAGCCAGCAGAAGGGCCAGAAAGACAAAATCATAGTTGAGGACCAGCTGGGCGGTCCTGCCGTACCGGTCCCCCAGGGTCCGGCACAGGCCGCAGTAGACCGCCTCATATCGCTGGGCATCCTCCGGGGCAAGGACGGGGGTAACCGCCCTTACATACCCGAACATGCTTTCTTAATCTCCACAATGTGAAAGCGCAAGCCGCTGATCTTTTTCATGTGGCGGTCCCAGCCCACGGCAATGGCCACGCCGACGCAAAAGCCCACGCCGGCGCAGAGGGCCCGAAGGCCTTCTCCCCCCAGGGCCATGGCCGAGGCCACGCCATAGAACACCATGGCCAGGATCAGAGGCAGAAGATAGACAATGGCCGCCGTCTTAAAAAAGGTGGCGTTCTCGCTGCGCACCTTCACGGTGTCGCCGGGGTGGGCGCCCACGTCGTTGTAAGCCACCACCACGTTTTCCGTGCGGGTCATCATTTCTCGCAGCCGGCGCAGTCAGCGCAGCTGTGGGCGGCGCCGCAGGCGGTTTCCCGCTGAACCATCACCTGGGCCATGCCGTTATTCAAAGGGATTTTACCATTGCGATCTGTTCCATAAAAACCTCCTTACAACATGTTTCAAGGGTTGGATGGGGTCTGCTCCGCCAGGCGCAGGGCCACGCTGTAGTGGCTGCCCATCACGCCCACGCCTTCCGTTTCCTCCTTCAGCGTCACCTTGGCAGGCAGCCGGTGGAGCTCGTCCCCAGGGGAGGCCGGACAGGTCCACCTCCACCTCAATCTGGCTGGGGCTGATTTTTCCACCAGCTCGGGGTCCCCCGGACCCACACATAGAGGGTTTGGCTGACCAGGCTGGCGTCGCAGTCCTGGGGGATATTTTCAGGGTGACATGGGTCACCGCCAGCTGGCGGGTGGCAAGCTGGCCAAAGGACAGGCTCACGGTGGCGTAGGGCTCCCCTTCCCCCAGGCGGTCACCCCGCTGGGCAGCCGGATGGGGATGGTATACGAGGTGTCGCCCAGCACATCGCTCAGGTCGATCTCACCCAGAGAGATGGATGCCGGCAGGGTCTCCCCTCCTCCTGGGCCGCCACGGTGATGGTGCTGGGATTGATGGTGGTCTTCACGTCCTCCTTGGTGGCGCCGCCGCCGTCGATCAGGTCCACCGTCAGGGGGAGGGAGACCACCCGGCGGATCGGAACGGTGACCTCCACCGTCTCCGCGCTGGCGGTGACGTTTTTCCGGTCTGCAGGGGTCTCGTCCTCTCCCATGAAGACCACAGGCACCGTCTCCACCAGAGTGTCGCCGATCTCCTTGCCCCCCACCGAAGCCAGAGCGAAGGAAATCTTCTCCAGGGCATCTGCGGAGCCCTTCAGCTCCAGGGTGGCCGGATTGGTGGTTACGGTGCCGGCCAGGCAGTGCTCGGCCTCAGTGCCGATAAACTCGCCCCGGACAGGGATCTCCTTGGTCACCAGCTTTTCCACCGTTACCGTTACCCGCAGATCATCCCAGTCGGAAACGCTGACGCTCTCCGAGCTGAGGTTATTGGGGAAGTCTGTCTTACAGCTCAAGGTGTGCTCCCCCTCGGTGGTGATGGAGGAGACGTTCAGCTCCAAGGTAATATTCTTCTTATTCAGCTTCATCAGGGTCTTTTTCCGGCCCGAGAGCTTGAGGAAATGCTCGTCGCTTTGCTGGGTTACCATGAGGCCCTTTTCCGCCAGGTCGGCTTCCCGGTGAGGGTCACCGGGATATCCCGGACGGTGCTGGTCCCCGTGGGGTTTTCCACGTTGACCACATACAGCCACACGCCCACCGCCAGAACAACGGCCAGAGCAATGTTAAACATCTTTCGTGTTTTCTTTGGATTGGTCACGGTTTTTCTCCCTTCCCTTCCAAAACAGCAGGCTGCTGGCCCAGCTCTTTCCGGTGTCCTGCTCTTTCTCTGGGAAGCAGTTCATTGCTGAGGATCCGCCCCAGGGTTTCCGGGGACAGGTGGCGGCGGAGATTGCCATGGATTCCCACAGAGATGGCCCCCGTCTCCTCCGAGACAATGGCCACCACCGCGTCGGAGTGCTCACTCATGCCAATGCCGGCCCGGTGGCGCATGCCCAGGTCCTTGCTCAGGTTCATACTCTCGGACATGGGGAGCATGCAGGCGGCAGCGGCGATCTTCCCCTGCCGGATCACCACCGCGCCGTCGTGGAGGGGGGGCGTTGGGGTAGAAGATGTTTTTCAGCAGCTCGCTGCTCACCGTGGACTGGAAGGGCGTGCCGGAGGAGATCACGTTGGACAGGTCGGTCTCCCGCTCGAACACCATCAGTGCGCCCACCCGGTTTTTCGACATCTCCGCATAGGCCTCCACCGTCTCCTGGATGGTCTGCTCCATGTCGGTCATGGGCGCGTCGTTGTGGAAAAACCGGGAGAACCGGGAGACGTTGTTGCTGCCGATCCGCTCCAAAAACCGGCGGATCTCCGGCTGGAAAATCACCACCAGGGCCAGCAAGCCCAGCTCCACCGCCTTGTCCAGAATAAAGTTGATGGCGTTGAGATTAAACTGATAGGGAGATCCACATGGCCACCACCAGCAGCAGCAGGGCCTTGGCGACCTTTCCCGCATTGGTCCGTTGAAAGATGCCGATGCACTTATAGAAGAGGAAGGACAACAGCGCGATATCCACGATATCAGAGACCGTAATCAGGCGCAAATAGCCCATCGTATTGACGCAATATTGCAAAAAGACGCCATGCCTTCCACCTCCTTCAGGGTATAATCCGCCAAGTATCCTATCATAATATCAAGTCATTATACTTTATTTCCGTCCCTTTACAACCCCGACAGCGGGGGGAAATTTCCCTTTTTTCAGGAAGAAAGCGCCCCTGCATCCAGGGCGCTTTCCTCGCTGATTATCCAAGTTTTTCCATGGCCCGCAGGAATCGCTCCACCTCCCCTCGGTGTTGAAGGCCGAGACGCTCATTCGCACGGTCCCGGTGGCCTCCGTGCCCCCGGTGACGTGGGCCAGGGGGCGCAATGGAGCCCCGCCCGCACGGCGATCCCCTGCTGCCCCAGCCGGTCGGCCACCCAACCCGGGTCCCGCCCGGCCACGCGGAAGGAGAGAACGCCCCCTGGCAGCCCTTTTCCCCCGCCCAGTAGACCTGCACCCGGGGCATCCGGCCCAGACCCTTGGCCGCCTGACGGATGAGCGCCGTCTCATGGCGGAACAGGGGCGGATGCCCCGCCGGCGCAGAAACCGCAGCCCCTCCAGCAGACCCGCCGCCCCGGGGACGTTGTGGGTCCCGGCCTCCGCCCGGTCGGGCAGGAAATCGGGCATATTGGGCTGCCGGGACAGGCTCCCGGTCCCCCGGCCAGGGGGGTTCCCCCAATTCCCGGCACAGCAGCAGCCCGGTGCCCTGGGGGCCGTAGAGCCCCTTGTGCCCCGGCATCGCCACAAAGGCCGCCCCCAGTCCTCCATGCGCACGGGCAGAACCCCCGCCGACTGGGATGCGTCCACAATGAGGGGATCCCCCGCCGCCGGCACAGGGCGGCGATCTGATACACGGGCAGAATATAGCCGAATACATTGGAAACATGGGTACAGATCATCACATCCACCTGGGGGAGTCAGGCACCGCTCCAATTCCTCCAAAAAGAGGCCGGGGCAGAACAAAGGCGCTTGGACCACCTCCACCTGGACCCCCGGAATGGCGGCCAGGGGCCGGGTGACCGCGTTGTGCTCATAGCCCGACAGCAGCACGCTGGCGCCGGGTTTGACCAGGATTTTACCGCGATGTTCAGGCCGTGGGTGGCGTTGAAGGTCAGCACCACCCGCTCGGGCTGGGCCACCTGAAACAGGGCGGCCGCCTCTTCCCGGCAGGCCAGCAGGGTCAGGAGGCCCGGGCCGCCGGGCCGTAGGTCCCCCGTCCGGGGCTGGTCATGGAGGCCATGGCCCCCGCACCGCCCGGGAGACGGCGGGGGCTTTTGAAAGGTGGTGGCTGCGCTGTCCAGGTAGATCACAGTTCCACCTCCCGGTAACCGTATCCCGCCGTGTTGACATAGACGCCCAGGTAGGGCGCCCCCACACCGTTGAGAACGGTCAGCGCCCGGGCCAGGTTCCGGGCAGCGATCTTCACCGAATAGCTGCATCCGGTGGGAGAGATCTCGCCAGGAGACCGAAGGACCCGGGCCGGGATCCCCTGACCGCTCCAGGGCATTGGTCACCCGCTGGGCGTAGGTCAGGGATCGGCACATAATCAGATATACCATAAAAAGCTCCTCCCGCACCAGTGTATGCGGGAGGAGTGGAATTGTGTCGAGGATTTTCCGCGGGAGCCGGATACCATCTCCTATTTTATCCCTCCAACGCCTCCAGCAGCGCCACCCCATGGGCGGCGATCCCCTGCTCGGTGCCGGTAAAGCCAAGGCCCTCCTCGGTGGTAGCCTTGACGCTGATGGCGCTCACCGGCAGGCCCATGGCCCGGGCGTAATTCTGACGCATCTGGGGAATGTAGTCCTTGAGCTTTGGCCGCTGGGCCAGGATGGTCAGGTCCACATTCTCCACCCGCCAGCCCCCTGGGCCAGCCGGTTCATGACCCTTCCCAGCAGGTCCAGGCTGGAGGCCCCAGATAGGCCGGGTCGGTGTCGGGAAAGAGGTGGCCGATGTCCCCCAGGGCCGCCGCCCCCAGCAGGGCGTCCATAATGGCGTGGGTGAGCACATCGGCGTCGGAGTGGCCCAGCAGGCCCAGGTGGTGGGGATCTCCACACCCCTAAAATCAGCTTCCGGCCGGTGACCAGCCGGTGCACATCGTAACCATGCCCGATTCTCATCCTCTCATCCTTTCCGCCAAAATGGCTTCTCCCCAAATCAGGTCCCTGGGGGTTGTGATTTTCAGGTTTTCCTCGCTGCCCTCGGTCAGGCAAACCGGGAAGCCCAGCCGCTCCACCGCAGAGCAGTCGTCGGTGAGGGCCGCCCCCCCTCCTCCCGGGCCTTGGCCAGGGCGGCCTTGATGAGAGAGGCCTCAAAGACCTGGGGGTCTGCACCGCGAAGAGCCGGGCCCGTTCCGGGGTCTGGCGCACCACCCCGTCCTGGGCCACCTTAATGGTGTCCTTCACGGGAATGGCCGGGGCGGCGGCCCCCGGCCTCTGGCGGTGGCAATGGCCGCCTCCATCACCTCCAGGGACAGGAAGGGACGGGCGCCGTCGTGGATGGCGATAAGGTCGGCCTCGGGGGCCGTCTCCCCCAGGCCCGCCAGCACCGACTCGGTCCGGCTGTCTCCCCCCTTCACCACCCGGCGGACCTTGGTGATCCCCCGCTGGCTGCACAGGGTCCCGATGGGGACCATCAGGTCCTCCCGGGTGACGATTACAATCTCATCCACCAGCTCCGAGGCCTGGAAGGGCTCCAGGGCATAGAGCAGCAAGGGCTCTCCCCCCAGGGGGCAGAGGATCTTGTCGATCCCCTCCATGCGGGAGGCCGGCCCCGCGGCCACGATCACCGCTGAGCAAAGGGGGCGGCTTCCTCCCGCTCCCGGGAAAATAACTTCCGCAGCAGGTTCATTCTTTTCTCCTTTCCTTGGTAAAAAAGGAGCCTGACGGCTCCTTCTTTCATTGGCAGGGCACACACCCTTATTTTATGAGTGCAGGGCCGCTTCAATGCGGTCCTCCGCCTCTTGATAGCTGATAGATTGGGCCAAGCCCACCTCTGAGATGAGGATTTGCTTGGCGGAATGGAGCATTTTTCGCTCTCCGGTGGATAGCCCCCGCCGGGCCTCCCGCAGCATAAGGCCTTTGGCCACCTTGGCCACCTCCAGCAGGTTTCCGCTTTTCAGCCGTTCCATGTTTGCCCGGTAGCGGTGGTTCCAGTTGGCGTCCATCTCTACCTTCAGCTCGGAGATTGTGCACAAAACTTGTTCGGTTTCATCTCCGCTGAGAATGGAGCGAACGCCGATGATACCGCAGCTTTCCGTGGGGATCATCACCAGCATGCCGCCCACGGGCAGCTTTAGGCTGTAATAATCCCGCAGAACGCCGTTGACCTTTCTTGTTACAATCTCATCCACCACCCCGCGCCGTGCATGGGGTGGACGATCTTATCTCCTATTTGGAACACCGAGCTCACCTCCTGGTCGGTTTCCTCTGCCTTGGTTGCTGACTCCTCCATCTTGATAAACTATTGGATCAATTGGTTTCATTATACCCCTGTTTTTCCACCTTTGCAAGGGTTTTTCCAGAAAATGGTCAAATTTCCCCTCCTTTTTAGCGTTTTAACCCGCTAAATTCCTCCCATTGGAACCCTTCCCTCTCCGGGCACAGGAAACCGGAGCCAGACGGGCTTTAGAGGTGTCAGATTTCTCTGACACCTCTTAGAAAACTAATTTCTAAGAAATTAAGCTTCTCTCATCTGAGCGAAGCACTCGCTGCAGTAGACAGGCCGGTCGGACTTGGGCTCGAAGGGAACCTTGGCCTCCTTGCCACAAGCGGCGCACACGGCGGTGAAGTACTCGCGGGGGCCACGGGAAGCAGCCTTGCGAGCGTCGCGGCAGGCCTTGCAGCGCTGGGGCTCGTTCTGGAAGCCTCGCTCAGCATAAAACTCCTGCTCGCCGGCGGTAAACACGAACTCCTTACCGCATTCCTTGCATACCAGTGTCTTGTCTTCGTACATGCTGTTAACCCTCTCTTTGACTTTGTACCCAGGTTATTTTGGGCGTAATAAATATGCGATCAGCTTTCGCTGTATTCGCCGCGGGATAAATACTGTGCGATTTTACGTCGAACTCTCTGCACAGCGTTGTCCACCGATTTTGTGGACCGTCGTACCTCTTCCGCGATCTCGGCATAGGACAGGCCGCTGAGATACAGGGCCAGGACCTGGGCCTCCAGCCCGGTCAATTCCTTTTGGATCGCTTCCTCCAGCGCGCTGAGATTCTCCTCATGGATGACGACGTCCTCGGGGTTTCGTTGCTGATGATATGCCGTGCCAAAGGAGGTAAAATCCTGGTTAGCCAAAACGAGGGATGGATCGAGAGAAACAGAATCGTTCAAGGGCGTGTGCTTTCCGCCGGCAGCGGCGCGCACCACGGAGATGATCCGGCGGCGGACGCAGACCTCTGCAAAGGTGCGGAAGCGGGCGCCCCGGTCGGGCCGAAACTCCCGGATGGCGGAGAGCAGTCCTAACATTCCCTCCTGGATCAGATCTTCACTGTCTCCCCCTGCCAAAAAAAAGGGGCGGGAGACGACGCGGACCAGGCGGGAATAGCGGAGAACGAGGGTTTCCTCTGCAGCACGGTCGCCGCTTGCGGCCCGTGCACATAAAACTTCATCGGGAATACCTCCAGGGCGCCATAGTGGGGAAATGATGGCCATCCGGTCCACCGCGCCAGGCCCAGCCTGATCCACCTCCAGGGCGGTGGTGATCACGCCGTCGGCCTTTACCTGGGCGAAGTCCCGGACCCGCCGGAGCATCCGGTTGGCGATGCGGGGCGTGCCCCGGCTGCGGCGGGCGATCTCCATGGCGCCGTCCGGCTCGATGGGCACCTCCAGGATGCCCGCCGAGACCGGGTCCGGCGTGTACAGCTCCAGCCGCAGCGTCACGCCGAAGCGGTCCCGCAGAGGCCGCGGACAGCTGGCCCGCCCGGGTGGTGGCCCCGATGAGCGTGAATCTGGGCAGGTCCAGCCGGATGGAGTTGGGGACTGGTAGACCAGGGGCGCGGTCTTGGCCCTTCTGCCGCCGAACACGATGGCGGAGATGGGCACGCCCTTGGGCTCGTTAAACTCCGAAGAGATGCAGGGACAGTTTTTAGCGGGGGCGGTGAAGCGGGTGTTGGGGTGGGCGGCAGGACCCTGGGCGGTTTTGGGATTCCAGGGGTTTCCCATCCAATCCAGGGCGTTTTCCGGGGATGCTTGTCCAGCTCTTCCCACCACACGGGGTTGTTCTCCAGGTTGTGCGCAACGTTGGTGAAGATGGTGTTCTTCCGGGTGGTAGCCAGGGCGTTGGGGTTGGACTTGGCATTGGTGCCGGGGCGCCACGCCGAAGAAGCCGTATTCCGGGTTCATGGCCCACAGCCGGCCGTCCGGACCGATGCGCAGCCAGGCGATATCGTCCCCCACGCACCAGACACTTCCAGCCCGCCTTCCGGTAGTGCTCCGGGGGGATGAGCATGGCCAGATTGGTCTTGCCGCAGGCGGAGGGGAAGGCGGCGGCCAGATAGCGAACCTCGCCCTGCGGGTTCTGGATGCCCAGAATGAGCATGTGCTCGGCCATCCAACCCTCCCGGCGGCCCAGATAGGAGGCGATGCGCAGCGCAAAGCACTTTTTGCCCAGCAGCACATTGCCGCCGTAGTTGGAGTTGATGGACATGATGGCGTTGTCCTCGGGGAACTGGACAATATAGCGCTCCTCGGGGTCCAGATTGGCCCGGGCGTGAAGGCCCTTGATAAAGTTTTCATCCAGGTAGGGAATCACTTCTTTCCCGGCCCGGGTCATGATGTGCATGCTCAGCACCACATAGATGCTGTCAGTGAGCTCAATGCCGTACTTGGCGAGGGGGAACCCACCACGCCCATGGAGTAAGGGGATGACGTACATGGTGCGGCCCTTCATGGCCCCGGTGTACAGCTTTTTCAGCTTGGCGTACATCTCCGCCGGAGCCATCCAGTTGTTGGTGGGGCCGGCGTCCTCCTGCTTTCGCAGCAGATAAAGGTCCGGCTTTCCACACGGGCCACATCGCTGGGATCGGACCGGTGGAGATAGCAGCCGGGGAGCTTTTCCTGGTTCAGCTTGTAAATCTCTCCGGTGGCACAGGCCTCTTTCCGGAGCGCCTCCAGCTGTTCCTCGCTGCCGTCGATCCAAACGACCCGGTCGGGTTTTGTAAGCTGTACCTGCTGGTCAATCCAGTCCAGAACAGCTTTATTTTTTGTCATTTCCATCTTAATTGCCCTCCTTAGAGCCTCCCTTTAACTTGCTATATTATATCCTGCTGCAACTTTTATTGCAAGCTGCTTTCGTCATTTTTTTCCTGAATTCCTTGAAGCTTTTTTGGTTAATTCAGCGAAGTCCGCAAAAAGAAAGGCGCTCCCCGCGAATGGTCTCCGTCAAATTGCAGGCACGAAGGAGGTCCCGCAGGGTATTTTTGTCCACACTTTGGCCAAGGAGCGTAAACAAACCGTTGATGAGCGTCTTTCTCCGTTGGGCGAAGGCCGCCCGGACCACCTGGAAAAAGAGGGTGGAATCCCCCCACCTCCACAGGGGCCGCCCCCACCGTCATGCGGATGACCGAGGAGGTCACCTTGGGAGCCGGCAGAAAACAGGGGGGGGCACATCATAGAGGAGCTCACAATCGGCGTAATACTGGCACAGCAGGGTGAAGGCGCCATACTCCGGCGTGCCCGGCTGGGCGCAGATCCGGAGGGCCACTTCCCGCTGGATCATCACCGTCACTCCCTGGAAGCACTGGGCCCGGAGCAGGGCGGTAAGCACCGGCGTGGTGATGTTGTAGGGGAGATTGGCGCAGGCCACCGCCGGCAGGCCCGGCAGCTTTTTTCCCGGCAGAGGGCGGCGATGTCCATCTTCATAATGTCCCCGGGACGATCTCCACGTTGTCATAGTCCGCCAGGGTCTCCGCCAAAATCGGCAGAAGCCTGCGGTCCAGCTCCACCGACACCACCCGTTCTCCCAGCTGCGCCAGCTGGGCGGTCAGGGGGCCGATCCCCGGTCCGATCTCCAGCACCCCCACGCCGGGGGCGGCGCCGGAGGCCTCTGCGGTCTGCCGGGGACCCAGGGCTGGATGAGGAAATTTTGCCCCATGTTTTTGGAAAAATGAAAGCCGTGACGGCTCAGAAGCTCCTTGAGCTCCTTGGGGTTGCACAGGTCCATACTCGCTTCCTCCCAAGCTGTTTTGTCCATCATAGCATAGCCCCCTCCCGATTGCAACGGCGAAAGCCCCGGCCGGTGGCAGCCTGCCGCCGGCCCGCATAGAATGGCAAAAAAAGGAGGGGGTCACCATGCCTATTATTTATCTGTCACCATCCACCCAGGAATACAACGACTACGTCAGTGGCCTGGGCACCGAAGAGGAGTGGATGAACCGCCTGGCCGACGCCATGGAGCCCATGCTCTATGCCTCGGGCATCCAGTTCACCCGCAAACCCCCTGATATGACAGCCGCCTCGTCCATCCGCGCCTCCAACGCCGGAAACTATGATCTCCACCTGGCCCTGCACACCAACGCCTCGGGTGAGGGGCCAGGGCGGTCAAAACCGCGGGATCATCGCCTTTTTACTTTCCGGGCAGCGCCCGGGGAATGCGCGCCGCCCAGTTTTTGGTGGACGGCCTGAAGGCCATCTATCCCCTGCCCAATCTGGTGCGCACCGAGCCCACCACCACCATCGGTGAGGTCCGGCGGGTCCGGGCCCCGGCGGTGCTGCTGGAGCTGGGCTTCCACGACAACACCGAAGACGCCCAGTGGATTGTCAGCCACATTGACGCCATGGCCGAAAGCCTCGTGCTCTCCCTGACAGAGTATTTCGGCATCCCCTTTTTTCCCCTTCCAGCTCCCCCATGGCCGGCTCGGTCCGCATTGATCTGGGGGCTCTGGACGTATACTCCCAGCCCAACTTTGACTCCACCCCATCGCCCAGCTCTATGACGGCGCCTTGGTCACTGTGCTCAATGAATACAACGGCTGGTACCTAACATGTTCTTCATGCGGTCGTGAGCGGAGACCTGCTTTCTCTGACCGCCAGCAACTGCGTACAGGTGCAGAACCACGCCGATGATGAGGTAGACCAGGAAACGATCAGAGCCTTGCTCGCCCACAAGAGGAGTCATAGGCAGCAGCATGCCAACGAAGAAGATGACGCCCACAATGGCAGCCCACCATGCAACGGGGGTCGCCAGCTTGTAAGGACGCTCCACGTTGGGCATATCCTTCCGCAGCTTCAGCAGGGACAGCGAGGAAATCGTCCAGGACAGGACGAAGGCTGCGGCGGAGAAGCAGGTCACGGTGTCGATCATGTTGGCGCCCAGGAAGGGGCCGATGAAAGGGAGATGATGGTGACCAGGATCAGGCCGTTGATGGCAATGCCGTTCTTTATCCTGCTTGGCAAACCAGCCGGGGAGCATACGGGAGCGACCCATAGCCATCAGCAGGTTGGCGGAAGCGGTGAAGAAGCCGTTCCAGGTGGTGAACAGACCGGCGATGGCGCCGATGGTGATCAGCCAGTAGAGGGCAACACCTGCACCGCCGGCGTACACGGTCTTGAACATGGTGGCAGCAGCGGGGCGCTCCATGTCGTAGAAGATCTGCCAGTCGTAAGCATAACCGAAGCAGAAGAGCAGGACAGCGTAGAACACGCAGGCCAGGCCGACGGACAGCACCACGGTGCCGCCGACTTTCTTTACGTCGCCGCCAGCTTCCTCGATGCCCTGAGGAATGGTCTCAAAGCCGGCCAGGAAGAAGGCTGCGGAGGTGATGATGGAGAAGGCACCGCCCATGAAGCTGTTGTGGGTTTGGGGTTCAGGCTGTTGTCATAGATGGGTTTCAGGTTTTCTGCGTCGCCACCCACCAGGCCGGCGATGGCGCCGATGACGGAGCAGCCACCAGGAAGATGCACAGGAACTTCTGTAAGCACTGCTGCGGAGGACAGGCCTCTCTTGTTCAGCAGGAACAGCAGGATGGTGAAGATGGTACCAATGATAATGGTGGTCAGATAGATATCAGACCCATAAATGGTGTAAATGGGGTTGCCGCTTTCAGCTGGGGAACAGATAACCGAGAACGTCGGTGATCTGAATGGCTTCCCAAGGAATGATGGCCACGAATGCGCCGGCAGCCCAGCCGGAGAGGAAGGAAACCTTCTCACCGAAGGCCGCATAAGCGAACGCAGCACCGCCGCCAGCGACGGGGAGCATAGGAACCAGCTCGGCATACTTTCTCCAAAGAATTCAGGCGATCCTTTCTTTGTGCAATATGCTGGGGCCAGGGCGGCGGTATCCCCCCCGCTGAATTTCCAGCAGATCAAAAAGGCCTCCGGGCCCAATTTGTTCAGCCAGCGCCGGACCCGCCGGGGGTCCTCTTCCAACACCGCGTCGTGATAGCGCACCAGGGTGGTCACCTGCTCCCGGAGCCGCCGGGGGGGGCGCGCAGGCGTGTGAGGATGGTCTCGGCCAGCGCCACGCTGCGGCGAGCGTGGCCGTAAAATGGCCCTGCCCGTCCTCCCCAGGAAAAAGGTGTCGGGTTTTCCCACGTCGTGGAGAAGCATCGCCAGCCGGAGGGGAAGGACCGGCGACACATGGTCCACTGCCACGGCAGTGTGGGTGTACACATCATAGCAGTGGTGTTCGTTTCGCTGTTGGAAGCCCACCATGGGGCCCAGCTCGGGATCACCACCGACAAAACCTCGGGATATTGCCGTAAAACCCGCCCCGCCGCCTTGCCGCACAGGAGCTTCCCCAGCTCGGCGTACAGCCGCTCGGCGGAGACGCCCCCAGGGCCGGGGCGCACCGGCGGGCGGCGTCCTCCGTGGCCTTCTCCAGGGAAAAGTCCAGCACAGAGGCAAAGCGAACGGCCCGCAGAATCCGCAGGGCGTCCTCCCGAAAGCGGGTCTCGGGTCACCCACCGCCCGGATGATCCCCTGCCGGGCGTCTTCGGCTCCCCCGAAGAAGTCCCGGATGCCCAGGCCGGGGGCATGGGCCATGGCGTTCATGGTAAAATCCGCCGGGCAGCGTCCTCCCGCAGGCTGCGAGTGAAGGATACCCCGTCGGGGTGCCGGGCGTCGGAGTAGGCCCCATCCACCCGGTAGGTGGTGATCTCCAGGTCTCCCCCCTCCAGCACAACGGCGATGGTACCGTGGCGGGCTCCGGTTTCAATCGTGGGGTAGCCCGCAAAGACCCTCTTGGTCTCCTCCGGCAGGGCGGAGGTGGTGATGTCATAGTCCTTCGGCACAAGGCCCAGCAGGAAATCCCGGACGCAGCCGCCCACGATCCAAGCCTCAAACCCGGCAGCGTGGAGGAGGGCCAGGGCTTTTTTCCGCCTGGGGCGGCAGGGAAAAGGTCATGCTCTCGCCTCCTGCCCCGGATGGAAGAGGACCCGCACCCGGGTTCCCCGGCCCAGCTGGCTGTCCAGCTGGATCTTGGCGTCGTGATAGGCGGCGGCGTGTTTGACGATGGACAGCCCCAGGCCGGTGCCGCCGACCTCCTTGGAGTGGCTCTTGTCCACGCGGTAAAACCGCTCGAACACCCGCTCGCTCTCCCCGGGATGCCGATGCCCGTGTCCTGCACGGTGAGGACCACCCAGTCCCCCTCCCGGGTCACCGACACCTCCACCCGGCCGTTCTCCTTATTATATTTAATGGCATTGTCGCAGAGGTTGAAGATGATCTCCCCAGAATATTTTCCGCGCCGTCCACCGTCTGCCGGCGGCCGGTCAGGGTGAGGGTGATCCCCCGCTGGCGGGCCGCCCTCCCAGGCTGGCAACCGCCTTTTCGCACAGGGCGTAGAGGTCGATGCCCTGGCGGCGCTCCTGGCCAGGGGCTCCCTCGTCCAGGTGAGAGAGATTGAGGATGTCCTCCACCAGCACCATCAGGCGCTGGGCCTCCTCATAGATCTTCCCGGCAAAGCGGCCCACGTCCTCGCTTTTCACCATGCCCTCCCGGATGATCTCCGCGTAGCCGGAGATGGAGGTGAGGGGGTTTTCAGCTCATGGGAGACGTTGGCAGTAAACTCTCGGCGCATCCGGTCCTGCTTTTCATACTCCCGCTTCAGCTGGGCCATCTGCCGGCGGATATGGGCCTGGCTGGCGGACTCCCCCAGGGGAGAGCCGGCGGGGGATCTGTTCGGCGGGCATACCAGACCCCCAGAAGCTGCCGGCGGCCAGGGGGAGCAGGGACTTGATGGGGTTAGACATG
>VOFD01002166.1_pt1 | contig 30072 bp, 29 predicted proteins | sample 5384101 | NCBI WGS metagenome assembly VOFD01 (sample SAMN12384723, study PRJNA508395) | human gut metagenome | isolation source: healthy gut C | host: Homo sapiens
AGGTTGATGGTCGTGGTCTTGCCCGTGCCGTTTTTGCCGAGCAAGCCGAGTATGCGCCCCTTCGGCACGTCGAAGCTGAGATCCTCATATATCAGCCGCTTGCCGTAGTAATGGGTCAGGTTCTTGCACTCGATGACAGCATCCATTTAGTTGATAGTTGACAATTGACAGTTGATAATTGACGATGCGATTAAGCGGTTAAGCGATTAAGCAATTTAGCGTTTCCGCGCTTAAGCGATTATTAACCCGAACAGCAGCGGCACCAGGATGCCTGCCAGCAGTTCCACACCGCCTATGCCCCACAGGCCTTTGCGCCCTTTCATCATGGCGAAGCCCGAGGCGACCAGCACCAGCAGCGACACGGCAAACACGTCGGCAAACACCGTCCACCACCGCCCCGGATTGTAGTGCAGGCGGCTCATGGTGCCGAGCAGCGGGCGGCGTTCCACCCGCTCGTACACGGCCTCGCCCGAGCGCATGTCCACCAGCAGGTTCGACCCGCCTTTGAGGAACACCTTCAGCGTGTTCGCGTCGGGGAAGTAGTGTTTCGTGTAGTGTTCCTCCTCGCCTATCTCCTGCAACAGAGGCAGGATGTCGGCCTTCGTGCTGCCCTGCCGAGGGGGCAAGGCGGCCTCCGTGCGGTATGTCTGCCGCGTGACCTCGTAATTGGGGTTGAACGTGTCCTTGTGGTTCATGGCGATGCCGGAGACGGCATACACCACCACCGCTCCCGAAAAGAAGAAGGAAAGGTGGCGGTGCAGGCCGCGGCTCCAACGCCGCAACCGTCCGCCCAGGGTCTGCCTATCCAATGCACCCACGACAGTACCGGTTTATTCGTTGACAATGGTGTAGGAGGCCGTGTCGATGTAGTAGAACGACAAATAGGCCTTGCCTTCCTGCTCCTGCCGTTGGGCAATGCGTTTGCGGAAGTTGGCGATGCGTTCCCCGGTCGAGTTGGCCGGGGCTTCGCCGTTGGCTTTGCGGTCGGCCTCGCAGGCTGCCCCTGCATGGCTGTGGGCTGCCGGGGTTTGCTGTTTCGCCCGTTCTTCCCAGGCTTGCAGGTAGGCCTCGTCGATGCGCTGCTCCATGAGCGTGCCCCGCACCCTCACGATGCTGTTGACGCAATCCTGCTTGAACGCGCCCACGGCCTCGCCCGCCTCGCAGCGGATGGTCTGCGTGTCGTCGCTGCCCATGAGGAATATCTTGCGTGCCCCGTGCTGGCAGATGTGCGTGCACACCCCTTCCACTTCCACGGCCTTTCCGGTCAGGCCTTCCGCCCCGGCCAGCAGGTCGTCCACTTCCATGACCGCAGCGGCTGCGGTCTGTTCCTGCCGGGTTTCAGCCTGCCCGGCGACCTTGTTCTTCTTGCCGCACGACGTGCCCGCCAACGCGAGGCACAGCAGCACGGCACATACACTTCTTGTATTCATATCCATATAACGTAATTAGTTGTTGTTTACTGTGTATGGCGAAGATACCAAGACGCAAAGGACATGTGCCTCTTTCTGCTTGCTTATGAAACAGCAACACTGCCTCCGCGTCTTTGCGTCTTCGCGTACAATAACTATTACCTCACAATGACTTTCTGCCCGTTCACAATGTAGAAGCCGTTCGGCAGTCGGACGGTCGTGGCGGAGGTACCGGCTCGAACGTGGCTACCGTGGCACCCGTGGCATTGAGCACCCGCACCGTGCACGGCTCATCGGTCCGCACCGTGAGCTGCCCGCCCGCCGAAGTCCACACCTGCAAGCCTGCGTCAGCCGTGTCCACCGGCGCAAAGCCCGTGCCGCTGCCCGGGTCACCGGCATCCACGCCCGGCAGGTCGAAGCCCACCGCCAGGCATTCCCAGTCGTTGCCCGTGATGCCCACCGTGCCGACCCCGGTTACGTTAAACAAGGTGCTCGTGTTCTGCATCCGCCCGCGACCCAGGATGATATAACGGTTGCCGTCCACTACCGTGCCGCCCCAGGTGGTCGCCATGTTCCCGCCTCGGAACACGGAATAGACGGTGCGCATGTCGTAGCCGGACACGTACACGCTGTCGCCCACCACGGTGGCATGCTGCACCTGGCTGATGCCCCGCACGAAGCTTTCGCTCGAAAATGCTCCCTTGCGTTCGCCCGTGGCCGCATCGGCGGCAATGACGTAGCCCGTCAGCGTGTTGGCCGTCTTTTCCAAAACCAAGTCGTTGCCATCGTATATGTAGCCATTGAACGCGCCTCCCATCAGCACCAGGCCGTCGGCCACATCGAGGGAGATGGGCTGGATGCGCGAGAAGTCGCGTGAACCGCCATCATAGAGCCTGCCCTCGAGGAGCTTGAGGTAGGACACGGTTACGTTCCCGTCCGTGGCCGAGGCGTTCGCCGCGCAGGGCACCCGCATGTAGAAGAGGTGCGAGCGGCTGCTCGGTATGTTCACGGTCTTGCCGTCGAACGTCAGCTTGTCCGTGCCCTCGTCGTTGCCCTCGGTGTAGCCCATCAGGTAAACGGCTTCATCGTCCACGTCCATTTCCATCACGGTTTCAAACACAGCCGAGGTTGCTGCTGCGTCGTGGGTCATCGTCCAGCAATAGTTGCCGTTGGCATCGAATTTGGTCAGGAAGAGGTCGCCCGCCGGGTTCTGCACATAGTCGTAGTCCCAATTGTCGGGGATGTTGGTCGGGGTAAGGCTGCCTGCCCTGCCCTCGATGTAAAGGGGCGCGGCAAACATGCCCGTGACGTAATAGCACCCGTCCGGTCCTTGCACCGCATCAGCAAAGTCGAACATGTTCGAGCGCAGTTTCGACCCGTTTGCTGTCGCTGCCGGGGTGGTGTCCGTCCACATGTTGCGCTGCCACTGCACCTTGCCGTCGCGGTCCAGCTTCAGCACGTAGCCCCGGTATATCCAGCCTTGGTCGGTGGGCATGGTGTCCTCGGTGATGGTGTAGCAGTATGCCGGGTCGGCCGAGGTATAGAGGCGCAGCAGATACTTGTGGCCGTCCACCGTGGTGCTGACCGCATCGGCGTTCCGCATTTTCAGGGCCAGTATCGCCCCGCCGTCGGCCGTGGCCATCATGCCCGATGAGGCGCGGTCCCAATACCCCTGGTCGGAGTACACGGTGAGCTGCCGCGTGCCGTCGGCATCGAGGCGGTACATGCCGAAGTTGTGGTTGCCGTTCGTGGCGGTCGAGGGGAAGCCGTAGATGGTGTCCGTGCCGAAGGCCGTCCACCGCGAAGCGTCCGCCGCATACGAGGCGAAGTCGAACGTCACATACGTCTCGCCCCCGGCGTTGGAGGAAATCTGTCCGGGACAGTCCGCCCCTTTGCCGCCGAACGCGGTGGCCCAGGAGGCCGTGATGGTGTCCCTTGCGAAAGTGTCCGTTTGCGCCGCGAGCGTCGCTGCGCACAGCAAGCCCGCTGCTGAGAGTAAAAGTTGCTTTTTCATACGTTGTCTGTTTTTTAGTGTGACGTGAATATGTTGTTTTGACGGGGGCAAAAATAATGGCTGCCGACAAGGGAGGAAATACCAACAATTAGGTAAAATGCATCCGCCGCATCCCCTTTTTGAGTTAACCATTTGTGGGGAGGGGCTGACAATGAACAATTGACAATGAGCAGTGAACAATGAACAGTTAACAATGAACAATGAACAGTGAACAATGAACAATGAACAATGCATGGGCGGCATGTGCAAGGCCAACGGCCTTGTGGCTTTCAGCGTAGGGCAACGCCCTACGTTAACAAGTAGCGGCGTTTTTTGTTGCTACCATATTCTCCCCCAAGATAGCTGGTCACACCTTCCTGTAGAGACAAGGCATGCCTTGTCTCTGCCACACGTAGCGGGAGAAATGCGCATGACAAGGCATGCCTTGTTCTCTGCCACACGTAGGGGGAGAAATGCGCATGGCCAATCCTCCTGTAGAGACAAGACATGCCTTGTCTCTACCATCTTCCCAAAATCGTTTAGAGGGACATACCTATCTTCCCAAAATCGTTTGGGGATGTAATTTCCTTCCCCTAAGATGGGGAGGTGGCACGGAGTGCCGGAGGAGTATGACAGGCTTATTGGCGAATGGCAGAAGACCATTTTTATTTACACAATATTAACATGTGATAGTGTTTATATTTGCAAATGTCATCTTTTTCTTGTAACTTTGCTTGTGCAAAGCAATAAGCGAAGTGCATTCCCGCACAACGGCAACTTGCCTGCCTTTATCATTGCTCTACCCTCCCATTTCCTTATAACCCCCCCACCCCCTAAAGGGGGCTTTCCCTCTTGCCTAAGGGGGTACGACCCTTTTGCCCAAAGGGGTGCGACCCTTTTGCCTAAAGGGGTGTGACCCTTTTGCCTAAAAGGGGTACGACCCTTTTGCCTAAAAGGGGTACGACCCTTTTGCCTAAAGGGGTGCGACCCTTTTGCCTAAAGGGGTGCGACCCTTTTGCCTAAAGGGGTACGACCCTTTTGCCTAAAGGGGTACGACCCTTTTGCCTAAAGGGGTACGACCCTTTGTGTTTTCTATATGTGCATGGTAATAATCAATGCATTATGGCCAATCCGCATCCGACAGGGCATCCCATGCCGAGGAGGCCACCCGTACGGATGGCTATCGATTGTATATCCATCCGTGATAATCCGTTAAATCCGCAAAATCCGTGTTCGTTCTTATTTTGATGCATCTTCGCAAGGGGGGGTGAGGTGTTCGTTCCCCGTTACACCGGGCTCAGAACGCCACGCCAACCTGTGCCGTGAGCTGGTGCGCGTGGTTGCCGTCGGTGTAGCGGGCGTAGGCGTAACGGGCGGCCAGGTAGAGGCTGCACCGGGGGCGGAGGGCGAAGTCGGCCCGTAGGGATGCCCCGGCATCGCCCCGGCTGGCGGATAGGGTGGCGAAGTTGTTGTGCAGGGCTTCCATGCCCGCACCTTGCGCCCCGGCTTCCAGCGCGAGGACGGGATGCAGCGAGGCCGACCACCCCCCTGCCGCCCGGGCGGTGAGCAGGATGCGGTGCCACCGCTTGCTGCCTTGCAGGGTGAGGTGTGCCCCGGCGTGGTTGGATTGCAGGCGGCGGGATGGCGAGGCATAGGTCTCGGTTTGCCGGTGGAACGACAGGCGGGGATGCACCGCCCAAGCCCAGCCTCCCCGTGCCTCGCGCTCGTAGTAGCCTGTGAGCGAGCTGGCCACCTCCCGGCGGGCGTATTGGCGGGCGGAGGCAATAAGCGGGTAGATGTTGTTGGCGGGCGTGCCGAAGAGGTTTTCCGTGCCTGCCCGGTGCAGCAGGGCGGCATCGGCCCGCATGCCCCACGAGCGGTTGTCGCGGTGGCGGGTGTAGCCTGCCTCAGCCTGCCAGGTGTGCTCCACCACCCCGGCCATGGGCAACTCGTTGAGCGAGGAGATGATTTTTTCGAACGAGAAACGCTCCCATGCCAGGCTGGCCGACCATCCGCTGCCGCCCGTGGCAGCAGGTCGAGGCTTGCCCCCAGCGTATATCCTTTGTAATAGGTTTCCTTGCGTTCGCCCCGGAAGCGGTAATAGTCCATGCCCAGGCCGGTGAAGTGGTACAGGGCGGGCGAGCCTTGTTCGTTGTAGAATTTGATGTTGTTCTCCTGTTTGTACTTGGATGCGCGGACGGACAGCCCCGGGCGGTAACGCGTCCACCCGTTCCATGCCGCGCCGAGGGAGGCTTGCAGCCGGGCGGCGATGTTGTGGGGGCGGGGGTCCACCTGCCGGTAGGCCAGCGTGGCGCGGTAGGCGGCTTCCGCTCCCCACACGATGCGCCCTGCCCGCCCGGCATATCCTCCTTGGAACCGGTATTGCTCCGTGCGCAGGTCGCCTCCCACGCTGTCGCCCATGACGTAGGGATAAAGCAGGTCGTAGTCCGAGGTCTCGTTCCATTTCAGGTTGGTGTATGTGCCGTTGCGGTAACCGGCCTCTCCCCACAGGCTGCCCTCCGGGCGGTTGGCGAACGACTGCACGTCCACCGTGGCCAGGCGGTGGCCGTCGCCTTGTTGCATCACGGCGGGTCGGCTTTCGCGGTGCAGGTCGGCACCGGCTTCCACCTCGGTGAGCGAACGGGCGTGCCGCCGCCATTGCATGGCCGGGTTGGCATAGGGCAGGTGGTGGAAACCCGCCCGCAAGGTGCTGTATTCGTCCACCCGTTCCAGCACGGGTACGCTGTCGCGCCCGTCGGCATGGAGGGGCAGTGTGGCAGCGAGGCAGCAGGCCAGGAGTATGTTCGTAAGCAGTTTCATAAGTAGTGTGTGCGGGGGATACAGAGTACATATAGTATATATGGCGTTTGTGCCTTGGAAAGAAGCCCACATAGCTTTTCCCGGCACGCTGCGCCGGGATAGGGTGATGCTCCGTCAGCCACATTGCCCCATCTGTGTGTTGAAATAAGGAAGAACACGGAATACACGGAGTAGACGGATAACCACGGATGAAGATACCGATGATAGCCCATGATAGGTTCAAACTGGAATATCTGTGTAAATCCGTATCTTCCGTGTACTAAATTTTATTTTGATACGTCTTCTCTGTGTCCCCTGTGTCCGCACCCTCCATCGGCAGCACGCCGTCCCACGTGCGGGTGGTGGCCTTTGTGCCTTGCGCGTCGATGGCCGTGCCCTGCTCCTCGACCACGGAGGGGATGCATTCGGTGTTGAAGTCCTCGGTGGAGTTGTCCATGTCCTGCAGGATGCACCGTCCGTCCTCGAAGCCTGCTACCTTGCGGCGCACGCTCTTGAAGTAGCGCGTCTTGTCGTGGTCGATGGTGCCGCAGTGCGTCCATCCGGCATCCACGCTGGCAGGCAGCACGTCCCACACCCGCGCGGCCTCCACGCTGCAATTCACGCCGTCCACAATCCAGGCGTTGGGTATCTTGTAGGCCGACTGCTGCATGTGGAACGTGCCCGCCGGCAGGTATTGCGTGTATTCATACGTATAATAATAGTCGCGCAGGTAGGTTTCCTTGTCCTCGGGGATGCGTGCCAGGGCATACGAGCAGAAGCCCCGGTTGTGCAGCACCCAGAAACTGAGGGTGTAGCAATACCATTTGTCCATGTCGGGCACGGTGGGGCTGTTGATGTCCATGTTGGAGGGGCTGGTGGAGATGTCGTACCACTCGAAGTCGGCCCCGCTCAGGTCGAATGAGTTGGGGTTGGCGTTGCGGTGGTCGATGCCCGTGTCGCAGATGAGCAGGCTGCCGCCGGGCGGCACGGGGTGGTCGGTGCCGCTGCCGGGGATGACGTACACGGCCCACACGGTGAAGGTGTCGCGGCGGATGTCGGGCGTGTAGTCGAAATACAGGGTGGACTTGAAGCGCGATTCGCACAGGGCCAGCCCGTCGGCATAGAGCACGTGGTCGGTGTTGTTGTATATCTTGACGTACGAGTCGCCGTAGTACTGCGAGCCGGAGGGGCGCAGCGTGCCGGTGAAGAAGATTTCCTGGATGACGAAGTCGTCGTTCGCCCCCGTGAGGAAGGTCTCGATGGTGAGTGTCACGGGCTGGTCGCCGGTGATTTCCACCGCTTCCAGCTTGCCGGTGAGGCGGCCGTTGCGGCTCACGGTTTCGGGCTGCTGGGTGTGCGCGTCGCCCGCCTCGCCTTCCTCAGGCTGGCTGGTTGCCCCCTCGGAGGTGGTGCGGTAGGTGATGGTGGCGGTGTACACGCAGTTGTACAACCCTTGGGGCAGGGAGAAACGTTCGCGCACGGGTGCGGTTGTCTCCTCGCCCGTGGTGGCGTTGGTGAATACGAGGCTTTCTTCCACCACTTCTACGCCTTCGAGTTGGTCGGGGTATTGGATGGTGACTCCCGTGCTGGTTTGCAACACGCCCGTGGGCTGTTCGCACGAATGCAGGCACGCCGCGCAAAGGGCGGCCAGGATGAGTTTGTTCGGTTTCATATGTTATTCAGTTACGAGTTACAAGTTACGAGTTACGAGCTACAAGCTACAAGTTACAAGTTACGAGTTACGGTTACGCCAAGGCAACGGCCTTGTGGCTTTCAGCGTGGGGCAACGCCCTACGTGCAAGGACGAGTTACAAGTTCCATTCCGACTTTTCCAAGGCCAACGGCCTTGTGGCGTTCAGCGTAGGGCATCGCCCTACGTGCAGGCCGGTACGGTTTGCCAATGCCATCCCGCCTTTTCCAAGGCCAACGCCCTACGGCTGGAATGGGTGAAAAACCCCCGCCTCCATATCTGCGTCCATCTGCGGGAAACCGCTCAGAACGCCACGTTCAGCTCCATCCCGAAATACGGGCTTACGTTGCGGCGGATGGTGAAGCCGTTTTGCTCGTAATCGGGCGTGTAGTCGAGCAGCTTGTTGGCAAAGAAGGCCAGCCGCAGGTGCTTGCCTATCTTCTTGGTGGCTTTGAAATTCACATACAGGGCCATGGGCACGGTGACGGGCAGGAACGAGGCTTCGTTGTACTGGATGGCCAGGTGCTGCAGCACGGGGTCGTCCTGCGCTTCGGCGGTGTAGGGGTGCAGCTGGCCGTCGGCCACGTCGATGTATGCCATCGGGATGCCATCCTTGTAGTGCAGTTGCCGCCGGGTGTACCACACGCATTGCACCGCCGAGGTGAATATCAGCCCCCATTCGGGCACTTGGGTGTCGAGCATCAGGTTGGTGGACAGCCGCCAGTTGGTTTGGCCGTCATCCCAGTCGTACAGCCCCACGTAATGGTCGGACACGGGGATGTTGTCCACCACGTCGTTCACCGGGTAGTACACGGGCAGGCTGTTGGTGTACTCCGACTTGAACCACGCCCCGGAGAAGTTGACCGCCGTGCGCAGGGGCTTGATGCGCTCCGAGGTGAACTGCCACTCCACCCCCTGCTTCCTCAGCAGGCTGCCGTTGGCGGGCTGGCGGTAGGAGGCGAGCTTGCTCATCCATTCGTAGGGCACGGTGGCGGGGTCGGGCGGGGCTTGCAGCGCGCTGCCGTCGATGGCCGCCTCGTCGTAATCCTTGTACGCATAGGGGGCGTAGTGCCCCACGTAGCGGAAGCCGGAGGTGGTCAATTCGTCGAAATAGCACACCGACAGGCGGTTGCCCGCATAAGCGAAGTCGGCCCGCACCTCCCACTTGCGGTTGCGGGCAGGTTGCAGCCGGTAGTTGGTCTGGTCCTGGATGTAGGACATCACGGTGAAGCGGCTGTGCTCCACCGGGTTTTTGTCGTCATAGTAGGCCAGTTGCGTGATGTCGTTGTAGCGCAGGTCGGGGTACAGGTAGTTCAGCGTGGGCATTTTGGTGGTCCAGCCCAGCCCGGCGGCCAGCGACACCACCAGCTCTTCCCGGCCGATGCGGATGCCGGGGAAGGTCCATTGCCCGTTGATCCGGGGGTCGAGGTATATCCGCCCGTGCATGGCGTAGGCCTTGTCCAGCCCCGGCAGCATGCTGCCCCGCAGTCCGGCCAGCACCTCCAGCCTGTGCAGGCCGAAAGCGTGCGTCAGCAGGTCTTCGGCGAAGAAGGCCAGGTTGTGCAGGGCGGGGATGTCGCGGTAGTCGCGGGGCCGCGAGTCCCAGTTGCCCACGGCGGAGAGCGGATGCCCCAGGTCGTACACCTGCCCGCGGCCGAAGTTCTTCGTGCAGTCCCATTGCAGTCCCGCCTTGGCGTGGTTGCGCACCCCGCCGGGGGTGAAGAGGAAGTCGCCTTTCAGTTTGAGATAGGTGTTGAACGGCTTGCCGTCGCTCAGGTAACTGGCCGTGTATTCGGCAAAGAGGATGCTGGCATCGTGTTCGCCCGCCTTGTCGGTGGTGGGGGCGAGGGCGTAGCGTTGTGGTGACACGAGGCGCGTCTGCGTCAGCCGGTCCGCTTGCAGGCTGACGGACGACTGCACGTCCACGCCCGTCAGCCAGGCAATGGCGGGAAACCGGAACGCCAAGCTGTTGGTCAAGGCCGTGCGGTTGAACACCGAGCGGTATTCGTCGATGCGCCCGAAGTTGAGGTCGGGGTCCTGCTTGCTGTTGTCAAACGAGCCGGTGTAGTCCGCCGCCGCCTCCCAGCGCAGGTTCCATCCGTCGTGCGGCATGTGCCAGGTGAGGCGGCCCGAGAAGTTGAGCCGCCGGAAGTTCTCCAGGTTGTTGGTGGGGTCGCTTTTCGAGTCCAGGTAGCCCGCGTCCACGTTGAGCACCATATCCCGCCGCCCCGGCAGGGCGAACCCCTTGCCCACGGCCACCAGCTTGCTGTAGCCGTCGGCCTTGAAACGGGCGGTGAGCGGCGTGGCGCGGCGTATCTTCTTGATGTTGACCACGCCGCTGGTGAGGTTGCCGTATTCGGCGGAGGGAATGCCGCGGATGACCTCGATGCTCTCGATGTCGTCGGTGGCGATGGTGCGCATGTCCACGCCCCGGTTGGTGATGTTGCGGCGGTCCTCCACCCCGGTGCTGCTACCCGAGCCGTAGGTGTTGCTCAGGGGGGAATATTGCAGGTTGGCATCCGTGTTCACCGGAGCACCGTCCACCACGAACAGCGTGCCCAGCGAGCTGATGGCATAGTCCGGGTTGCTCGAGGTGTTGCCGCTTGCGTCGGTCGTGCCCGTCTCGCGCAGGGCGATGGTGTTGGCCGTGCCCATGTCCGGGTCGCGCGACACGCCGCCGGGCAGCAGCTCCATCAGGTCGGCCAGACTGGTGGGTTGCAGGTGCGTCATGGCGGTGCGGTCGATGCGCGAGGCCGCCACCGGTCCGTGCGCTTCCGTGGCCGTGACCACCACCTCGCGCAACTGGTTGTCCGACCGCAGGGTGATGTCAAGATGCGTATCCCCCGCAACGTCCACCCGCATCCGCTGCTCCCCGTAGCCCACGTAGGACACCGCGACCTCGTAGCCTCCCGGCGCGATGCCCCGCAGCTGGAAATATCCGCCGGGGTCGGCCAGGGTGGCATAACTTTTGTCGCCTTGCAGCACCACGGTGGCATAGGGCAGCGGCTCGCGCGTGTGCACGTCGCGCACCGTGCCGCGCAAGGCCGCCCCTTCGCGTTGTTGCGCCGGGGCAGCCGGGCAAGTCAGGGCGCAGATGCCCCCGATGATGAACCAAATGTACCGCTTCATGCCTTGTCGCTTGTAGGACGCGGCAAAAGTAGCCATATCCTCCCGGCGGTGAAATCACCTGTTTTAGGTATTCTGCACGCCTTTCCCGAAGGGCGAGGGGGATGGGATTCCCTTTGCTTTGTACCGATGGGTTTTCCGGTTTGTGCGGGAAGGTTTTCCCAATCGTGAGCAGATATTCTACTGCCCACAGTTATGGGTTGTATAACCCATAATTGTGGGTCGTACAACCCATAACTGTGAGTCGTACAACCCATAACTGTGGGCAGTAGAATATCTGCTGGGAAACGGAAAAACATCTGCCGGGAAACGGGAAAACATCTGCGCACAAATCGGAAAACCTGTGCGCACGAGCCGGACACATCCCTTGCAACTATCCGTTATTTTCGTACATTTGCACACTTTTTCTCAAGCCATGCGGAATTCTCTTTACACGACCTTCAAGCGATTGCAGTGCAGCTGCACCGCCCGCCACACCCGGGGATTCGGGGTGCATTCGCCTTACGTGTATCATTTTACGCAATACGTTGTGTACGAGCGCAACCCATTCTATGCCTACCTCGATATCGAGGCCGAGCGCAAGGCTCTGTTGCGGGAAGCGGACCGTTGCCTGTACAAGGATTGGGTCACCGGGCGGCACCGCACCCGCACGCTGCGGTCGATCACGCGCCGCCTGTCGTTGCCGCCGAAATACGCGCAGTTGCTTTTCCGCGTGGTGCGTTTCGCCCGGTGCCGCACCGTGCTGGGGGTGGGTGCATCGTTGGGGTTGACCACCGCCTACTTGGCCTCGCCCGACTCCCGGGCGGACTGCGTGGCCATCGAGTCGGAAGCGGAACTGGCCGAGGTGGCGGAGATGGTGCTGGACGACCTTCAGGTGAAAAACGCCCGGGTGCTGCAGGGGGAGGCGGACGACTTGCTGCCCGGGGTGCTGCGCGGGTGGGAGCGGCTCGACTTCGCTTTCATCGACACGGACGGCGATGCGGCCACCACGTGGCGCAGTTTCGAGCGATGCGCGGCCAAGGCGCATCCCGCCACCATGATGGCCATCGGGTTGCCCTACCGCTCGCCCGACATGGCGCACGCGTGGGAACGGATAAAAGCCCATCCGCAAGTGACTTCAACCATTGACCTGGGACGCATGGGGCTGGTGCTTTTCAACACCGACCTGCACAGGCAGCATTACCGGATGAGGCTGTGAGGGGAATGATTGAGGGGTGGAATAACTGAGGGAGTGAATAACTGATGATTGAATAATTGAATAATTGAATGACTGATTGCCGCTTCAGCGGTTTTGCGTTGTTTCTTCGATTATTCGTTCCCGCGATTATACGATTTTGCAACAATGAAAATCTACACCAAGACTGGCGACAACGGCCAGACGAGCCTGATAGGAGGCAAGCGGATAGGTAAGGACGATGTGCGCCTGGAGGCGTATGGCACGGTGGACGAGCTGAACTCGTGGGTGGGTTGCCTGGCGGCCGAGCTGCCAGCGGGACGCGACAATGGTGCGGTTTGTTTGTCTAAATTGCGGTTTTTCTTCTCAAAAACAGGGTTTGTTTGTCTAAAATACATTACCTTTGCTTCTCCTCGGGAATATTAAATTGGGAGGAAAAGCATATGGGAAGACCGAAAAGACTATATCCATTGGGCAAATTCCGCCTTCGTACACCGAAAGTGGTTGACAAGGAAAAAGCCTATCCTGTCGAGTTGGAATACACTTGGAACAGGCAGATAATTCGCAAGACTACGAATGTCTTCGTCAAAGTTGCGGACTGGAACCAGAACGGCAATCAGGGACGAGGTGAAATTCGTGCAAGTCATGGCGGTGAAGCCAAACGACTTAACCAGTTATTGCTAGCTCGTGTTGAACGTATAGATTCGCAACTTGCCGAATATAACGAAAAACATCCTAATCAGATAACCGCTGATGTCGTATCCGGCTTTCTTGCTGACAAACCTCTTGCGCGCCGTGACCAAGGAAAGGACTTCGTGGAGTTTACATTGGAACGTCTTTCTTCTGACTATGCAAGAAACAGAATCGGAAGGAGCCGGTATGAAAACGGAAAGAGCTGCATGAATATATTCCAGACATTCCTGAGGGCTACCCGACAGGGAACCTATCGTTCTGACAGCATTTATGTAGGCGATCTGACTCCGGAGTTGTTAGACAGTTATATATCGTGGCGCAGGGAAATCAAGCAGAACAGTGATGCCACTATCAACCACTCTTTGACTCCGATATTGAAAGCATGTGCATACGCCTGTGAAATGGGTATGATGGAACCGGCCGTCAATGTAAGGATTCAGGATATGCGCATTGTAACTAAGGTATCGCTTTCTGAAGAAGAGGCAGAGTTTGACGGCAAAAGTCTAAGTAAGGAACAGATGGCGGCATTGCTTGAATATTACAAGACTTGTACTGAACCGCGCAGAAAAGAATTTCTAGAAATGTTCTTCTTTGCGTTCCTCGCCTGCGGTCTCCGTGTAGTGGATGTGATGACCCTGCAATGGAAACATATCGATTTTGCCCGGAAAGAGTTGCGGAAAATCGTGATTAAGACGAACAAACGTCACGTCATACCTCTTACTGAACCTGCATTACATATATTACAGCAATGGCGGGGAAAAACGTGAGGGATGCCGATATGTGTTCAACCTTGTAAAAGAGACTTTGGATCTGGATGATGCGGAGGCACTGTACAAAGCCCGCAACAATGCCACGAAATGCATCAATCAGTCGCTGGCCGTTGTCGGTGAACAAATCGGCCTTCCGTTCAGTCTCTCGATGCATGCAGCCAGGCACTCATTTGCGGTTTTTGCGCTGAACAAGGGACTATCCATGTCGGTAGTCAGCCGTCTGCTCGGACATAGCAGCACGGATATTACAGAGAAGGTTTATGCCCGTTTCCTGCCGGAAACGCTATCGGCAGAGGTGGCAAAACTGAGCGGAGAATTAATCAACTTGACTATATAATCACTGCGAAAAGATAAAGAATTATGATATCATTGCCATTTCGAGTTGCATGTATCCTGATAGCAGGATTCCTTATTGTACTGGCTGTAACCTATATATACAAGTTAAACAGCCGTAAGGTATTCTGGGGAGTAGGACTCACTACCATTATCGGTATCCTCATCCTTCTTGGCTTAGGGGTGCTTCGTCCATCTTGGGGAACAGAAACCGGCACGGCTGTCATTGTGGGAATCAGTACCGCTATCGGATGTGCAATAACGCTGATATATGCAGCAGAGGACTTGCATCAAAAGAAGCGAATAAAGGGAAAGAAAATCGTAGAAACTGAATCTATGCAAGAAGATAGGGGTCCAGACCACCATAAAGTGACTTTACCGTCTCGGCTTGATACTGAATTGGCAAGAAAGATCTTTTGCCAAAGCCATTGAAGAAGGATATATCATTATCGACGATGACCATTATGAGTGGACTTTGAACAAAGTTCTTCTTGCATATATGTGCGGACGTATCTATTGCGAAGATTATCCTGAGAAAACAATATATGATGAGAAGACATGTTGGATGCCTGGCAGGGTGGAATTATTTCCGGGTACTGAATTAGATAAGTTATTTAACATGAAAGATCTGACTCAATCAAGGCATACTCGAAAAAACAAAGCTGCGCCCACGGGATCCGAAAAAATTGACAAGTTATTTGAGTAGCCAATGTGCTACTCTTTTTTTGTTTGATAAGCAGCAGGTTATAAATTCATCACTTCCGTGTTATATACAACTCTAACACGATCTCTAACATAGTATCTAATTCATTCTAACACCAAATTCCTAAGGAGTTTGAACCTTTGCGCCGTGCTTTTGGTACGATGTGCACAGTTGTGTCATAGCACGTAAACCCGGCTTACAGTCCGAGTGTGCATAAGGAAGGTTAAGCCATAATACTATAAACTATGGCTCAAAAGATCCTCAGTATAGTAGAGAGACAGGAGAAACTGCCGCCTCCGGCTCACCAAGGTCGAACACCGTCTATATGACAACAAGTCTTTGATGGAGAAGTTGAACATCAAAGATAAGTATCTGAAAAAATTGCGAGACAACGGTTATCTCGGCTACTCGCGTGAAGGTGATAAATACTGGTACACGCAGGAAGACGTGGACCGCTTTCTGCGCCGTTTCCATTATGAAGCTTTCGCTATTGGTGATGAGCTTCCACAGCAGGAAGGAGGTGGCTATGTTTGACACCATTCATTTGACCAACATGCTACGTTCGGAAGTGGAAGGCATTCCGGAAACGGGTCTTCCGTTGGATGCCTTCCCGAACAGGATACAGGAGATTATCCTCAATCTTGCCAGATACGAAAATTTCAATGTGGAATATACTGCGTCTATTATTCTTTTTCCGCTGTTGCTACTGCAATAGGCAACTCTTGTCATATCCGTATAAAGGGCGAGTGGAAAACTTGCCCATCCCTTTATATGATGCTGGTCGGACGTCCCGGGCTTGGGAAGACTCCTCCCTCGGTTTTATATATAAGCCGATTAATGAGTATGATGACCGGCTGCATGAGAAATATAACGAGGAATATGACGAGTATGAAAGAGCCATGTCAGCAGGCAAGCACGGAAGTGACGGGGAAGAACAACTACTTAGGAAACCGAATTTTGTAACGACGGTAATTTATGATTCTACCCCGGAGGCGATGATGAATATTCATCAGCATAATCAGCGCGGAATAACATTGGTAGTTGATGAAATTCTGGCTTTGTTCAATTCCGTCAGAAGGTACAACAGCAAGAACAACCTCATTGAAGATCTGCTGACAGCTTATAGCGGACAGCCGTTAAAGATTATCCGCAAGTCAGAATCACGTCCTGTTCTAATCAAGAATCCATGTATAAATGTCATCGGTTCAGTACAGACGAATATGTTGCAGGAAGTCTTCCGTGCAGAGTTCCTTGCCAACGGATTGCTTGACCGTTTTCTGTTTGTCTATCCCAAAAACAGGAAGATATCTGGATGGAGACGGGAAGAACGGAATACAACCCGTCCTAACATCATGAATCAATGGAGGACAATAATCAACAGAATCCTAAGCATCCCCTGTATCCTTGATGACAAGGGCACAACGGCCAATCCCCGTATCCTTACAATGTCTGACGATGCGGAAGAATATTTTTATGAATGGTACAATGGAATTATAGATGCTGTAAATGCCATTGAGGATGATGCGGATGTTGAAAGCCGCAAGATGAAACTCAACGGCCATGTAGCACGTCTTGCCCTGTTGTTTCAGGTAATGAAATGGGCTACTGATAGTGGAGATATGCAATATATTGAGCGGGAGTCCGTAGAATCGGCAATCCGTATGATTGATTATTATGAGGAAACATACAGGAGGATTCAGGAAACCATTGTCATAAACAGTATCGGCGAAACGAAGGAAGCATGGCTTTCTCTGTTGGAAGATCGGTTCACTTCCGGGGATGCTGTCATTGCCGGTAGAAAAGTTGATATGTCCCGACGCACCGTCTATTATGCGCTAGACCAATTATGCCGGCTTAAGCACCCTCTTCTATAGAAAAGCTTCAGCATGGAGTCTATCGCAAACTTATGACAGAAAATACTGATGCACCTTGCACTATTGCACTTTCATCTTGCCAGGATACCGTGCAATCTTCTCAAAGTGCAAAAGTGCAGAGTGCAACCACACTAAAATCAGAGGACCATGAGTGAATACAGATTCCATTTGCAGAAATACCGCCCTGGAAGCAAGACTACTTGTCCGAACTGTGGTAAAAGCCGGTGTTTTGTCAGGTATGTTGATGAATTGGGCAGCATTATCTTTCCGAGTAATGTCGGTAAGTGTGATCATGAAAACAGTTGTGGCTATCATTACACACCTAAGGAATACTTCAAGGATAATCCTGTTGTGTTGGAAATGGATGAGGGAAGCAGCAAGTCACTTCTTTCTGCCCCTTGTAAGACGGCAGATAAAACTCCGTCTTGTATTGCTCCTTCGTATATTCCTTCATCTTATGTGTTAAGGAGTCTGTCACATTATTCAATCAACCCTTTATATCAGTATTTCTGTCATGTATTTGGTGAAAATGAGGCAAGCAGATTGTTTGAAATGTATCGCATAGGGACATCTTTAAAATGGGGAGGCGCAACGGTTTTCTGGCAGACAGATATAAATTGGCAGGTAAGAACCGGCAAGGTAATGTGTTATAATGCCGAGACCGGCCATCGGGTTAAAGAGCCTAAGGCTTTTTTTGTCAGCTGGGCGCATTCCGAGTTGAAGTTGCAGGATTTCCATTTGAAGCAATGTCTGTTTGGAGAACATCTTCTGAAAAAATTCATCGTCTCCGGTAATGCTGGTGGAAAGTGAAAAGACCGCTGTTGTAATGAGCCATTTATCCCCGATTATATATGGCTGGCAACAGGAGGAAAGAACGGTTGTTTCAATAGTGAAGCCATGCAGGTTCTTCAGAGGCAGGGAGGTTACTCTCATCCCTGATTTAGAGCAACCGAACAATGGAAAGAAAAGTCTGCTTTGTTGTCTGGAATATGCAAACGGGTTGTTGTGTCCAATGTCTTGGAATGTACATCCGATGAAGAGCAACGCAGCCAAGGATTGGACATTGCAGACTTCTTCCTGTATTCGCCATCAAAGAGGCAGATACTCCATCAGATGATACAGCGTAATCCAGCATTGCAGTTGCTCATTGATGAACTGGATCTGGAACTTATTGAATAGTAAAGGAACTTGTTCCGTGGATTTATAGAAAGTCCTTACTGTGTTAAGGACTTTTTGCCTGGCGGCAATAAAATCCGGTCATTGTCCCGCAGAGCGGACTGGCACAAGAGCAAGCTCAAATATTAATCATTTATCAAAAGAATACCCTATATGAATACAGATATTAAACAGGCCATGCATGTTGAAGCCGGGAAGTCATTCGGCACGGCAGAGGCAAATGAAAACGAAAGGCGTTGGAATGACGACAAGATTGACAGAAAGAATCAAGATCCGACCAATCACTATGACAAGACCCGAATGAAACTGAATTTCGAGATTGGGCCCGATGGGAAAGTTCATCCGTTAGGCTATCAAGAGAAATCGCTTGAAGTACGTTTGCAGGAACGGTTGACTGAACTGGGCTGGAAACCCTTCAAGCCGGACAGCAAAATTCAACCAAACTGTTGTGCGAAATTTATCTTTGGAGGCAATCATGACCGTACACTTGAGATGGCATTTGGGGACCCAAACCGTAAATCTGGAAAAGGGTGCAGATAACAGTCATATCCAGCGATGTCCGGAAATCGAACAATGGGCAAAAGATGTCTATGACTGGTGCGCCCGACGATACGGACAGGAAAATATCATCGGCTTCCAGGTTCATCTCGATGAGAGCAGTCCGCATATACATGCCTTGATTGTTCCGGTCGGACAACGTTCCAAAAGTGGACGCGAATGTGTCATGTGGTCGGCTAAGTTTCGGTAAGAGCCGTTATGAGTATCAAATACTTAGAATCTGTGTTTTCTGTAGTATAAGCAGAGACCGTGTTTGCAACAATATCACGAATGCGAACAACTGGAATAGATGTCTCTGTTTCGGTAAATAATTCAGTAGAAAATGGGTAACCATATTGAACATCTAACTCTTCAAATATACTTTTGACTTTCCAATTTTCTGGAATCTCCTGTTTTAATTTCTCATTCCATATCATCTTGCCTCCACTGGACTTATACGGTTTTCCATTTTCATCTGGAAAATCAAACTGCACAAACCAGTAATCATAAAGCTGTTTTGCCATTGCCTCTAAATTCTGATTTAGCAGTCCCTTATATTATATATGGACTAAAATATCAGAATTATGAAAGAGAACATCATTCAGGCGATAGTTGCGAAAATGCAGCGTAACTTGGATTGCCGACAAATGGTACAGCTTAAAGCGGTACTTGCATCAGAACTGCATAATGTGGAAATAATCGAAAAGAAAGAATGTGCCAAACAACAAGCACAGGAAAATGAGCATCTTTTAAACTCTTTTTATCTCAGCAAAAAAAGATTGAAGGATGCTCTGATAAAACATTGGCATACTATCGTAACACTATTGAACGATTGTTATTTACACTTTCCGTGGCTATTTGTCATATAACCACAGCAGATATTCGTACCTATCTGTCCAATTATCAAGAAGAGCATTTGTCCAGTAAAGTAACTATTGACAATATGCGGCGTATCTTTTCAAGTTTCTTTGCTTGGTTGGAGGATGAAGACTATATCGCAAAGAGTCCTGTAAGGCGTATTCATAAAGTAAAGACAGACTCTCTTGTAAAAGAGGTACTTTCTGATGAGCAGTTGGAACAACTTCGGGACAGTTGTACCAACAAAAGAGATTTAGCTATTATAGACATTCTGTCATCTACAGGTATCCGTGTAGGTGAATTGGTGAAACTGAACCGAGAAGATATAGATTTTCATGAGCGGCAATGCGTAGTATTTGGGAAAGGCAACAAGGAACGTATTGTTTATTTCAATGCCAGAACGAAATTGCATTTACAGCAATACATTGATGCACGTACTGATAATAATCCGGCTTTATTTGTTTCACTATATTCACCATACACACGCTTAACTATCAGCGGTGTAGAAGTGCGTATTCGGAGACTTGGACAATCACTTTCCATGTCAAAGGTACATCCTCACAAATTTCGCCGAACTCTTGCTACAATGGCTATTGACAAAGGTATGCCTATTGAACAAGTTCAACGCTTATTGGGCCATGTGCGTATTGATACGACTCTACACTATGCCATTGTAAACCAAAACAATGTAAAGTTGGCACACAAAAAGTATTTAGGATAGATAGTGTTTGATTCTGCCTAAAAATGTAACTTTGCATTCAAAAAATGAATGTAAATGGCTAAATTATCTTCTATTGCATATTATGTAACAGATAAAATCAGCAGCAATGATATATCTTTGGCAGAATATGTTACGACTGATTGTATATTGCAAAACAAGAAAGGACGGAGGTTGCAACTAATCTTCCGCCACAACCTTGTAGCCTTATTCGTTATCAGCGTGGCGATGTGTTAATAGCTAATATTAGACCTTACCTTAAAAAAGTTTGGTTTGCAGATATTGATGGTGGAGCATCTCCTGATGTGCTGGTTTTCAGAGCGAAAGATGGACATTCACCAAGTTTTCTTTATGCTATACTTCTTCAAGATTCCTTTTTGACTATGTGATGCAGGGGACAAAAAGGAAGCAAGATGCCTCGTGGGGACAAAGAACAAATTCTAAGATATGAAATGCCAACATTTTCCTGTTCAGAGGAAAGCATTGGCACATTTTTTTTGAATTTAGACAGGAAAATTCATCTTAATGAACGGACAAATCAGAATTTAGAGGCAATGGCAAAGCAACTTTATGATTACTGGTTTGTACAGTTTGATTTTCCGAATGAAAACGGAAAACCGTATAAGTCAAGTGGTGGTAAGATGGTTTGGAATGAGAAATTGAAACGGGAAATTCCAGAAGGATGGGAGGTGAAACCAATTAATAATAGGCTTGAAATTAAGTCAGGATTTCCATTCAAGTCAGATACATATAAAACTTTTGGTCGTTATAAGATTGTTACAATCAAAAATGTACAAGATGGTGAACTAGTAACATCTGGTTGTGACTATATTGACGAGTTACCAAGCTCGGGCAAGCGATTATATATCTCTCAAAACTGGAGATCGATTGATTTCATTAACAGGGAACTGTGGAAGATTATGTGTTGTTTCGAAGAAAACCTGTTATTAAATCAGCGTGTAGGATTATTGTATTGTGATGCAACATATTTAGAATACTTTTATAATTTTCTAAGTAGCAATGCAATGAGAACTGTAGTCGATAACCTCGCTAATGGTGCAGCACAAGCAAATCTTAGTCCAGTTGAGCTATGTAAAACAGATTGCTTTATTCCACCAAAAGATATTTTGTTTATGTATAATAAAAAGCAAATACCATTCGCAAAACTATAATACAGAATAAGCGTGAAATATCTCTGCTAACTAAGCAACGAGACGAACTTCTCCCGCTTCTGATGAACGGTCAAGTATCGGTAAATTCTGATTTATCGCACGATTAAGTTCTATTTTACGGTCAAGGCTGCGGAGTAACTTGCCAATACGCTTCTGTTCCGCCAATTCAGGAATCCACACTGTGCAATCCTTAATTTTATCTGGTGAAGTATGGCGGATTTTTGTTTGTTGGGCAGCTGCACTTAGTTGTTGTTTGACCAAAGTAGAGGATATAAGATAAAATGCAAAATCTTTTGTCTAACAAGTCCTCTTTGCAAATAATTTTTGCCACATCTTGGCTTTGGATATATTTACCACTTTCGGGAATAATAGCAGTTGAGCCAAGCAGACCTATAGCCTGTTCTGTCAAAGGAGTGATAATATCTCCTTTTCCCATTAAGAACTCAGACCGAAAGTCGCCTGTATAATAGAGATTATCTTTGGACTTATTCTCTTTGAAGCAATTATTTTGATAGTCAAAGTTACCACAAGTCAGACGGATGTATTCACCCTCGGTGGCATAAAATTCGCCACTGAGACTTGCCCCTCTTGTGACATCGAGGATTTCTCCAAGCTTATATTTTTTCAATTCCATTTACCGTGTTGCTTTTTTAACATAATCTTGAATTAAAGATAGATTTACCTCAATCTCCCTGCGCTTGGCCAATAACTGATCGAGATGCGCTTTCTGGTCTGCTTTTTTCTTGTGCTGCTATGATATGGTCAATTCTTGCTCCTCCTACAAAATGGTATACTATATCAACCTCCATTTGAGCATCTTCAATCTCTTTATCCAATTCTACAAGTTGCTGTTGATATTTTCGTTGTGCTTCTACTATATCCAGATTATTAGCAGCTACGAATACATCAAGCAAGTGACGAATTGCAGCAATCTGCTTTTGTGCATCCTTCGATGAACTGCGAGCTACATGTAGTGCGACAATTATAGCAATCACACTAATTATTGGGCTTAATAAGGTAGCCCATTGAACCAGGTTGTCAATCATAATTCAGTTTGTTTTCCATCTAGATTTTCACCTAATCTTGCTTCAATCTCTTCGATAGTAGGCATAGTTCCCTCCACTTTTTTCCGGATAAAGTTTTGATAGCTCATATTCAGATATTCCCAATGGGAGATTGCTACCTTCCAATGCGTATTGGGCAAGCATTGAATCCTTTTGGCGGCAAATAAGCAGACCGATTGTAGGGTTGTCTCTTCCCTCTTTTCTAAGAATATGATTACAAGCGACCACGTAGCCACTTAACTGTCCGAGGTCTTGAAAATCAAATTCGCCGATTTTCACTTCAATCACTACATAGCATGATAGATTCAAGTTGTAGAAAAGCAAATCGATGAATTTCTCCTTTTGTCCGATCTGAAGTCTATACTCTTTGCCTATGTATGCGAATCCGGTACCGAGTTCCAGCAGGAATTGCGAGATATTGGCAAGCAGCGCATCTTTGAGAATATGCTCATTATAAGGTTGAGTTATTCCTGTAAAGGCAAAGTTATAAGGGTCTTTTGTCAGTTCTTGTGCAAGATCGCTTGTCGCTTCCGGCAATGTGCGGGTGAAATTTGTCAAAGCCTTTCCTTCCCGTTCATACAGGCCGCTATCCATAAAGTTGAGCAATGTGTCTCGACTCCAACCCTCTTCCATAGTCTTTCTCACATAGAAGAGAGCCTTTGCCGGTTCTTTACTGTACCTGTCCATCAAGTAACGGTGATGCCCCCAAGGTATGGAGAAAAGCATCTCTTCCAATTGTCCCACAGTTTGTGGGACAGACTTCGAAGATTCTGCCACAGGTTGTGGCACTTTTCCATCTTGTAATTGTTCCACAGCTTGTGGGACAACTTTTAGATACTGAGAATAAAGCAGATAGAATTTCTTTGCATAATATATATTGGTTCGAGAAAGGCCTGTGGCGTTGGGGTTTCTGCGCTGTAAATCCACAGAAAGATTCTTGATGACTTTCTCACCCCATCGTTCTTCCACACGCATCTCTTCTATGTCACGACCAAGTTCCCAGTAATATTTAAGCAACTCACGGTTAACCCTGACCGCTGCTTTAATTTGACTTTGACGATAGCGTACACTAAGGTCTTCCACCCACCGGATGTAGTCTTTATCTATGATGGTCAATTCTTTACTCATTACTTCCAACATTTACGTTAAAGTGCAAAGCATCCAACTGCTTCATTATCTCCTCCTCCAGACGATGGCTCTCAGCAAATTGCCGTGACAGTTCAGCCTTATAATTTGCCATGCGGTTATTGAACTCTTCTTCAGTAATGTCCACATAATCAATCTTGATGTCGAAATACTGTCCGGCAGACAACGAATAACCTTTTTCCTTTATTTCATCATAGCTTACCGCAACCGAAAAATCCTCTACGGCTTCTTTATTTTTGAATGTATTGACAATTAAGTCAATGTCATCCTTCAGCAATCTACGTTTTTTATTTTTTCCTTCCTTATATTCCTCTCCTAACTTGCTCGCATCAATCAATATGACTTTCTCGGCAGAAGCAGCTTTGTCAAAGAACAGGACGGAAACATTCGTACCTGTATTTGCGAACACATTGCTTGGCATAGAAATACAGCCATACACCCAGCGGTTATCTACAATTTTCGTCAGGACTTTTCTTTCAACACGACTTTTGGCTGTAATGAATCCCGTAGGAATGACAATAGCCCCCTTGCCATTTGTTTTCAGCGAATTGATGAGATGCTGGATAAAACACAAGTAGATAGACATTGAATCTTTCTTCTTTGCCGGCACAGATGGGACTCCCGCCCAAAAACGCACCGTATCAGAAGCCAATGTATCTCTAAAATCTGAGAAATCCAGATTGAATGGCGGATTGGACACAACGAAATCGAATTTTCGGAGAGATCCGTTTTCTTCCTTGTGGTATGGTTCCGTAAGAGTATTCCCTTGTACAACATTAGGAAGACTTCCTGACAGATTGTTCAGAATGAGATTCAGCCGGAGCATCTCACTGGATTTTTCCGATATGTCTTGACTGAAGATCGTACAACGGTCTTCACCTATCTGATGAGCCAAAGCCATAAGCAAAGTACCTGTTCCTGCCGATGGGTCATAACAGGTCACTCCACGTAGGTTTGCTTCATCTCCGACCAGCAGGCGGGCCATTACCTGTGCGATGGCTCTCGGGGTGTAATATTCCGCATATTTTCCGCCCCCAGCATTGTTGTAATCCTTTATAAGATATTCAAATATCCGTGAGAAGAAATCATATTTTTCCGCAAAAAAACACTTTCAAAATTGAATGATGCAACGGAACTCATCAATGAACGTGCAAAATCATCCCTTTTCTGCGGATCTGTTACAAACTGTGTGAGTGCACTGAATATATTGACTCTGCTTTTCCCTGAAGTTACAACAGAAAAAAGTATCCGCATTCAGATTGGCAATGTCAATCAGTGTCGCATCCAGCCGTGTGGAAAAATCACCTGATCCGGAAGTATTATACAAATGTGCCAGTGTATGCTCAGGTTTAAGCAAAGGAACTGATGCGGGAAGATAGCTGAACAAGTCTTCGACTTCCTCTTCAGTGAATTTATCATATTCCGCATCCCACTTGTCTGCCTTGCTCAATCTTTCTCCGTATATCTTATCCCGCTTTGCTTCATATCCGAATTTATCATTGAAATACTTATACAGAAACATTTCCGTAATAATCTTGTACTCACCACCACTATTGGCAAGACCAAAATAGGAAGTGGTCGATTTCAATGAATCAATAAGGGCTATAGTAGCTTCTGATATATTCTGCGTATTTGCATCCATATTATCTCAAGTAAAGTTGATTGTATTGGTTTATATATTCATTTGCAATGAGATTGTTGATGAACTTCCTGTCGGGAAGACTCGCTTTTATCCCCAAGTCGACGAGTTGATGGCCTATCATAGCCAACGTATCCCGTTTGAAACTGTTTTCATTCGCTATGATGTTTATATCAAGGTAGATACGGTTATCAATCTCACGCTTCATTTTTGACAGACTTTCTGCTATTTCGTATTCAGTTTTGGAAATAAGAGGCTTTTCTCGCTTTTCATTTTCTTCTTCTATACGCTTGTGGATACGGACAAAGCGCTCGTCTCCCTGATATTTCTTTTTGAGTATATTATTGCGACGGTTTATCTCACGGATTTTCTTCATTACCGAATCCATATAATCAATGCTTTCTTTAGCTTCTTGCGTATTTTGAGGAACGAAGCCTTTCTTTCTGAAGTATTCCCGGAACTCTTCAGCCAAAATCACATACTTGTCTTCCGTCTTGTCAAAGTTGGCTTCAAATTCAGCCTGTACTTTTTTCACAACGCTCCCGAATATCATTGACAATAATACGTAATTCTTCTGAAATGCCTTTTTTGAACTCAAATTCCAGTTCAGAAAGAGCGACATTGATAATTCCAGATACATCTGCCTTATGTTCGGTACTTTCCAGAAAATTCATTCGTTCTATACGGTGAGAAACTTCAGTGATCAGAGTAGGAATAGTACCTTTTAGGCAAACTGTTGATTCGTTCTTTCAACTCTTCATCGCCAAAAGCCCTTACTTGGTTAATGATTGCCTTGGCATTTTCGAGAGTAGATCGGAGCGTATATAGATTGTCTTTGTTTTCAATCTCATCTATTTCCTTTCTGAACTCTTCAGGATTGTCGCATGTATAATTGAATAAAACGCTGCGAATTTCTTTTTATCTGCTCTACAATCTGCTCTTTATCTACAATGAGAGCTTCTCCTACTGTTTCTTTTTTCGCCTGTTTCTTTAATATCGGCAGTACGATTCAGTTCACGCAGATAGCGGTCATTAGTCGCATCAAAATTTTCCTTGATATTTACAAAATCCACTACATAACCATATTTGAATTTATGGTATGGTCTGTTTACTCTAGTCAGTGCCTCAGCAAATCGTGTCCGTCCAGACTTCGACCCAGATAGAGTTTCTTCAAACGGGGAGCATCGAACCCAGTCAGAAGCATCTGGTTGACAATCAGGACATCGACTGATAGTTTTTTCTTGTACTCATCAATGTACGCCTTACGCTCTTCCTTGTCTCCTTCATCATGCAAAATCAAAGAAGCTCTCAAGGGTTTTGCATGATATCCATAGGCAATCATAGGTTCAGCCGCCAACATCAGACTTTCATCATGTTTCCCTTCGATATACAAAGCTTTGTTGAAACGCTCTTGCCACAAACGATACATTTCACGGGCTTGAGGATTTGTCTTGCATACAATCATTGCCCCCACAGTATCATCAGCCTGTTCGATACGGAACCGACGGAAATCGGCAATAATATAGTCTATCAATGCATTGAGGTAAGATTCGTGTTCAATGATCTTGTTGCGGTCAATATCACTTTCTTCTGACTTCTATGCCGCCTGCCAGCTTGTCAAGAATATTCTCTATTTTCTCTTTATAGATTGTTTCGACAGGTTCTCTCATAAGTTTCAGAGTATAACCGTCTGCTATTGACTTGTCGTAATAATAGGTATCAATGTAATCACCGAATACACGCCAAGACTCCCTTTCCTCTTTTAACAAAGGCGTACCTGTCAAAGCAATTTTTATAGCATCCTTATCGGCTGCCAATAGGTTTGCCAAGAAACTTCCATGTGGATTGTATCCTCTATGCGCTTCATCAATAAAAGAAAATACGTTGCAAACGGATGCTGTAATTGGAATCAATCTGTATTTTGGGAGAATCCTGTTTGAATTTCTGGATATTTACCACCATTATCTCAGCTTTACCCTCCGCATTTTCTGTCAAATTCGTACTCCGTATATCTGACATCAATTCATCCCTGCTGTTTGCAGTTCTGACAGACAGTCCTCTTGCCACAAATTCATCCTTGGCCTGCTCCATCAAGTCAAGGCGGTCAACAATGAAATAAAATTTTACAGCTGTATTCTTTGCCGCATAAAAATCGGTCAGACTACGTACGGAATAATATGCCAAGGCTGTTTTTCCACTGCCTTGTGTATGCCAGATAATACCGCTCTTGATACCATTATCCAATTTCTTTCGAATGGCCAGTGAGGCAAAAAGCTGCTGATAACGCATTACATGCTTTTCCAACTGTGTAGTCTTACTGCCGTCTTCCAGTTCAATCTTTCTGTCCACATAGGCAAAACCATATCTCAATAAAAACAAAAAACGCTCTTTACTGAGCATCGATGTCAGAATCCTGTTGGTTGGAGTATTCGTATCTTTGTTCGTATTATAATCAGGCAGATTCTTGATCACGACACAATTCCGGTGTTGCAATATCTGTTTCTCCACACTGTCAGATACGGCCTTATATGGATATTTAGTCACAAAATCTTTATCAGCCTCACGGAAGACATTGAAGAAAGCCTTATCCCTCGAAGAGCAGCAATAGAACGCACCTTGAATCGGTACCCTGTTTTCATTGTCATATTCCTGATTGTTGGAAAATATCATCAGTTGGGTGACATTCAAGAATCTCCTGAATTTTTCGTTACGCATCCGCACGTTGATACGCTCCCTTTCTGCCAGAATACCGTCATGGTTATTCGGTTTCTTGACCTCAATAAAAAGCTAATGGCAGTCCGTTTACAAAACATGTTATGTCCGGTCTGAAACTGTCTCCGCTATCCTGATTCTCACAAGTGAATTCGGTAGTTACATGCCATTCGTTACGGTCAGCATCTTGAAATCTATCAGCTTGATATTGCTATTGGAAGACAGTTTATTAAAAACTCCCTTCCAAGGTCATTATTGTCAAGTATCAATGTAATTTCATTCAGCAATTGTCTTGCCTGTAATTCGGACAGTGCCGGATTCAAACGTTGAACGCTGCGCAAAAATACATCCGTCAGAATATTTGTTTTACTGTCATATTCTGTTATATTGTCCAAATAAGTATATCCAAGCCTACACAAATGCATGGCGGCAGGAACCTGCACACGTGTATTTTCATTGAATTTATATTCCATGAGCTTCACCTTTTTCTTCTTTATCGGTTATCAGGTCTTTTTAAATCCACCTGTAGGATAACTGCTATCTGCTGAAGGGTCTCCAGATTAGGTTGAATCCTATTGCAGGCATAAGCATTCACCATACTGAAACTCTTGCCAAGCTGCCTTGCCAACCATGTTTGGGAAATGCCTTTTTCTGCCAATACTGCTTTTTATCCTATTAAGTTTCATATTATACCTCGATTGAATAGCACAAATATAGGGAATTATATTCGATAAATTTAGTACATTTGCACAGTATAAAAGAATGTCATTGTAAAAATATATCGGATAATCCACATTCACCTCAAATATGAGCAAATTATTAAAACCCAATGATGCTATTAAAGCTGTTTATGAAGATAAATTCCAATTATTTTTGCAGAATATTGGAGTTTATGAGAATGTTATTTCTGGAACTGAAAATGCAAATTTTGCAGTCAACCAATCTCCTTAGATAACATCGTATCCGTTTTTCCGGAAAGCGGTACTATCAAGTTTGTCTGTGACAATCCTGAATGTATTCGCAAAATGAATAACTATTTTAACGAGAAACAATGATAAACATTTATATCATCTTTCCTATCAGTATCTTATGCTTTGCCGCAGGCGGTGGAATTGTTTGGCATATCTTTACTCATCCTGAGATTTTTAGATAAGTGGGCATCCTGTTTTTATCGGTTGTTTAAGGCTATATCTAAAGAAGCCGACAAGCGATTTGTGAAGTATAATATCCAATCTACCATCAACGGTTTCATCGCCAAACTCAATTCCGATGTTCCTAATCTTGATGCTCAAAGGATTAATATTGATTGGATTGAAGAAGAACTCACACCAGAATCCTTCCTGAAATCTGGGACTCTCGTTCTTCGGATGCACAAAGTACTAACCAGAACCGAAATATCGTCAATGCCACATATACATTCGTTTCTCGCGAGGTATTAAAGAAGACCAAAACATATTTAGCATCTTACCAAAAAAGATGCAATCGATTTATTTGTGTCATATAAGGTTTTAGAAAAAGCTGGTCACGATATTATGGATGCTTTTGTCCAAACCTATCTTCGTGACGGACTTGAGAAGGATTCAATCGACAAACTTTACGCGAAATTTGAAAAAATTGATACCTGTGGACTATTTTTCCCGGTATTTATTACTGAGATGACATTTCTCGGCGAGAAAATATTTGGTAAAGGAGTTAATCGTAATAAGATCTATCAAGAGATTGATGGTCTTGTCTCGTTTCTCTTAACTCTTGCGAACCGTAAGACGGGAGAATACTCCAATTTGGAGTATGGCGGCGAGTATTCGAAATTCGCAATCAGAATTGTTGGTAAACAATATAAAATCGAAGAGGAGGGTAAGCGAATCTACATCAATAACATTCGGCTAATCACGCAACCTATCGAAACATTATATCTCATAGGAAATTTCTACAACAAACAATTCATCGATGAAGTCTCTTCTGACTTGACTGAAGATGATGTTTGGGAAATATTTCATAAAGTTGCTGCTAAAGCGAAATTACGGACAAGGGAGGGCGAAGAGTTTGATGTCGAGAATTACATTATATCGTTGAGAAAAAAATCCGTGACGATTGTCACACGGAGATAGTTAAAAGCAAATTTGGGAAACTATTTATCTATCACACCTTCGATAGGCGGTGCTGTGGTAGGGTATAAATGTTTGCTTGCCGTATTTATTCATCAATGGCCTCCGCCCGTCTCAAATAGTGTGGTTTATTTGCACAAATTTCACCAAGAAAAGAGCTAATATATTGATAATCAATATAGATAAATTTCTTCAACGAGGAAGAATATTAACAGCCTTTATTTAGGTTAAATAACTGAATATCAGTGCGATAAACAAATTTTCATTGTTTATCGCGCTGGTGTTTTATGGCCTCGGACGGTGCGGTTAGTTTGTCCAATATTATTATTTTATCCAATTAAGAATCTGATAGTTGCAAGCGGTATTTTTACAGATGGAAAG
>VOFD01000004.1_pt1 | contig 30062 bp, 27 predicted proteins | sample 5384101 | NCBI WGS metagenome assembly VOFD01 (sample SAMN12384723, study PRJNA508395) | human gut metagenome | isolation source: healthy gut C | host: Homo sapiens
GCCATAAAAATGCTCGAAGCATGAAAACACTCAAGGAAAGACAGGACGAGCTCGTCGAAGAATTTTCGATGTTCGACGACTGGCTCGACAAATATGAATATCTGATTGACCTGGGCAAGAACCTCGAACCATTCCCGGAAGAGCTGAAGACCGACGACAGGCTCATTAAGGGCTGCCAGTCGCGCGTATGGCTCGACGCCGAAGCGAAAGACGGCGCGATAGTCTTCAGAGCCGACAGCGACGCGATAATCACCAAAGGAATAATCTCCATGCTGATTTCGGTCTATTCCGGACGCGGCGCCGCGGAGATTGCGGAAGACGACTTCTCTTTCGTCGACAGACTGGGCCTCAAGGAAAACCTCTCCCCGACAAGAGCCAACGGACTGGTGTCGATGCTGGAGACAATCAGAACCATAGCTCAAAACAACCGCTGATATGAGTCAGGAAGAAGTATTGACACCACAGGACGTCAAGGACCTCGCGCCACTCTACGAAGACGTGGTCAGGGCGCTGAAGCAGGTTTACGACCCTGAGATACCCGTGAACGTCTACGACCTAGGTCTGATTTACGAACTCAACATAGACAAGGCCCACGACGTACACATCAAGATGACCTTCACCGCACCTAACTGCCCCATGGCCGACGAGGTGCTGGCGGACGTCAAGCACAACGTGGAGAACACTCCCGGAATAGGAAAATGCGAAATAGAGCTGGTGTGGGACCCGGTGTGGGACCAGAGCCTGCTCTCTCGGACGAGGCGAAGATAGCTCTCGGAATGGAACCCGACCTGTAGGCATGGAGAAGGTATATCTTTCACTCGGCTCCAACCTCGGAGACCGCCGCGCCAACATCCTGTCCGCGGTAGGAGAACTTGACCGTAGCCTGGGAAGGCCCACAGCGCCATTTCCAGCCTCATTGAGACCAGCTCCTGGGGCTTCGAGGGCGCGGACTTCATCAACTGCGCGGTGCTCTACGAGACCGAACTGACGCCCGAGGAGCTGCTTTCCGTCTGCAAGCGCATAGAGAGGGAGATGGGACGCCGCGAGAACCCCGAATTCGACGCTGCGGGCAGGAGGATATACCACGACAGGGTCATCGACATCGACATCCTGCTCTACGGGACGCGCCGGGTTGACACTCCCGAACTCAAGATACCCCATCCGCTGATGGAGCAGAGATTTCGTGATGCGCCCGCTGATGGAAATATATAATTCTTAAATTTGCACAAACAACAAAGAAACGATATGACTCAGGACGAACTTTTCAAGGTATTGGTTGCACACTGCAAGGAATACGGATTCATCTTCCCCTCCAGCGAGATCTACGACGGACTCGCAGCCGTCTACGACTACGGCCAGCTCGGAGTGGAGCTCAAGAACAACATCAAGCAGTACTGGTGGAACGCCATGACCCGCCTCAACGAGAACATCGTGGGCATCGACGCCGCCATCTTCATGCAGCCCAAGACCTGGGTGGCCTCAGGACACGTATCCGCATTCAACGACCCCCTCATCGACAACAAGGACTCCAAGAAAAGATACCGCGCCGACGTGCTCATCGAGGACTACCTCGCCAAGATCGAGGAGAAGATCAACAAGGAGGTGGAGAAGGGACGCCGCAAGTTCGGCGACAGCTTCGACGAGCAGAAGTTCCGCGAGACCAACCCCAACGTGCTGCGCGACAAGGCCCATTACGAAGAGGTTCACAACCGCTACGTGGCCGCAGAGCAGGCTAACGACCTCGCCGAGTACAAGCAGATAATCCTCGACTGCGGCATAGTATGCCCCATCAGCGGCACCAGGAACTGGACCGACGTGCGTCAGTTCAACCTGATGTTCTCCACCCAGTTCGGCTCCGTTGGCGACGACAGCAGCAAGGTCTATCTGCGCCCCGAGACCGCACAGGGCATATTCGTGGACTACATCAACGTACAGAAGACCGCCCGCATGAAGATTCCGTTCGGTATAGCACAGATCGGAAAGGCCTTCCGCAACGAGGTCGTGGCCCGACAGTTCATCTTCCGCATGAGCGAGTTCGAGCAGATGGAGATGGAGTTCTTCGTAAGGCCCGGCACCGAGATGGAATGGTTCCGCAAATGGAAGGAGAACCGCATGAAGTGGCATGTCAACCTCGGAATGGGCGCTGAGAACTACCGCTTCCATGACCATGAGAAACTCGCCCACTACGCCAATGCTGCGACCGACATAGAATTCAACTTCCCCTTCGGCTTCAAGGAGCTCGAAGGCATCCACAGCCGCACCGACTACGACCTCGGCAACCACCAGCAGCTTTCGGGAAAGAAGCTCCAGTACTTCGACCCCGAGACAGGCGAGAGCTATGTGCCCTACTGCGTGGAGACCTCCATCGGAGTGGACAGGATGTTCCTCGCGGTGCTGAGCCACTCCTACACCGTGGAGAAGCTCGAGAACGGCGAAAGCAGGGTGGTCCTCAGGCTGCCTGCGGCGCTCGCTCCCGTCAAGGCCGCCGTGCTTCCTCTGATCAAGAAGGACGGACTTCCCGAATACGCCCAGAAGATAATGGACGAGCTGAAGTACGACTTCTACTGCCAGTACGACGAGAAGGACAGCATAGGCAAGCGTTACCGCCGTCAGGATGCCATCGGCACCCCCTTCTGCATCACCGTCGACCATGAGACACTGAACGACAACTGCGTGACCGTGCGCGACCGTGACACGATGCAGCAGGAGAGAGTTCCGGTGGACGAGCTCAGGTCGATGCTTGACAGAAAAGTGAGCCTCAACAACCTTCTCAGGAATCTGTAATGGCCGGGACTTTTGCGGAAATAGGCAGAGTGGAGGCCATACGGCAGCTCTTCGAAGGCAGCGGGTACGCCGCCTTCGAAGCCCCCCGCCGTCAGCGGCGAGGGGGGACGGCTCCGCCGTCGCCGCCTCCCGTCTGCTGCTCGAAGGCACCGATTTCAGCCTTGTCTATTTCCCGCTCAAGCATCTCGGCTACAAGAGCGTGGTGTCTGTGACAGGCGAGCTCTACGCCGCCATGGCCCGTCCCCGCACGCTGAGCATCACTCTCGGCATCTCCTCCAAGCTCGACTTCGAGCAGGTCAGGGAGTTCTGGAGCGGAGTGCTCGTGGCTGCGAAGGAGCAGGGCTACGCCCATCTCTCCCTCGACCTCGTGCCCTCGCGCAACGGCCTTGCGATAAGCCTTGCCGCCGAAGGTTTCAGGAAGGCCTCCACGGAGCAGAAACGCCCCGCGCCGGCCAGCAAGGACCTCATCTGCGTGTCCGGCAGCCTCGGCTCCGCATATTTCGGCCAGCAGGTGCTCGAACACAAGCCCGACGAGCTCGAGAAATACCGTATGATGGTGGGCGACTACCTCAAGCCCGAACTGAGCCCCGTGACGCTCATCCAGCTCGAAGAACTGGGAATCATACCCGCGGCCGGTCTGTTCGTCTCTCGCGGACTTTCTGACGCCATTCTGAGGCTTTCGCGCGACACCGGACTCGGCGCCAAGGTCTATGCCGACAGAATCCCCTTCGAGGGGGCAACAGTTTCGCCCTCGGCAAGGAGCTGGACATCGACCCGGTTTCGGCAGCGATGAACGGCGGCGACGACTTCCGCCTGCTCTACGTGATTCCCCTTTCGGACTACGAACGTTTCCGAACCGACTTCCAGGTCTTCGACATCATCGGCCATCTGGCGCTTCCAGAAGTTGGATCCGTGCTGGTGACCCCTGACGGCCTCGAACACCCCATATCAGCTCAGGGCTGGTAGAGAATACCCGTTGAAAATTGAGAGCATTCATTAAATATCTGACCGCGGCGCTCATTCTCACGGCGCAGGCCCTTTCAGCATCCGCCCAGTCCGCGTCCTCCCTGCTCGAGGGCATCTGGAACGGAAAGATAAGTGTAGGACAGACCGAATTGACCCTGGTCTTCAATTTCCAGCCGGCGGAGGACGGAAGCCTCACCGCTACGATGGACAGCCCCGACCAGGGAGCCGAAGGCATCGAGGCCGAGATTGACGCCTCCGCGCTGCCTTCGGTAGGCGTGAAAATACCCTCCTTGTCGGCCTCCTTCAGCGGAATGCTCTACCGCGGCAGCATCGTGGGCAGCTTCATCCAGAACGGACTCACGTTTCCGCTCACCCTCACCAGGGGAGAGGAGGTGCTGAACCGTCCCCAGACCCCGCAGCCGCCCTTCCCTTACCGCACCGAGGAGGTCAGTTTCACCAACGCAGCAGCCGGTGCGACTCTTGCCGGCACCCTTTCCTGGCCTGTCGGCTGCGGACTTTCGATTCACGGCGACGCCGACGGCACGGCTCCCGCAGTCGTGGTGATGGTCAGCGGCAGCGGGCAGCAGAACCGCGACGAGGAGATATTCGGCCACAAGCCCTTCCTGGTCATCGCCGACCACCTCGCTCGCAACGGGATAGCCTCGCTGCGCTACGACGACCGCGGCTTCGGCGAATCGTCCGGCGGCGACGTGGAGAACGCCACCACGGAGGATTTCATGCAGGACGCGCTCGCGGCCGTGGAGTTCCTCAGGAGCAGCGGCAGATTCTCGAAAATAGGCGTCATCGGCCATAGCGAGGGCGCGACCATAGCCTTCATGCTGGGCGCGCGCGGCGCGGTCGACTTCGTGGTCAGCCTCGCCGGTCCGGGAGTGCGCGGCGACAGGGCCCTCACCGCCCAGGTCAACCGCATCATGGAGCTTTCCGGCCAGCCCGGCATGGTGTCGGAAGAGATGTACCGCCAGAACGTCAGGCTCGAAGGCAACTCCTGGCTGCGCTGGTTCATCGACTACGACCCGTCCGACGACATCGCCGCCACCGGCTGCCCCGTGATGGCTGTCAACGGCAGCCGGGACTGCCAGGTCATCTCCTCGCTGAACCTCGCGGCAATCCAGGAGCTTCTGCCCTCGAACGAAAGGAATTTCATCAAGGAATACGACTCCCTGAACCACCTTTTCCAGCACTGCACCACCGGCGTCCCCACCGAATACCGCAGCATCGAGGAGACCATCTCCCCGAACTCCTCTCAGACCTCAGCTCCTGGCTCACCGCCAACATCCTGCCGTAGTTCAGCCAGATTTCAAATCTGGCTGAACATCAATCTAGCTGAACTGCAATTTGCCTGAACATTCAGGCAGGTGAATCTGCAATATCGTTCAGATCGAAATATAGCAGTCTGGTGTCTGAATTTTCATCGTCCGAGTTCATAGCCACAAATCCGTTCTTTTCATAGAACTTCAAGGCACCTCTGTAGGCGTCAACAGTAAGAAACCTGCAACCCGCCTTGTTGTTGGCTACAAAATAACTCTTGATGAAGTTCATCAGGAATCTTCCGATATATTGACCTCGTGCAGACAGGTCGACGGCAAGACGGCAGATTTTGACTGCTGGATAACTCTTGAGCCTTTTCTCATTTACGAAACGCTTTTTCCGAAACCGGTTGAACTCGGTCTTGCTTTGGAAATCGCTAAGGGAAACCCTGTCGTTGGCCAGGCTGAAGTAAGCTGCTATTGTCTTCGTTTCTTTGTGTTCAAGAACATAATTCACGACAAGCATGGCCTTTCCGTAAAATAAACTTTCAAAAAGAATAAAATCGTTCAGATCTGCGTCTCCGCAGTCGAACGATTCTACTCTTTTGTCAGCAGTGAGTTTGCGAATCTTGTATTTGTTGCGGATTTCAAGCATATCCATGGCGGCTAATTGTCTTTGTCCACGAAAATACTCATTGCAAGCTCATAGTCTGCAAGTCTTCTTTCTCTTTCCTCCGGGCTTTCACGACGGACTTGTTTCATCCGTTCCTCGAAACGCCTGGCATCTTCCCCAAAAAGAATAGGGGTTTCCTTGATAGGTCTTGACATAGTTTTTAAGTTTAAAGTTATACTTTGGGAACAAATATAGAAAACATTTCCCTGATTGCAACCCGGTTGCGGCGGGCGCTGGCTAATTTTGCCGGAGAAGGTTGAAAGCAACAGAAAGCTGAAAGCCGGAAGCAGCCGGAAGAACAATTTCCGGCAGAAGGCAAAACACGACAGAGCCATGGAAACTAACGGACACACCCACGCCAGCCATAATCATACAGCCGGCACCACCCACCACCACGCACACGGCGGCATGAAGGGCAGGATGGCCCTTATAGCCGTCACTGCGGTACTTCTCGCCGCAGCGGTGATCATCGAGAACCACTGCGGCCTCGCGACCTGGCAGCTGCTGCTCGTCTACCTCGTGCCCTACCTGCTCGTCGGCGGAGGCACACTCAGGGAAGCCGCCGAGGGGATAGCCCGCGGCAACGTGTTCAACGAGCATTTCCTGATGTCCATAGCCACCCTCGGAGCCCTCTGCATAGGCTTCCTGCCCGGCGCGGAGACACAGTTTCCCGAGGCAGTGTTCGTGATGCTCTTCTTCCAGGTCGGCGAACTCTTCGAGAGCTACGCCGAAGGCAGGAGCCGCGACAGCATCTCCCACCTCATGGACATACGCCCCGACACCGCGAATGTCGAGCGCGGAGGCATGACCCAGACAGTCTCACCCGAGGACGTCGGCATAGGCGAAGTCATAGTCATAAAGCCCGGGGAGAAGGTTCCTCTCGACGGAACCGTCATCGAAGGCGCCACGACCCTCAACACTGTGGCCCTGACCGGCGAGAGCGTGCCCCCGCGAGGCGGAGACCGGCGACGAGGTGATCTCCGGCTGCGTCAACCTAAGCGGCCTCATCCGCGTCAGGACCACCAGGAGCTTCGGCGAGAGCACCGTTTCCAGGATACTCAGCCTCGTCGAGAGCGCCGACCGCAACAAGTCCCGCAGCGAATCCTTCATAACCCGCTTCGCCCGCGTCTACACCCCCGTGGTGGTCATCGCCGCGGTGCTGCTGGCGCTGGTTCCGCCCATGTTCGCGCCCGGCGGTTTCGCCGCGTCCTTCCCCGACTGGCTCTACCGCGCACTGATCTTCCTCGTGGTCTCCTGCCCCTGCGCCCTGGTCATCAGCGTGCCGCTCACCTTCTTCGGAGGCCTCGGAGGAGCTTCCCGCAAGGGCATACTCGTGAAGGGCAGCAGCTACATGGACGTGCTGGCGAAACTCGGAACCGTGGTCTTCGACAAGACCGGAACCCTCACCTGCGGAGAATTCGCGGTGGAGGCGGTACACCCGGACGCCTTCAATGAAAACGAACTGCTTCACCTCGCCGCACACGTGGAACATTTCTCCACCCATCCGATAGGGGAGGCTCTGCGCGCCGCATTCCCGAACGAAGCCACCGACGGCTGCCGCATCAGCGACGTCGAGGAGATAGCCGGACGCGGCATACGCGCCATTGTCGAAGGCCGCACCGTCTGCGTGGGCAACACCCGCATGATGGACGACATCGGCGTCAGATGGCACGACTGCCACCGCCCCGGCACTATCATCCACGTCGCCGTGGACGGAGTCTATGCCGGACACATAGTGATCAACGACCGCGTCAAGGACGACAGCGCTGAAGCCGTGGCGGCCCTCAAGCGCCTGGGAGTGGCGAACACGGTGATGCTGACCGGCGACCGCGCCGAAGTGGCGCAGGACGTGGCCCGGAAACTCGGCCTCGACGCCTGGTACGCCGGACTGCTGCCTGCCGACAAGGTGGACCATGTCGAGAAACTGCTGGCGGATAAGCCGGAAGGGAAGACGCTCGCCTTCGTGGGCGACGGAATCAACGACGCCCCGGTTCTCAAGCGCGCCGACGTGGGCATAGCCATGGGCGGACTCGGGAGCGACGCCGCGATTGAGGCTGCCGACGTGGTCCTGATGGACGACAAGCCGACCAAGATCGCCGCCGCAGTGAGGATAGCCCGCCGCACCATACGCATAGCGCGCGAGAACGTGTGGTTCGCCATAGGCGTGAAAATCGCCGTGCTCGTTCTGGCGGCGGCCGGTCTGGGCAACATGTGGATGGCGGTGTTCGCCGACGTGGGTGTCACGGTGATTGCGGTGTTCAACGCGATGCGTGCGCTGAGAAGCTAGTTCTTGCGCAGCAGATTATATTTGAACCCGAGGTCCGACAGCCTGTTGAGGAACTCCTGGCTTACGTCCACCTTGAACTTCTTCGAGAAGAAGTCGAGTTTGTAGCCGGTTTCTATGTCGATCAGGTGGATGTTGAGCGGGAGTTTTCCCTTGTTTGACTGCAGCAGCTTCAGCAGTTTCTTGCGGAAGTCGGCGTCGATCAGACGGGTGTCGAGCTGGAGGTCGAGACCTGCCAGTCTGGTCTCGCAGAGGGTTCCGAGCAGGGAGATGTTCTTGATCTTGAATCCGTAGGGAGCCTTCTTGCCGGCGGCCCGCTCCTCGGGCTTGAGGAAATAGCGCTCGCCTATCTCTCCGTCGATGAAAATCTGGTTGTGCAGCTGCAGGAAAGGCATGTAGCGCTGGTAGTCGCTTCCGAACAGCACGAATTCGTAGTTGCCGCTGAAATCCTCCAGCACCACCTTTGCTCCCGGGGTTCCGTTCTTGGAATTCATGGTCTTGACGTCGGCCACTATGCCGGCGATGCTGGCCTTGGCGGTCTTGTGCGCCTGCTCCAGTTCGTCTATCAGCGGCTGGAGGTTGGTCAACTGGCAGTTCGTGAAGTTCTCGATTTCGAAGCGGTGCTGCTCCAGCGGGTGGGCGGAGATGTACATGCCCACGTATTGTTTCTCTTCCTGCAGCAGGTTCAGGGAGTTCTCCTCTCCGGTGAAGGGAGGCACCTGCGGACGCGGAGGTCTGAGTTCCTCGGTGTCGCCGAACAGCGAGGAGGCTGCGTCGAGTTTGTCGGCCGCGTACATGCCCGAATAGCGTACCAGTTCGTCGATGAACAGGTCTCCGTCGGCGCCCGGCTGGAAATATTGCGAGCGCTTGTAGCCGAATGAGTCGAGAGCCCCCGAGTAGATGAGGGTCTCGAGCGCCTTGCGGTTGATGCTGCCGGCCATGCGCTCCATGAAGTCGAAAAGGTCGGCGAAGAGTCCGTTCTTGTCTCTCTCTCCGATGATTGCGCTGACCACGTTGTCGCCGAAGCCCTTCATGCCTCCGAGCCCGAAGCGTATGTCGCCGTCGCGGTTGACCGAGAAAGTTGCGTCCGATTCGTTGACATCGGGGCTCAGGACCTTGATTCCACCTTTGCGGCAGTCGGCCATGATCTCCTTCATCTCCTCCATGTTGGAGATGTTCTGGGTGAGGTTGGACGCCTGGAACTCCGAGGGGTAGTGCGCCTTGAGCCAGGCCGTCTGGTAGCTTACCCAGGCGTAGCAGGTCGCGTGGGACTTGTTGAACGCATACTTGGCGAAGGCTTCCCAGTCGTTCCAGATTTTTTCCAGGATATCCTTTGGATAGCCGTTGGCCAGGGCACCGTTCATGAAGGATTCCTTGAGAGAGTCGAGTACGGCCTTCTGCTTCTTTCCCATGGCCTTGCGCAGCTTGTCCGCCTTGCCTTTGGAGAAGCCGGCGAGCTTCTGCGAGAGCAGCATCACCTGCTCCTGATAGACGGTGACTCCGTAGGTCTCCTTGAGATATTCCTCCATGTCGGGGAGGTCGTAGGTTATGGTGCCCGGGTCGTTCTTTCCGGCCACGAACTTGGGAATGTAGTCCATGGGGCCGGGACGGTACAGGGCGTTCATCGCTATGAGGTCCTCGAAACGCTCCGGGTGCAGCTTGATGAGCCACTCCTTCATTCCGCCGGATTCGAACTGGAACACGCTCTTGGTGTCGCCCCGGGAGTAGAGTTCGTAGACTTCGGGGTCGTCGATGGGAATCTTCTCGATGTCGATGTCCACGCCGAAGCGTTTCTTGACCATGGCCACGCAGCGGGAGATGATGGACAGGGTCTTGAGTCCGAGGAAGTCCATCTTGAGCATTCCCACGTCCTCTATCTTGGTGCCCTCGTACTGGCTCACCCAGACTTCCTGGCCTGTGGCCTTGTCCACGCCCGTGGTGATGGGGATGTAGTCGGTGAGGTTGCCGCGGCCTATGATCATCGCGCAGGCGTGGATGCCTACCTGGCGGATGCAGCCTTCGAGCTTCAGGGCGTATTCCAGCACCTCGCGCACGAGAGGGTCGCCGTTTTCGTATTCTTCCTTCAGTTCCTTGACGTATTTCACGCAGTTGGCCAGCGTGGGCTTCTTCTCCTCCTCCTTGCCGTTCTCGCGCACCACCATCGGCTTGTCGGGAATCATCTTGGTGAGGCGGTTGGATTCCGGAATGGGAAGTTCGGAGATGCGCGCCACGTCCTTGACGGCCAGTTTTGCGGCCATGGTGCCGAAGGTTATCACATGGGAGATATGGTCGGCTCCGTAGTGGTCCTGCACATACTGGATCACGCGGTAGCGGCCCTTCGTCGTCGAAATCCACGTCGATATCCGGCATCGAGATTCGCTCGGGGTTGAGGAAGCGCTCGAACAGGAGGTCGTATTTCAGCGGGTCGAGGTTGGTTATTCCGAGGCAGTAGGCCACGCACGAGCCTGCGGCCGAGCCTCGTCCCGGCCCGACGGAGACTCCGTTGCGGCGCCCCCAGTTGATGAAGTCCTGGACGATCAGGAAGTAGTCGGGGAAGCCCATGTAGGAGATGGTCATGAGCTCGAAATGCAGCCGCTCCAGCTGCTCCGGCGACAGTTCCTCGCCGTAGCGGTCATGGGCGCCCTGATAGGTCAGGTGGCAGAGGAAGGCCACCGAACGGCAGAATTCCTCGCCGCGGTCGGTCTTCGAGACCACGTTGCCGTCGTGGTCCTTTTCGATTTCATAGCGGCCGTTCTCTATGATGTCGGCGTATTTTGCAAGATGCTCGTCGATATGCTCGAGGAAGCCGCTGTCGATCTGGAATTTCGGCAGCACGTGGCCGCGGTTGATGTCGTAGGACTCTATCTTGTCGAGCACCTCCAGCGTGTTCGCCAGGGCCTCGGGGTGGTCGGGGAAGAGCTCCGCCATCTGCTCCTCGCTCTTGAGAAACTCCTGCTGGGTGTAGCGCAGGCGCTTGGGGTCGTTGAGGGAGGCGTTGGTCGTAAGGCAGATGAGTCTGTCGTGGGCGGGGCCGTCCTCTTCGTTCACGAAGTGCACGTCGTTGGTGGCCACCACCTTGACGCCGTACTGCCCGGCGAGTTCGAAGATGCGGGCGCAGTATTCCTTCTGTCTCTCGTAGACCTCGAGCGAAAGACCGGGGACCTTCGTCTTGTGGAGCATTACCTCGAGGTAGTAGTCGTCGCCGAACACCCTCTTGTGCCACTTTATAGCCTTGTCCAGGGCCGCGTCGTCGCCCGCGAGGATGTTCCTGGGTATCTCTCCGGCCATGCAGGCCGAGCAGCAGATGAGCCCTTCGTGGTACTTCTCGATGACCTCGTGGCTCACCCTTGGCTTGTAGTACATGCCCTCGATGTGGCCGGTGGACACTATCTTCATCAGGTTCCGGTAGCCGGTCGGGTTCTTGGCCAGCAGAATCAGGTGATAGTACTGCTTGTGCGCGTTGTCCTTGGTCTTGTGGTCGTAGTGGCGGGTGACGTAGATTTCGCAGCCCAGAATCGGCTTGACCGAAGGGTGCTTCCTGGACACGTCGAAAAAGTCCTTGATGCCGTACATGTTGCCGTGGTCGGTGATTGCGAGGCCCGGCATGCCCAGCTCCTCGGCCCGCCTGAAGAGCTTCTCGATATCGCTCATTCCGTCCAGGATGGAGTACTGCGTGTGGACATGAAGATGTACGAAGGACATAAGGACAAAGATACAAAAAATCACCCGACCTTCTGAGGGGCCGGGTGATTTTATGAAATTCGACAGAGTCTTATTTCTTGACGGTCTTGCCTGAAGCGGCGAGCTTCTTGCGCATCCTCATGGTGGCGTCGTACATGATGGGGGTACCGATCATGATCGAAGCGTAGGTACCGATGGTGATACCGAGGCAGAGCGCCACAGACAGACCTCTGATGGACTCGCCGCCGAATATCGCGATGGCGAGCATAGGCAGCAGGGTCGATGTCGAGGTGTTGACCGTACGGGTCAGGGTGGCGTTCAGCGACTTGTTGGCCGTAAGCTTGAAGTCGTCGTTGGGATGCAGGCCGAGGTTCTCCCTGATTCGGTCGAAGATCACGACGACGTCGTTGATCGCGTAACCGATGATGGTCAGGATGGCCGCGATGAAGGTCTGGTCGATGTCAAGGTTGAACGGCAGGATTCCCGAGAACAGCGAGAAGAAGCCGATTACGATGACGGTAGTGTGGGCCAGTGCGACCACGCCGCCGAGACCCCAGGTCCATCCCTTGAACCTGACGGCGATGTAGGCGAATATCACGAGCAGCGCCAGGAACACTGAAATCAGCGCGTTCCTCTGGATGTCGTTGGCTATCGAAGCGCCCACCTTGTCGGATGATATGATACCGTTGGGGTTCTCCAGGGTCGAGGTGAACTCCTCGAAGGTCAGGTCTTCGAGATAGAATCCCTTGAGGGACTCGTAGAGCATGTGCTCGATCTCGTCGTCGACTGCGATTGACTCGTCCTCTACCTTGTAGGCGGTGGTGATCTTCATCTGGCTCTCTCCGCCGTACTGCTTGACCTCCACTGCCGCTCCGCTGGTGATTCCCTGCTCGTGGGCGGCGAGGTTGAAGGCGTTGCCGGTGGCCTCGCGCACCTCCTCAGCCGTCACGGGCTGGTCGAAGCGCACCACGTAGGTACGGCCTCCGGTGAAGTCGACACCATAGGTGAAGCCCTTGAAGCACATTGAGCCGATGGCGATGAGGATTATGATGCCGGAGATGGTGTAGGACCACTTGCGTCCGGAGATGAAGTCCACGTGGGTGTTCTTGAGGAAGTTCCTGGTGAACCTGTTCTCGAAGGTGACGTTCTTGCCGGCCTTGATGCGGTCATCGATGATGAGGCGCGAGATGAAGATGGAGGTCAGCACTGAGGTGATGATACCGATTATCAGCGTGGTGGCGAAGCCCTTGATGGGGCCTGAACCGAAGAAGAAGAGCACGATACCGGTGAGCAAGGTGGTCACCTGACCGTCGATGATGGCGGAGTAGGCGTTGGAATAACCGTCGGCGACGGCCTTTCCGATGCCCTTGCCAGCCTTGATCTCCTCCTTGATACGCTCGTAGATGATCACGTTCGCATCCACCGCCATACCCATGGTCAGCACGAGACCGGCGATACCGGGCAGCGTGAGCACGGCCCGAAGGCGGACAGCGTTCCGAGCAGAAGCACTACGTTGGTCAGCAGCGCGGCGTCAGCCACGAGACCGGCCTCCCTTGTAGAAGAACACCATGTAGAAGAGCACGAGGAAGAACGCGATCAGGAATGAGATGAAACCTGACTTGATGGATTCGGCTCCCAGCGAAGGTCCTACCACCTGCTCCTGCACGATGGTGGCGGGGCGGGCAGTTTCCGGACTTCAGCACGTTGGTGAGGTCGGTCGCCTCCTCGATGCTGAAGTTTCCGGTGATGGACGATGAACCTCCGGTGATTTCTCCCTGGACGTTAGGATATGAATATACGGTGCCGTCGAGCACGATGGCGATCTGGCGGCCGATGTTGTCCCTGGTCAGGCGGGCCCAGACGTTGGCGCCCTCGGCGTTCATGGTCATGGACACGCTGGGCTCTCCTCCCTGGTTGTTGTTGTACTCGACCCTGGCGTCGGTGACCACGCTTCCGTCGAGAGGAGCCTTGCCGTCGCGAGAGGCGGCCCTGATGGCCACGAGCTCATAGACGTTGTCTCCCTGGACATAGCTTGAAGGGTTCACGGACCACATGGGGCGGAACTCGGGAGGGAAGATTGCCGCGATTTCGGGACGGCGCAGGTAGCTGTTCACGAGTGCCGTGTCGGCGGCGGTGGCGAAGCCTATGCAGGCGTTGTCATTGAACTGCGACGGGGTCGGCACGGCGAACAGGGGGTTGGCCTTCCTGTAGGCTTCGAAATCGGCCTCGTCGGAGCCCTGGGCTGCGATTTCCTCGGCCACGATGTCGTCCTCTGCAGGCTCGGCCTCCGCGGCGGTGGCGGTGGAATCCTGGGCTGCGAGGGTCTCGGCGAGCACGCTGTTGGCCTCCGCGAGGTAGGGATAGATCTCCTGGTTATAATAGGTTGTCCAGAATTCGAGGGATGCGGTGCCCTGGAGCAGCTTGCGCACGCGCTCGGGCTCCTTCACGCCGGGGAGCTCCACGAGGATGCGTCCGGTGTTGCCTATCTTCTGGATTGAAGGCTGGGTCACGCCGAAACGGTCGATACGGTTGCGGAGCACGTTGAAGGAGTTGGACACGGCGCTCTCGGCCTCGGCCTGGATCACGCTCACGACCTCCTCGTCGGTTGATTCCGGCTTGATGCGGTCGCGCATTTCGTAGGTGCCGAAGATCTGGGAGAGCCTTGTGCCTCCTGATGCCTCGTTCCACGCCTCGGCGAAGAGGGTTATGAAATCGGACTGGGAATTCACGCTGCGCTGCTTGGCAAGCTCTATGGCCTGCTGGAACTCAGGAGTGCTGTTGTTGTCGGCAAGAGCCCTCACGAGATCCTCGAGCTGCACCTGCAGCATCACGTTCATACCGCCCTTGAGGTCAAGGCCGAGATTGATCTCCTGGTTCTGTACATCCTTGAAAGTGTAGCCGAAATAGATTTTTTCGGAGGAGATGGAGTCGGTGTAGCGCAGGGTCTCGAGCTTCCTCAGGGAGTCGAGATAGTGCGCACGGTCCATTTCGGGGATTTCCGCGAAAGCGGGAGATTTCTGGAAGTTCTCCACCACCTGCTCGGCCTTCTTGTCAGCTTTCCTGTTGTGAATGTTGGTCACGAGAGTGAAGGAAAGCTGCCACAGACAGGCCAGCACGAGGCAGATAGCCACAAATCTGATAGCACCTTTACTTTGCATAAATGAATATCTTTTTTAAAAAATTATCCAAAAATAGTTTGCAAAGTTAGTATTTTTCTCAAAAGAAAGAAATTATACGGGGCTTTTTGTATATTTGTAAGGTTTGGAAATTTATTGATTATGTGGTGGATTACAGTCGGCCTCGTCATCGTGGGAATCCTTTCATGCTGGTCGAGCTGCTGCTCGTCCCCGGAGTCGGGGTTGCGGGCTTCCTTGGCCTTGCGTCGCTGGTGGCGGCGTGCTGGTATACTTTCGCCTGCATCGGCTACTCCGGCGGCTGGTGGGTCACCGTGTTCGTGCTCGCCATGCTGGTGGTGATGACGGTCGTCGTGCTCCGCAACCGCACATGGAAACGCTTCGAGCTCAAGACGGAGGTCAGTTCCAGGGTCAATGAGGAGTCTTCGCTCGTGAATCCGGGCGACAAGGGTGTCGCGCAGACCAGGCTGGCGCCCATGGGCACGGGAAAGTTCGATGCCGTGAGCTGCGAGGTCAAGTCCGCCGACAATACCATGATAGCCGCCGGCACCCCGCTCGAGGTGGTGGCCGTCGAAAACAATCAGGTGCTTGTCAAACCAATTGAAAACTATACAAAATGAGTCCAATTCTGCTGGCGGCGATCATAGTCGTCATTCTGATCGTAATCCTGTGGTTCTTTCCCGGTGGCCCTGTGGTTCCAGGCGATTCTTTCCGGAGTCTATGTGTCATTGGTCCAGCTGCTGCTCATGCGCTGGAGGGAGTGAACCCCAGAACCATAGTGCTGGCCCTGATCACCGGCACCAAGGCCGGCCTCACCCTCAAGGCCAACGAACTTGAGGCCCATTATCTCGCCAAGGGAAATGTGACCAAGGTCGTGATGGCCCTGATTTCCGCCAACAAGGCGAACATCCCGCTGAGCTTTCAGATGGCTTCGGCCATCGACCTCGCAGGACGCGACGTGCTGGAGGCCGTGCAGATGTCGGTCAACCCCAAGGTGATCAACACTCCTCCCGTGACTGCGGTGGCCAAGGACGGCATACAGCTCATCGCCAAGGCCCGCGTGACCGTGCGCGCCAACATCAGGCAGCTGGTCGGCGGCGCCGGAGAGGAGACGATTCTCGCCAGGGTGGGCGAGGGCATAGTGAGCAGCATCGGCTCTTCGGAGACCCACAAGTCGGTGCTCGAGCATCCCGACAGCATCTCCAAGCTCGTGCTGGGCAAGGGTCTCGACGCCGGAACAGCCTATGAGATACTTTCGATCGACATAGCCGACATCGACATGGGCAAGAACATCGGCGCCGTGCTCCAGATTGACCAGGCCGAGGCCGACAAGAACATCGCGCAGGCCCGGGCCGAGGAGCGCCGTGCGATGGCGGTGGCCCTCGAACAGGAGATGAAAGCCAAGGCCCAGGAGGCGCGCGCCAAGGTCATAGAAGCCGAGGCCGAAGTGCCCATGGCCATGGCCGAAGCCTTCCGGAGCGGCAACCTCGGAATCATGGACTATTACCGCATGAAGAACATCCAGGCGGATACCTCGATGCGGGAGAACAAGCGAAATGATTTTTGTTTTACAGATAAATTCAAAGGGGGGGAGGATAATACCTTCCGCAGATGATTGTGGCGACATCGTGCCTTATGGCGCGGTGTCGCTTTTTTTATTTTGAAAAGTATGAGAAAGACTGTGATTTCTTTGCTGGCGCTGCTTGTTGCGGCTGCCGCCTCTATTGTTTCATATGATTGCGACGCCCGGGGTGCGCCGTGGATACGGACGGTTACACCTTTTCCGTCCGAGCGAACCTTCTGCGCTGGGCGACTATGACTCCCGACGCGGGGTTGGAGTGGCGCGTGAGTCCGTCGGTGGGCGTGCTCGTGAACGGGAGCTGGTCGTCGTGGGAGTCCTGGACCTGGAGGGACGGCAACCGCCGCTACGCCCTTTGGGAAGTAATGCCGGAAGTGCGCTGGTATCTGGGCGAGAAGAAAGCCTGGTATCTGGGTGCTATGTTCAAGGCCGGACAGTTCAACTACAAGCTCTCCGAAACAGGCAGGCAGGGCGACCTGATGGGTGGCGGCATCACTGCCGGCTATCAGTTGCGGCTGAACAAGGCATTAGATCTTGATTTCAACCTCGGCTTGGGCTACCTGAATGCCGACTATGAGAAATATGAAGTCATTGACGGTGTGCGAGTACGCCGCGGCAACGAGACAAAGGACTGGTGGGGCCCCATCAACGCCGGTGTGACATTGGTGTGGAAACTTTTCTAACAGAGGGAGGAAGACGATATGAAAGTAAGACAATATATAAATATGATGGGAATGGCAGCCGCCGTGCTGCTCTCTTCCTGCGTGAAGGACACGCTTTATGACACGCCGCATCCCGACAAGGGAGCTGTCACCATCAGCCTGACGGGACTGTCGGCAGACGATAACTATGTACTCGATATGGACGGGAAGGTGGCCGACATTACAGGTTCGCCATTCACCAATCCCGACCTGCTCAATCCGGGAACACACAGTATGGTAATCTATAACCGTGTCGACGGACGAATGGCACGGGTCAATGCCCCTGATGGCAAGAGCCGTGCGGACGGTGCATCCGTAATCCCCTGCCGGGCTATCTGAAGACCGTCAGTCAGGAGATAACCGTAACAGCTGACGACACGCTGCGTGTCAATGCCGTTCCGGTGCAGCGTGTACGTGACCTGCAACTGGAACTGGAAGTGACACAGGGACGCCCCGAACTGATACAGAACGTGACCGCCACCCTCAGCGGCATAGCCGGAATTTTTGATATGGAGAAGGGACAGACCATCGGCGAACCGACCTCCACGGTCTTCTCCTTCACCCGTGACGGCAGCAAGCTCACGGCCGACGCCCGCCTGCTGGGTACGATGGGAGCCGTGCAGACGTTGGTGCTGGACATCGCCTTCGTGGACGGCGGACGCACCCAACGGACGGAAGTTGACCTGACGGAAGCCCTTGCCGATTTCAACGGCAACATGACCGACGGCTACCGTGTGACCGGCACACTGGAAACCCCGTCGGCATGGAGGAAGCCTCTGCCGAAATCACCGGATGGGAAACAGTGGACGGCAGCGGGGTGGATGCGGAAATGTAGTTAAATTAAGAATTAAGAATTAAGAATTAAAATTAAAATTAAGAATTAAAATTAAGAATTAAGAGTGAACGATAAACTAAACTAATATGAAGATGAAGACCAGATTATTTACTTTCACAGTTTTGGGCATCGCGCTTGCCGCCTGCACCAACGACATCGAGAACCTGAACGACGGCCCCGTGGCCGCCCAGTTTACTGCCGCTATCGGTGACAACGTGACCGCCACTACCCGTGTCAGCGGAACGGACGGAACCAAATGGGATAAAGGCGACTGCATCGGCATTACCTGTACCGGTGGTTCCTCGTACAACAACGTGCCCTATGTAACGGAGGGAAACGGCAATTTCAACCCGGCAAGTGATGATATTATCTACTACGATAACACGGACGAAGTAACCTTCCGTGCCTATTATCCGTACAAGGATGACGACGAAATGACAGTGGGTAAGATAGCCGCCACTACCGATGCCAAGGCACAGGAAGTGCAAACCCGGCATGACTTCCTCTTTGCCAACGGTGCCAAGGGAAGCACTTACAACCCGGATGTGAGCTTCACCGGCGCAAACGCCTTCAGCCACTGCATGAGCCGGATTACACTCAATTTCAAAGGAGGAAGAGGTGTCACCATCCCGACTGATGGCCCGACCAGCTACACACTGAAAGGCTTGTTGTTGCAAGGTACTTTCGACCCCACCAACGGCGAGACAGCAACCACCACCAACTCTGCGGCAAACGTGACTCTGCCAGGCAACCGCACCTCGTCCATCTTCTTCCCGCAGGAAGTGGAGAGCATCGGAATGGAAATATTATTGAACGGAAACACCTATTACACCGCACTTCCCGTGAAGGACGGCAAGCTCCAAAGCGGCAAGGAATACCACTACGAGATCACCATCAGCCACAAGGATGTGGAGGTAGATGCCTCTATCAAAGCATGGGACAAGGTGGATAAAGACGTTAATGTGAACATCTGACCCCACACCGCTGCCCCGGCGCAAGCGTCAAGCCGGAGCTGCCCATAGATGAGTTATGGTGCGACGGCCGCCTTCGCAGGCGGCGGCAGCACGAAACAAGAACAAAAAACAACGCGATATGAAGAAAAAGACATTCCATTCAGATACTTCTTGCCGGAGCTGCGATATTCTTTGCAGCGACTGCCTGCACGCAGGACGAGCTGACGGACGATACCGGTTGCCCGAAGGACAATACCCCTTGCAGATAGCCGCCGTCACCCTCAGCGTGGAGGGAGGCGAAGCGCAGCCGTGGGGCGCACCGCAGACCCGCGTCAGCGAGAACGGGGACGGCACGGGCAGCAAGTGGGACGGCGGTGAAAAAGATAGACGTGCAGATAGAAGGCAGCACAGAGACAGCCACCTACACCGTGCAGACCGACGGCACAGTCACCTCCAACGCACCCCTTTACTGGAGCGACCATAACACCCACACCGTCAATGCCTGGTATTCCACCACGGACGGCACACTCGATCTCAGCGACCAAACAGACGGCCTTGCCTACCTGCTGCACGGCACGGGCAGGGGCAACTATGAGAAGCCGGTAGAACTGACCTTCACCCACTCGTTGGCCAAGGTGCGTGTCACGCCCTCGAATGACATCGCAAAGGGTGAGGTAACTTCCCTCCAGATCTATACCTACACCCAATGCACTCACAACCAAGGCAACGACGTGCAGGGCGTAACCCCCGGCTGGATAAATATGAAGAAGTGCAGCTACAACGGCCAGACCTGCTGGGAGGCGAACGTAGTGCCCGGCTACGAGATAACCAAGCTGATGGCGAACGACGATGGCAAGGAGCGCCCCTCTCCACTACTATCAAACCCGTGGCAGGCAAGTTCTACAACATTACGCTGAACAAAGACAAGGGCTACACCGTATCAGAGGATGGCAAGACCTACACAGTCTATACCACCGATGGCCTGCTGGCATGGAACGATGCCGCACAAATCGACCTCACGCTCAACTGTACCCTGACCGCCGACATCAACCTCACGGGCAAAAAGTGGACACCGATAGGCACTGCCTTGAATAACTCATATAAAGGCAACTTCGACGGCGGCAACCATACTATATCGGAGCTGACCGTGACGGGAAGTGACCAATATGCGGGTCTGTTCGGCTGCATCGACGATGGCGGCACGGTGAAGAACGTGGTGCTGGAGAACGTGCAGATAGCAAGCGATAACCAGTATGCCAATGTCGGCGGCGTGGCAGGATATAGCCGGGGCAACATTGAAAACTGCTCGGTGTCGGGCAGCGTCAGCGGAAACAGTAACAGCAACGGCACCTCCAACTGTGTAGGCGGCGTGGTGGGCCAGCAATATGGCGGTACCATCACCGAATGCACTTCCTCGGCCATAGTGGATGGAAGGAACGAAGTCGGCGGCGTGGTAGGTCAAACGAATAATGGTGCCACGCTGACCGCCTGCTATGCCACGGGCGATGTGACAGCTGAAAGAGACCCTCGAAACAATACCTATGCCGGTGGCGTGGTGGGATTCAACGGAGTCGGCACCCTCACCGCCTGCTATGCCACGGGCAACGTGACCGGCACAGGCACCGGAAGCGGCTCTATCTATGTAGGCGGCGTAACGGGAGACAATGCTTCGGGCACCCTGACCGCCTGCTACCATGCTGCGGAAACTGTCAGCGGCCCGGATGGAGCCACAGGCGGCGTAACGGGTCGAAACTATGATGCAAACGTCGGTATCCCTTCCATCACCGCCTGCTACTGGCAGAACGACCAAGCCAAAGGCATCGGCAACAATCAGGCAGGCACCACCGACGGAACCACGAAGGTGACGGACGGCAACTGGACGGAAGCTATGAATGCCATGAACGCCGCCTTGAATGGTCTCACAACTTGGTATTATGATCTCAGCAATGAGGGTTTACTTGTATTGATGCAAAGGTAATAAAAGGTAGTCCAAAAGTTCGGCTGACAGAGATATAGAACAGTAAATTACATGGCATTATGATACGCAAGATACTGACAACTTACGCTGCACGGCTGGATGAATATCTGGCCCGCTCACACCGGCAGCCCGAAGGGGTGGACGAGGTGGGGCTGATAGGCTCCGCCGGCGAGCAATGCCCCAACAAGCTGGTGGTCTCTCTCGTCAATCTGGAACGGGAAGCCAGCGGCGATGGCGGCTATATGCAGCGTGCCGCAACCGGCTATGCCGGCAGACGTCAGCCGCTGTGCAATTTGGTCGACATAGGAGCAATAGGTTCGGCGAAAACCGCTTTACAGGCCACTGCAGGACCGTTTTTCTCAAAACAGGCTGCTCCTAGGTCACACGTCTTCATCCTCTGTCAGGAACCACTGCCGCGGCGAAGTTGGCCTCACTCCTCCGGATGAAGACTGCGGCCATCAAGAAAGCCTGCCTGCCGGCAGTGTAGGGTTGTGCGGTGGTTCCTACTGCCGGAGGCCGCACTCCGCCCGCGGCAAGAAGGAAGCAGGCGGCAGCAGATTGCAAATCTGCCGGCGATTAAAGAACCGGATTGCAAATCCGGTTAGACTGAGGTTGGACAAAAAAAAGAAGAAAAGCGTAACTTCACCCGGAACAAAAACAGAACTGACTATGGAAAACAAAGGAGAAATCATACTGTACCAGCCCGACAACGAAGTGCGGCTGGAAGTTCGTCTGGAAGACGAGACCGTGTGGCTCAACAGGCAACAATTGTCGGTATTGTTCGATCGCGACATAAAGACAATAGGCAAGCACGTGAACAATGCGCTGAAAGAAGAATTGGCAGGAATTTCAGTTGTCGCAAAATTTGCGACAACTGCCGCAGACGGAAAAACCTATCAAGTGGAATATTACAATCTGGATATGATTCTATCAATAGGCTATAGGGTGAAATCCAGCCGCGGTGTAGAGTTTCGTCGCTGGGCGAACAATGTACTGAAGGAATATCTGCTGAAAGGCCATGCCGTTAATTCTCGGCTGACATAACTGGAGCAAAGAGTATCTAAAACAGAAGTGAAGATAGATTTTTGTGCGAACTTCGCTACCGCCGATTGAAGGCATCTTCTACGACGGCCAGATTTTCGACGCCTACAAGTTCGCCACGGACCTGATACGCTCCGCACGGGTATACCTGCTGCTGATAGACAACTACGTCGACGAGTCTGTGCTGCTGATGCTCAGCAAGCGCAATGTCGGCGTGAAAGCCGCCATCTACACGCAAGCCATCGGCCATCAACTACAATTAGACCTGCAGAAGCACAATAGTCAATACCCACCGATTGAGGTACATGTCTGCAAGAAGAGCCACGACCGCTTTCTGATAATCGACGGGGCGGACGTCTGGCACATCGGCGCCTCGCTGAAAGACCTCGGCAAGAAGATGTTCGCGTTCTCCAGACTGTCCATCCCTGCATCGGCCGTTACAAGCTTGTTGTAGAATGTTGCCCGCCGCGGCGGAGTCGGCCTCACTCCTCCGGATGAAGCCTGCCGGCAGTATAGGGCTGTGCGGTGGTTCCTACTGCCGGAGGCCGAGCTCCGCCCGCGGCTGGCAGGCAGGTAGCAGGCAACGAACAATCTGCTGCAACCATCACCGCCCCTTCTCCCGGTACAACTGCGACAGCGCACCACTGCGACAACAAAGCAGCCGGGTTGCAAACCCGGCTGACAACAAACTATCGTCTCGGCAGATTACAAATATGCCGAAACCAAGCTCTCCGCGAAGCGGCTATCTGAACCGGCCGCAGTCCTTGAGAAGGCCGTAGATCTCGGCGTTGAGGGCCGAGGCGTCCTTGAGTTGGCTGAGGTTCAGGTGCATGCGGAAGCGCCATTTGTGGTTGGGGTCCGCCGGATTGTTGATGCGCTCCTCGTTCCTTTCAGGACGGCGCAGACCCTTGTCGAGTGCGAGCCAGTCCTGGACGGGGAAAATGGCCAGCATCGAGGGCGAGAACAGGAACTCGCAAAAGCATGTTGCGCACCTCCCAGGGCTCGGGGTCGTTCTGGCACTGCATCCTCAGCGTCTCCATGTCGTGGCTGGAGGTGGAGCAGACGCTCAGGTACTTCCATTCGCCCTTCTGCTCCATGCCGCGCATCTTGAGCGACAGAATCTTCTCGTGGTCCATCACCACTGGCACGCAGTCGGGCACCATGCCGAGGTCCTCGCCGCAGGCCAGCATTCCGGTGGCGCTGAGCAGCTCCGGCAGCTTCTTCTCGGCGTTGCGGCGCCAGAACTCGTCGTGCCTGTGGTAGAAGAAGTCGTTGTACAACGCTCCGAACCTCTCCTGCTGCCACTGGGGCAGGTTCTGCGAAGCCGGGGTGATCAGCGGCTGATACATGCCCGGGTGCCGCGGGTCCTCATGGAAAAGACCGTCGATGGGCAGCTGCATGTTGTATATCTCGGCCGCCGAGTACGGCAGTCCGGGATTGAAGTAACCCGCGGTGCCGGTGTGCTCTCCGCCCGGAATCTCCCAGATGCGGAAGAAACCGAGTATGTGGTCGATGCGGAATGCGTCGAAATAGCGCGACATCTTCCGCAGCCGCGCCTTCCACCAGGCGTAGTTGTCCTTGGCCATCTCCTCCCAGTTGTAGGTCGGGAAGCCCCAGTTCTGACCGTCGCGGCTGAAATAGTCGGGTGGAGCACCTGCGGTGGCGTCGAGATTGAACAGCTGGGGATGCCAGTAGGCTTCGGCGCTGTCGCCGCTGACCCCGATGGGCAGGTCGCCTTTCAGCGAGACACCCTTGGAGCGGGCGTACCTGGCCTCGGCGTAGAGCTGCTTGTCGAGGTGGTACTGCATCCAGCAGTAGTATTCAGGCTCCAGCTTGTCCCTTCTGGCGCAGAATTCGGCATATTCGGGCAGCCATTCGGCGTTCTCCGCCTCGAATTTCCTGTAGGCGGCGCTCTGCATGTCCTTGGCGCCGCGGCGCAGGAAGGCCTTGCGGATGTAGCCCATCTTGGCCTCGAACACGCGCGGCCAGTCGATTTCCGGCAGGGAGTTGAGTTCCTGCTGGAGCTTCTTGAACTTGACACCTTCCTTGATTCCGAGCGCCTGGAGGTTCATGAAGATGGGATGCAGCGCGAACGCCGACACGGGGCTGTAGGGATATGAGTCCTTCCATTCGCCCTTGCGGGTCGTGTCGGTGACCGGGAGCAGCTGGAGTATGCACTGTCCGGTGGCCGCAGCCCAGTCGATCAGGGCGTGCAGGTCCTTGAATTCGCCTATTCCGAAGTCGTCATCGCTGCGCAGCGAGAACACCGGGATTGCGGTTCCGGCTCCGCGGAAGCCCGGCTGGTCGAAGATGGGCGCCTGGTGGGCGCGCGGGAAAGGGCAGCCCGGGATGGGGCAGTCTATCCACTTGTCCTCGACCAGGGTGCTGAGGCGCGTGCATCGGTGGCTGGACCATTCTGTCCTCCAGATGAGCCCGTCTCTCATCACCACGTAGCCGTATTCCTTGAGGTCTTCCCTTCGGCAATCCTTGACCGTGACGCTCCAGATGCCGCCGTCGTTCCAGTCCATCGGGTAGCGGCGTCCGCCGAGCATCAGAGTGAGGCTCTCGCCCCACTCGGTATGATACTCAATCTTGAAAGTTGTCTGCATATATGTCCTTTAATTCAGTTTCGTTGCTGCGAGGCCCTACAGCGGCTTGAAGGCAACGGCGAAACCGCCGCCCGGGGCCATGCGGATCTTGAGCTTGTCCTTGGCGGTGACCTTCTTGCTCGTGATCTCGTATGCCTGAGGGTTGGTCAGGTAGTGGGCGTCGGGCGCATCGGCGTAGATCTCGGCGGTGTACTTGCCGTCGCCGAGGAAGTCGAGACTTATCTCGAACTCGCGCGCGTTCTCGTCGGTCACGCCGCCGCAGAACCACTGTCCGTCATCCTTTGCCTTCCTGGCCACCACTATGTAGTCGCCGGGTTCGGCGTAAAGATAGCGACTTTCGCTCCAATCTACAGCGACATCCTTGATAAATTGGAAGGCGTCCATGAATTCGGCGTAATGTTCCGGGGTGTCCGCCGCCATCTGCAGAGGGAGAATACATGGTCAGATAGAGGCCGAGCTGGTTGGCTATGGTGGCGTTCACGTGAGAGTTGTTGCCGCACCACTCCTTGAGGTTCATCTCGAAGATTCCGGGGGTGAAGTCCATCGGACCGCCGTTCAGACGGGTGAAAGGCAGGATGGTCACGTGCTTGGGCTGGGTGCCTCCGAACGCCTGGTACTCGGTGCCGCGTGCCGACTCGTTGCCTATCAGGTTGGGATAGGTCCTGCACAGTCCCGTCGGGCGCACCGCCTCGTGGGCGTTGACCATTATCTTGTGCTCGGCGGCCTTCTTCACGGCATAGAGGTAGTGGTTCACCATCCACTGGCCGTAGTGGTGCTCTCCGCGGGGGATGATGTCGCCGACATAGCCGGACTTCACGGAGCTGTAGCCGTACTTGTTCATGAGTTCGTAGGCCGCCTCCATGTGGCGCTCGTAGTTGCGCACCGAGCTGGAGGTCTCGTGGTGCATTATGAGCTCTATGCCCTTGGAGTGGGCGTATTCGTTGAGGGCCGCGATGTCGAAGTCGGGGTAGGGGGTCACGAAGTCGAACACATAGTCCTTGCTGCAGTTTGCCCAGTCCTCCCAGCCTATGTTCCAGCCCTCCACGAGCACGGCGTCGAAGCCGTTCTCGGCCGCGAAGTCGATGTACTGGCGCACCCTCTCGTTGTTGGCGGAGTGGCGTCCGTTGGGAGTGGCCTTGGTGTAGTCGAAGCTGTCGAGCTTCACCGAAGAGGCGTTGGTGTAGGCCCAGCTGCCGTAGCCGGCGATCATCTCCCACCACACGCCCATGTACTTCACGGGGTGGATCCAGCTCACGTCGTCGTAGGCGCAGGGCTCGTTGAGGTTGAGCACGAGGCGGCTGGCGAGCTGCTCGGTGGCGGATTCGGCTACCTGGACGGTCCTCCAGGGGGTGTTGCAGGGTGTCTGCATGTAGCCCTTCCATCCCTGGGCGTCGGGAGTCAGCCAAGAGCGCAGCACATGCGTCTTTCCGTCTACGAGCAGATGCATGCAGGGATAGTCCACGAGGGCGGCCTCGTGTATGTTGATGTAGAGTCCGTCGTCGGTCTTCATCTGGAACGAGGTCTGCACGCCGCTGGTGCTGAAGAAGGTCTGCGAGCTGTTGCCCACCACCTGCTTCTGGAAGTTTTCGCTGATCTCTGAGAGACGGCATTCGCCGTACTCGTATTCCTGCGTGTCATAGTCGCCCGGAATCCACCAGCTGAAGTGGTCGCCGGCCATCGCGAATTCGGTCAGTTCCTCCTTGATCACGAAATAGGTCAGCGGCTGGCCGGAGGGGAACTCGTAGCGGAAGCCGAGGCCGTCGTCGAAGAGGCGGAAGCGGATGTTCATGAGCTTGTCGCTGTCGGTCTGGCGCAGCTTCACGAGCAGTTCGTTGTAGTGGTTGCGTATCTGGGACTCCTCTCCCCACACGGGCTCCCATACTTCATCGAAGCTGTCGGTCTCCGTGCCGGTCAGCTCGAAGCCCTCTGCGAAGGAGTAGCAGGGTCTCACATCGGTCTTGGTGATTTCGTCGCCGTCGAAGTTTATCTTCTCGGCCTTCACCGTGCCGCGCAGTTCGAAGCCGAGGAGGCTGGGAAGCACGACATCCGTCCCCTTGTGTGTCAGGGAATATTTGGGTACGCCTCCGTTTTCGAGCCAGAAGCTCAGTTCAAGGTTCCCGTCGGGAGACTTCAGGGTTGCGGCAGGCTCCGTGCTGCCGGATGCCTGCAGCCCTGCCGTGAGGGCTGCGAGAGCAAGGAGTATCTTCTTCATCGGTATTCTATGATTAAGCTTGATTTTGCGGGTACTGTGCAGTTCTCGGGATTGAAGCTCTCTCCGGTGACCACGTTGCGGCCTTCTCCGCTGAGGCGTCCGGTGAATTCGGCGTAGTCAGCCCAGGGAAGCTCCCTGGGAGCGTCGTTGTTGTTGATGTAGACGAACACCGCCTGGTCGTCGGTGTAACGGAAGTAGGCGTAGGTGTTATCACGGGTCAGGAAGTGCAGGGTGTTGCCGTTCTGCACTGCGTCGGAAGTCTTGCGCCAGTTGAGCAGGGTGCTCACGTAATCGTGCATGTCCTTCATCACGGGGTCATTCTCCCAGTCTAGGGGAAGTCCACGCGCAGTCCTCCGTGTCCCTGCGAGCGGTCGCGTGACACCACGAGCAGCTCGTCTCCGGAGAATATCTGGGGGTAGCCGCGCAGCGTGGCCATCAGGGTCATCACGAGCTTCTGCTTGGCAGGGTCGGCGCCCACGATGTCTCCTATGCGGTCGGTGTCATGGTTGCCCGGGAAGATCATCATGTTCTGCGGGTTCTGGTAGTACTGGTCGTTGGCAATCGAGTTGTAGACCTTGGTGATGCCCTCGTCCCAGCTCTCGCGGTCCGCGTTGATGCCGGCGGTTATCGCGTTGAGCAGGGGGAAGTCCATTATCGACGGAAGGTTGGAGTCGAAGCCGTCGCGGTTGGGGTTCTCCGTCTGCCAGTAGGCGACTTCGGGCACGTTGCCGGACCACACTTCGCCGACTATGTTGAAATTCGGATATTCGTCGGTCACGGCCTTGCACCATTCCGACATGGGACCTTCTCGTTGTAGGGATAGGTGTCCACGCGGAAGCCGTCGAGGTCGGCCCACTCGATCCACCATACCGCCCACTGCTTGAAGTACTGGAGCAGCCAGGGGTTGTCGAGGTTCATGTCGACCATCGAGGTGTCGAACCAGCCGCTGGCCATGTTGACGCGGTCGAGCTCGGCGCAGTAGGGGTCGTTCTGGTCGGCGGAGAACGCGCAGTTGGAGTGGGTGTACTCAGGCCACTGATGTATCCAGTCCTTGAAGGGCAGGTCCTCCATCCACCAGTGGCGGTCGCCGCAGTGGTTGGTCACGATGTCCATGATGACCTTGATTCCGTGTTCGTGGGCCTGGGCCACCATCTCGCGGTATTTCCAGTTGCTGCCGAAGCGGGGGTCTATCTTGTAGTAGTCGGCGCAGGCGTAGCCGTGGTAGGAAGATGCCGGCTCGTCGTCTTCGAGCAGAGGGGTGCTCCAGATGGCGGTGAAGCCGGCGTCGGCGATGTAGCCCAGCTGGTCCTCGATGCCCTGGATGTCCCCTCCGTGGCGGCCGAAGAAGGCGTCATGGTCGGCTTTCTCGGTCATCAGCGGGCTGTCGTCGTTGGTCGGGTCGCCGTTCACGAAGCGGTCGGGCATCAGCAGGTAGATCGCGTCGGCGGTGCCGAAGCTCTTGCGTTCTGCGGAACCTTCGCGGCGCGCGAGAATCTCGTAGGGCCTGCGCAGAGTCTGTCCGTCCTTGCTGAACACGAGGGTATAGGTGCCGGGCTTCGCGTCGGGGGCGATTTCAAGATCCACGAAGAGGTAGTTCGGGCTTTCGGCCTTGTGGACTCCCGTCACGCTCACGCCCCTGCCGCCTTCAACCGCAACGTTCCAGGCTCCGATGCCCTCGCCCTGGACGAGCAGCTGGAGTCCGGTCTTCATTCCGGCCCACCAGCAGGGAGGCTCCACGCGGCTGATCAGGTCGGAGGGGCTGTTTATGCTCCATGCCCACGGGGCCTCGAGCTGCACGCTCACGGTCACCTCGTCGCCGGCGTTGCTGCGCCTGAACACGAGGGTGTTGTCGTCGGTGGAGAGTATCTCGAACTCTCCCTCTCCTGCGTTGAGGGCGGGGTGGGAGTGCTTGAGCCGGCCGAGTTCGCGGTAGAAGTCGGTCACGGCGTTGGTCTTCCAGTCAGTTATGGGGTCCTTCTCGAAGAATTCGAAGCTGTGGTCGTAGCCTATCTCCTGGCCGGTGTAGATCAGGGGCTGGGAGTTGGGAAGGGTCCAGCAGAGCACGGTCATGGCCTTCCATGCGTCGCCCATGCGGTCGAATTCGGTGCCGCTCCACGAGTTCTCGTCGTGGTTGGAGGTGAAGCAGAGGCGCAGGGCGTCGGCGGGGTATTCGCTGCTGTTCCAGGCGATGTAGGAGGCGAGGCTGTCGACATTGGCGCGGCCCTGGGCTATGTCGTTGAGCAGATGGTGCAGCTTCCAGGAGTAGGTGGCGTCGAAGCCGGCCTCGTGCAGCCACTCCTCCTCACCCTCGGCGAGGAAGTAGAGGTCACCGTATTCGCTGCGGAACTTGCCGATCACGTCGGCCCAGAAGTCCTGGGGCACCAGCGACGCCATGTCGCAGCGGAAGCCGTCGACTCCGCGGTCGAGCCAGAAGCGCATGCACTTCTCCATCTCGGCGCGCATCTCCATGTTGTCGTAGTTGAGCTTGGCGATGTCGGTCCAGTCGTATTCGACTATCGTCTTGCCTTCCTCGTCACGCACGTACCACGAAGGGGTCCTTTCCGGTGACCCAGGGGTGGTCGGGGAGGTGTGGTTGGCCACCCAGTCGATTATGAGCCTGAAGCCGAGCTCGTGGGCCCTGTCCAGGAAGGCGTCGAAGTCCTCGAGGGTGCCGAATTCGGGATTGATGTCGCAGTAGTCACGGATGGCGTAGTAGGAGCCGAGAGTTCCCTTGCGGTTGAGCTCCCCTATGGGGTAGGGAGGCATGACCCAGAGAATGTCGACTCCGAGTTCCTTGAGTACGGGCAGCCTTTCGGCCGCGGCGGCGAAGGTTCCCTCGGGGGTCATCTGCCTGATGTTGAGTTCATAGACCACGGAGCCGCTCTTGTAGCCGGCGTTTCCGGTCTGCCCGGACTTGTCCGCGGAGGAGCAGCCTGCCAGCAGGAGGGCGGCAGCGGCTGCGGCGATGGAATATAAGAGCTTTTTCATATCTGTGTTTAAAGTTCGAATACTACTGAAGACAGGCTGCCGAGCAGCAGCTGGGAGGCGTTCTCGCCGGTGCCGGCCTCGGCGGTGCCGAGCAGGGCCACGGGCTTTGAGAGGTCGTCGGTCAGCGTCAGCACTATGGGCTGCTCGCCGAAGTTGTGCAGCACGAGCATCTTCTCGCCCTCATGGACCATGTACCATGCGGCGATCTGGTCGGCTTCGGCGTTGCTGTCGTTGTACACGGGATGCTTCTCCATCGTGCCCTGAGCGAGCGCGGGGTAGGTGTTGCGCAATGCGCTGAACGTGCGGTAGACGTTGAGTATCGACGAGGGATCCTGCTCCTGCGCCTCCACTGAGATGGACGAGCTGAGCATGTCGG
>VOFD01000051.1_pt1 | contig 30000 bp, 28 predicted proteins | sample 5384101 | NCBI WGS metagenome assembly VOFD01 (sample SAMN12384723, study PRJNA508395) | human gut metagenome | isolation source: healthy gut C | host: Homo sapiens
CGCACGCGGGCACTTCTTCGCACGCGCCGTGGCCTGACCGACGGTGCCGGCACCGTGGAAATCCTGAAGGCCGCCCAGGCACACAAGGGGGCCTCGGTCTGCGAAATCCTGCAAAACTGCGTGATATTCAACGACGGGGCATACGACTCGGTCTACACGAAAGAGGGCCGGGCCAAAAACACCATCTACCTGGAACACGGAAAACCGATGCTCTTCGGGGAGAACAAAGAATACGGCCTGATGCAGGAAGGCTTCGGCCTCAAGGTTGTGAAACTGGGAGAGAACGGCGTGACGGAGAAAGACATCCTGGTGCACGACGCCCACTGCGAGGACAACACCCTGCACCTGAAACTGGCCCTGATGGAAGGCCCGGACTTCCCCGTGGCGCTGGGCGTCATCCGCGACGTGGAGGCTCCGACCTACGAAGCCGCCGTCAGCCAGCAGATTGAGGAAATCAAGGCCAAGAAGCCTTACCACAACTTCCAGGAACTGCTTCTGACCAACGACACCTGGGAAGTGAAGGAATAAGAAACAGAAAAGCTTCATATCAAAAAAACTCCGCCTGCCTGGCATTTGCGCACAAGCAGGCGGAGCTTTTTTTGGCATCCGCGCGCGCCTACAGCTTCTCGCCGTAAGCCAGGTCGCCCGCGTCGCCCAGGCCGGGGACGATGTACATGTGGTCGTTCAGCCCCGGGTCGATGGCGCCGCACCACAAAGTGTAGTCGGCCTCGCGGAAAGCCGAGGCCAGGTAATCCACGCCCTGCTGGCTGGCAATGGCGCAACACAAATGCACCTTGGCCGGAATCCCCTTGGTCTCGAATGCCTTCAGGCCCAACTCCATGCTCCCGCCGGTAGCCAGCATGGGGTCGGCAATGATGAGCGTCCGCCCCGTGAGGTCGGGCGTGGCCAGATAATCGATATGGATACCCACCTCGTGGCACTCCTTGTCCTTATAAAAGCGGTAGGCCGAGACAAAGGCATTGTCGGCCTCGTCGAACACGTTGAGGAAGCCGGGGTGGAAAGGCAGTCCGGCACGGAAGATGGTGGCCAGCACGATGCGGTCGGTGTACAAGCGCGTGGGCGCGATGCCCAGAGGCGTCTGCACGTCCTTGACGGCATAGTCCAGCGTGCGACTGATCTCGTAGGCCATGACCTCCCCCACCCGCTCCAGGTTGCGGCGGAACAAGGCCCTGTTCTTTTGGTATTGCACTTCCCGCAACTCGGCCATATACTTGTTGACCACGGTCGTCTGGTCGGCAAAGTTAATAATTTTCATATCTTTGTGGATTAGAATCATTAATGCAAGACAAAAGTAACAAAAACTTTGTGGAAATGTAAACCCGTTTGGCAAAACCCCACGCTTTGTCTTGCTTTTTGGGAAATTTAACGGAGGTTTGCTGCCGAATTAAGGAAGTGGCCTGGCAGGCACACTTCGTGAAGAACATGTTTGTCCGCCCTACTGACGAGGAGCTGGAGAGCTTCGAGCCTGACTTCGTTGTGTACAACGCATCGAAGGCAAAGGTTGAGAACTGGAAGGAGCTGGGCCTCAACTCAGAGACCGCAGTCGTGTTCAACGTTACATCGAAGGAGCAGGTAATCATCAACACATGGTATGGCGGCGAGATGAAGAAGGGCATGTTCTCAATGATGAACTACTTCCTGCCGCTCAAGGGCATTGCCTCAATGCACTGCTCCGCAAACTGCGACATGAACGGAGAGAACACAGCTATCTTCTTCGGACTGTCAGGTACAGGCAAGACTACGCTCTCCACCGACCCGAAGCGTCTGCTCATCGGCGACGACGAACACGGCTGGGACGACAACGGAGTGTTCAACTTCGAGGGCGGATGCTACGCAAAGGTGATCAACCTCGACAAGGAGTCGGAGCCTGACATCTACAACGCCATCAAGCGTGACGCACTGCTGGAGAACGTAACCAGTAGCTGAAGACGGCAAGATTGACTTCAACGACAAGAGCACAACTGAGAACACACGTGTGTCTTATCCTATCTACCACATCAACAACATCGTCAAGCCCATCAGCCACGCACCGGCCGCCAAGCAGGTTATATTCCTGTCTCGGCCGACGCCTTCGGAGTGCTTCCTCCCGTGTCAATCCTCGATCCCGAGCAGACGAAGTACTACTTCCTCTCTGGCTTCACAGCCAAGCTCGCCGGAACGGAGCGCGGCATCACCGAGCCCACTCCTACCTTCTCAGCTTGCTTCGGCCAGGCTTTCCTCGAGCGACGCCCGTGGTGGACGAACTGGCCGCTTTCGGCGAGGCGGCATCCAACGCGGCACAACAAGCTTGGTGGAAAATCTTTCTGTTGGGGAGGCTGGCGGACTGGTGGCCCTGCTCACCCCTTGCGTGTGGCCCATCATCCCCATGACGGTCAGCTTCTTCCTGAAACGCTCGAGGACAAGGCACGGGGACGGCGAGACGCGATGCTCTACGGCGCGAGCATCCTTATCATCTACGTGGCTGCTGGGGCTGCTCGTGACGGCTCTTCGGCGCAAGCGCGCTGAACGCCCTCTACCAACGCCATCTTCAACATCTTCTTCTGCCTCCTGCTGGTGGTGTTCGCCGTGCTTCTTCGGAGCGTTCGAGATTACCCTGCCCTCGTCGTGGAGCAATGCCGTAGACAGCAAGGCCAGAAGCAACCACGGGCCTGTGAGCATCTTCCTCATGGCCTTCACGCTGGCGCTGGTGTCGTTCTCGTGCACGGGTCCCATCATCGGTTTCCTTTTGGTAGAAGTCTCCACCTCGGGCAGCATCCTGGCCCCGACGGTCGGCATGCTGGGCTTCGCCATCGCGCTGGCCTTGCCGTTCACATTGTTCGCCATGTTCCCCGGCTTGGTTGAAGACCATGCCGAAGTCCGGCAACTGGATGAACTGCGTGAAAGTCTGCCTAGGTTTCCTGGAACTCGCCTTCGCGCTGAAGTTCCTCTCTGTTGCCGACCTGGCCTATGGCTGGCACTCCTCGACCGCGAAGCCTTCCTCAGCCTGTGGATCGTCATCTTCGCCCTGTTGGGAGCCTACCTGATAGGGTGGCTGCGCTTCCCGCATGACGAAGACGAATACGACGAGTCGGGCAACGTGATAGTCAACCACCGCACGTCGGTCACCCGTTTCTTCATGGCATTGCTCTCTTTCGCCTTCGCCATCTATATGGTGCCCGGCCTGTGGGGAGCACCGCTCAAAGCCGTGAGCGCCTTCCCTCCCCCCGATGAACACGCAGGACTTCAACCTGTATGACAATGAAGTGGAAGCGCAGTTCCTGGACTACGACGCGGGAATGGAGTACGCCCGCCAACACGGGAAGCCCGTCATGGTGGACTTCACCGGATATGGCTGCGTGAACTGCCGCAAGATGGAACTGGCCGTATGGTCGGACCAGAAAGTGGCCGACATCATGCAAGACGATTATGTGCTGATTTCGCTCTACGTGGACGACAAGACGAAGTTGCCCGAACCCGTGAAAGTGACGGAGAACGGCCAGGGGAACGCACCCTGCGCACCGTCGGCGACAACTGGAGCTACCTGCAGCGCAGCAAATTCGGAGCCAACGCGCAGCCCTTCTATGTCCTGTTGGACAACGAGGGCCGGCCGCTGAACAAGTCTTATTCTTACGACGAAGACATCAACAAATACGTGGATTTCCTGCAGACCGGACTGCGGAACTACGAGAAGTAGACTACCATCATCCCTTACCTCCCCCCCGTACAGGCACATCAGCCTGGGCGGGGGATTTTTTCTCTCCTCCTGCGGGCGCCCAACCTCCACGGTGCCCCGCAAGACACCGCCATCGACCTTCCACCGCTTCACCCCGGGACAAGAAAAACAATGCCCGCTTTGCAGGAAGCGGCAGTCCGGCACCCTGAGGGACAACCGTCTGTCCCCAGCCCCGAAAATACCGATTAAAGTCCCAACCGACGCATCTTCCGGCAATGCACCCACTGGTAAATACGCAACGTGAGATTCAGCACCCCGCGCGTTTTCCACGTCCGCCAGATGCGGAGATAAGGTTTGTCGAGCACCCTGTTCCGGATGTGGTGCCGGTCTACGGCATCGATGACCTCGCGCACGGCGGGATAAGTCTCCTCCGTAATCCCCTTCTGCCAGCGCAGGCTGACGGCATAGATGTTCAAAGCCTTGTCTATGAAATAAGTCTGGTTGGCCAACAATGTAGGATTCTTGGGCGGACAGGCATCCAAGTGGCGCGTCATGAAACTCACCACCTTGCAAATATGCGAAAGGTTGTTCCGGATGGACCGGGCACTCGTCGACTGCTCGTCGCGCCCGATGAAATAGTAATAAAGGTAAAGGTCGAAGACGACGAAATCCTTGATGCGGTCGATAGGCAGGAAGCAGAACTGGAAATCCGTGTAGCAAATCCCCTCAATATGGCGAAGCCCCACCTCGCGCAGGATTTCAGTCTTATAGGCCATGCTGTGCATGTTGAACTCATCGCCGGGAGCATGGCGCGCGATGTCGAAATCCGCCATATCGTACACCTTGTTATATTCCACGCCAGGCATGGGAAAACGCGTGACGCGCCCTCCGCCTCCTCCGTCCTTGTCCGACTTATACTCGCAACGAAGCGTGACGAACAAATCCGTGTCGCAATCCTCCAACCTCCGCAACAGTTCCACCAAAGCCGTAGTGTCCATCCAGTCGTCGGCATCCAAGGGGCGGAAATATTTCCCCCGGGCCACCTGCAGGGCCGCGTTGATGCAGGAACCGTAATGCCCGTTGGGCTTGTCGATGACACGGACGATGCCGGGCCACTTTTCCCTGTAAGCTTCCATGATGTCCAACGAGCGGTCGCGGCTGCCGTCGTTCACCACAATGACTTCCAGCGTGGACGGGATGGACGGCCCCGTAACGGAATCCAGGCAACGGGGGAGATATTTCTCCATGTTGTAAGTAGGCACCACGAGGGTAAGGAGCTTGCACGTATCTTGTTGCGGCATTGTCGTAATGAATTTTTAGATGAAAGAGTGTTTATTTCTGCGGACGGACATATTCAATCTCCGGATAAAAGGTAAGTCCGTCCCGGCATCCCTTCTCCACGGCATTGATGAACTCCTGCTGATGGCCGTCCTTGCGGCGCTTGATGCGCCGCTTCAGGATGCGCAGCTTGTTCCACACGGAAAGGCGGAAGACAAGCCAGTTGGACGTTTCCCGATGCTTGAAATAGCAAGTGTTGCGCGTCTGGTAATAGAAGCGTTGGGCCATGGAGGGGGGCGCATGCTCGATGTCGGGGTTGAACACGTCGGGGGTCTTGTGCACCACGACGCTCTGCTCCACGCAATAGTTCCTGAACCCGCCGCGCGTCACCCGGAGCGTGTACTCGATGTCGTCGAACCAAATGAAGAATTCCTTGATGGGAAGCCCCACCTTGCAGACGGCGCGGGTGCTGAAGAGCACCGACACGAAAGTGCACACCTCGCAGCGAGTGGCCGTGACGCTGCCGCCACGCGCCTCGATGCGGTCGGCCGGCTTCTGTCCGCCCGGCGCATTGCGCGGATGCAGCGTCCCGTCGGTCCATTCCACCCGGCTGCAGGCAAACCCTATGTCGTCCGACAGGGTGGCCACATCCATGAGGGCCTGCAGGGCGCCCGGAGCGGGAATGGTGTCGTCGTCCATGATCCAAGTGTAGTCCGCACCGTCCAGCACCGACTCCTTGATGCCGCGCGAAAAACCTCCGGCCCCACCCACGTTCCGCTCCGTGCGCACCACGAGGTAGCGCGGGTCGGCGGCAAAGCGTGCCAGGAACTCCTGCGTGCCGTCGGTGGAACAGTTGTCGACAACGATGATGCGATGCTGGGGATAAGTCTGCGCTTCCACAGCCGCCAGGCACTCCTTGAGCAGAGCCTGGCGGTTGTAAGTGACTATCACGCTGTTTACTTTCATATCGGTATTTTTTTATCGTTCACTATGTTCCTTGCGCGGGCAGACAATCCCACAAGGAGGAAGACGCGGCCTCGGCACAGCCTTTCTTACCGTCCGGGGCCCGCATGCGCGAGGCGGCTCATGGCCGCAGCGTGCGGCGCCCCTGCAACCTTTGTCACGGCAGGGCGTCCATCCTGATGTATTTGGGTTTCCTTGCCCCGATGCAGAACGGCAGCAGCCTGAAGAAGCGCTTCAGCCGGGCGGGCAAAGTCGCCCACGGGCGCTCGCCGCTCCACGGCGTCAGTGCCCAATATTTGAAGAACTCCGCACGCAAGGGATGTTGGCTGTCGTAGCTCCAAGGCTTGCGGTTGGTGAAATGCAGGACAACGGGATGGCGCAATGCCTCGGCATGCTCCTTGCGCCATGCGTCGCCGACAGAGGTGCGATAGAACCCGTCCTGCACGTTCCACTTCACGTCCAACAGCCGCTTACGGTCGTGGAGCACGCAGTTGAGCAAGTCCTGGTCGTTGAAGACGATGCGCTCGGGATAGCGGCGGTAGTAGTCCATGCACGCCTGCGCCACGCCGTGCTCCCGCCAGTAGGCCAGATTCACCAGCAGGACGCCGGAGTTGAAATAAGAGTCCGCCTGCGGATAGTGCAGCCGGTCATAGCGGGCGACCTCGCCGCAGCCCATGTCCTCCACCGCAGCCACGGCCGTCCGGGTATCCAGCGGCGTGGCCCACAGCGGGGCGATGCTTCCCCTCACCACGATGTCGCAGTCCAGATAGAGCACGCGGTCCACGTCGGCAGGCAGGATGTCGGGCAAGAAACAACGATAGTAGGCCGCCGTGGAAAGGCGGCCATGGGTGGCCCTGATGGTGAAGCCGTCGAGCAAGTGTCCGTCTGGCTCGTGGAACAGGACGGTATGGCCGTAGCGGCGGGCCAGCGAGCGGAGCACGTCGCGGTCGGCGTCGTCCAGCCCGCGCGCCATGATGTGCGCGGTGAACTCCTCGCCGCGGTTGCTCTCGAAGAGCGACACGAGCGTGACGCCGCAGTAGCGCACGTAGTTGTGGTCTATGTTGCAGGCAATGTGTATCATTGTTCTCTTTTTCGTTTGTTCAGTTCTCCGCCTGCCCCGAAAGGCGGAAGTATTTGTCCATCACCACGAGCGAGATGATGCGCTCCCGCTCCTTGTCGCGGAACTGGTCCACATATTCGTGGGCATGTCGGATGATTTCCTCCGCTTCGTCGGGATGCGCGATGTAGTAGCGCAGTTTCTCCTCCAGGTCCGAGAAATCCTCCTTCACCTCCACATAATGGTAACCGGGGCGCAGAGTGCCCTCCATGAACCATGTTTCGCACGTGGGCCGCGTCATGACAGCCAGCGAGTTGGACGACATGACCCACTTCAGGTTCGAGGCCACGTCGTTGCCCTCGAGGGCCATGATGAACTTGTAGTCCAGGTGTTCGCGTATGGTTTTCTTCGGCGACATCCACTCGTCGGGGCATCCTTCGTTCCGCCCCACCACGCCGCAATCGAACAACGGGTGGCGGAAGAACATCTCCAGGAACTTGGTCCGCACCCGGCTTTGGCGGATTTTCCCACGGAAAATGGCCATGTCCTTCTTCTGGCTGAAAGGAATCGTGTCGCGCACGAACATGAAGTGGCGCAGCTTGTCGAGCTTCAGAATCACGGAATTGCGGTTGTCGCACCCCAGCAGACGGCTCTTCACCACCGTGGGCTCCCCGGGCGTGAAATACACATCGCCGGGACAGAAGCTCCACCTGAAGGCGGGCGGAAACCAGCGCGTCACGTCGTGTTGGTCCAGATAGTAGGCCGTATGGAACATCGCCCTGCCATAGCTTCCGATAGGGCCGCGGTAGAAGGCCCAGCTGCGCTGCCGCTCGAAACGGTCTTCCGCGGGCAGGGCGAAAGGCTCGGAAAGCCGTATGTAGTAATCCGCCCGGCGGCATATATAATCCCAATCCGGCCGCAAGCGGGCTTGCCGCAACACGTGCGGCAACAGCCGCCTGAACAGCCAGCCCGGTACGGCCATTCCCGCAAAGCCGCGCACCAAGAAGAGCAGCTTGTTGGGCTTCCCGCTTGTAAGTTTGTAAAGAATACTATCTCCCATGTCCGTGGTGTCTGTTTCTGATGTGCAACCCGATTCGGGTTAAGATGAACAAAAATACGGAATAAAACGGGACAAACCAAGAAAAAGCCATATAAAAGGGACATCCGGGAAAATATTTTTTGCAACGGCTGTGAAACGGGCGCGGCAAAGCAAAAATGGTTTACGAACATTCCCCCGCGCCATGAAACTTCGTCCATGGTTCCGGCCGGCCCGTTGCCGAAAGCGGACAAAGGGCATGCGGAGTGCCGGATTGTACTCTCCGCAGAGTACTCGAGTACTTGCCGCAAAGTACTGCGACGGATTCCGCAAGACGCCGCAGGGCGTCGGGCACGGACGTCCCATCCCAAGCGGGCGTGGAACAGAGGCCACCTTTTTCTGCAAATTAAACACTCCGCAGGAACCGTCCCGGATTGACCGCGCAATGGCCGGGAACGGGCTTTTGCGCCAGTCCCGCCTCCACAATGGGGGAACGCCGCCCACCAGACGGAAGGCTGCGGCAGAAGACTTTGACGAGGCAAGAGGCAAGGCCAGCGCGAGGAACTCATGCAAATGGGCCAAAACGCCCGAGGCACAGACGGAGAACGGACACGCAAAGAAGGGGAAAAAACTTTTTGTAGAAATTCAAAAACAAATTCTTAGCATAAAATCGCCCCGCAAGGTTGGCAACCTGAATATTTTTGCATACCTTTGCACGGCTATGCTCATATTTGATAATTTATGATTAAAGAATTTTTCTCCTTGCTCAAGCGATATATCAAACCCTATCGCAAATATCTGACTTGGGCCGTTATATTGAACTTCTTGTCGCAATGGCTGAATGTGTTCTCGTTCCTCACGTTGGTGCCCATTTTGAACATCTTGTTCAAAATCGACACGACGAAGTACGAATACATCCCCATGGACATCCACAACTTGAACAAGGACGTGCTGGTCAACAACGGTTACTATTACATCAACTACATCATCGACCAATATGGCGCGTTCATCACCTTGGTCTTCATGGGACTGGTACTGATTTTCATGACGCTGCTGAAGACCTCGGGCTACTTCGCCTCTTCGGCCGTGATGGTGCCGCACGTACCGGCATCGTGCGCGACATCCGCATACAGGTATATAATAAGGTGCTCCGCCTGCCGCTCAGTTTCTTCTCGGAAGAACGGAAGGGCGACATCATCGCGCGAATGAGCGCCGACGTCTCCGTGGTGGAAAACTCCCTGACGAGCTCGCTCGACATGCTCATCCGCAACCCGATAGCGCTGGTCGTGTGCTTCATCACTCTCTTCTCCGTCAGTTGGGAACTGACGCTGTTCGTGCTGGTCGTCCTGCCCTTGGCGGGCTGGATCATGGGCGTCGTCAGCCGCAAGCTGAAACGGCAGTCGGTGGTGGCCCAAGGGCAATGGGGCGACATCATGTCGCAACTCGACGAGACGCTGGGCGGCCTGCGCATCATCAAGGCCTTCATCGCCGAGCGCAAGATGTCGGAACGCTTTTCCAAAATCAACAACGGCTTCCGCGACGCCATGAACGCCATGGTGATACGCCAAAGCTCGGCCCACCCGATGAGCGAATTCCTGGGCACATGCGTGATCGTCATCGTGCTGTGGTTCGGCGGGGCGCTGATTCTCAACCAATATTCTCCCATCGATGCCGCCATGTTCATGTTCTACATGGTCATCCTCTACACCATCATCAACCCGCTGAAGGAGTTCTCCAAGGCCTTCTACAACATCCCGCTCGGACTGGCCAGCATGGAGCGCATCGACATGATCCTGAAAGCCGAGAACCCCATCAAGGAACCGGCACAGCCGAAACCGCTGACGTCGTTCGAACGGGAGCTGGAATTCCGCGACGTGTCGTTCAGCTACATCGCCGGACGCCCCGTGCTGAAGCACGTCAACCTGAAGGTGGAGAAAGGCAAGACGGTGGCGCTGGTCGGACAGTCCGGCTCGGGCAAGTCGACCATGGTGGACCTCGTGCCGCGCTACCACGACGTGAGCGACGGCGAACTGCTCATCGACGGCAAGAACGTGAAGGACGTGTCCATCACGGCCCTGCGCTCCCTCATCGGCAACGTCAACCAGGAAGCCATCCTGTTCAACGACACGTTCTACAACAACATCACCTTCGGCGTGGAAAACGCCACCATGGAGCAAGTCATCGAGGCCGCCAAGATAGCCAACGCTCACGACTTCATCATGGAGTCGGAGAAAGGCTACGACACCATGATAGGCGACCGTGGCGGACGCCTTTCCGGCGGGCAGCGCCAGCGCGTCAGCATAGCCCGCGCCATCCTGAAGAACCCGCCCATCCTCATCCTCGACGAAGCCACGTCGGCACTGGACACCGAATCGGAAAGGCTCGTGCAAGAGGCTTTGGAGCGCCTGATGAAGTCGCGCACCACCATCGCCATCGCACACCGCCTGAGCACCATCAAGAACGCCGACGAAATCTGCGTCCTCTACGAAGGAGAAATCGTGGAACGCGGCACGCACGAGGAACTCATCGCGCTGAACGGCTATTACAAGAAGCTGAACGACATGCAGAGTCTTTAAGTAACAACCCTCTCGAAAGGGAGGTGGCTTTATATAAACTTATTGTGGTAAAGTATGGTGAATGACAAAATGGCCCGGGACCCAGGAAGTGACAAGATACTTTCCCTCGTAGTACCAACCTATAATATGGAGAAATATCTGCCGGCCTGCCTCGACTCCGTTACCGACGAACTGATTGGCGACAGCCTCGAAGTGATCGTCGTCAACGACGGAAGCACGGACAGGTCGCCGGACATTATCCGACAATATGAGCAAAAACGCCCGGACCTGATCAAAGTAATCGACAAACCCAACGGCCACTACGGTTCATGCGTGAACGCCGGCCTGGCTGTGGCGACCGGGAAATACTTCAAAATCCTGGATGCCGACGACTGGTTCGACACCCAAGCCTTGGCCGCGTTCCTGCACAAGCTGGAGACATGCGACACCGACTTGGTCATCACTTTGCGGGTAGACGAACTTTTCGACGGAGACCAGAAGGTGGACGAGCAGAAACATTCGTTCAACACGGTCTTCAAGGACCACGTGTACCAAGCGGCCGAGTTCAGCATCCGCACGCATGCCTACGAAAGCGAATTCGGCATGAACGGCATGGCCTACAAGACCCGGCTGCTGCGCGACATGGGATTCCGCCTGCCCGAAGGCATCAACTACACCGACACGCTCTATTGCTTCCTGCCCTATTCGCAGGTGAAGGACTTCGTTGTCTACGACCTGTACCTCTACCATTACCGCATCGGACGCGAAGGGCAGTCGGTGGGAAGCGAAAGCCAGAAGAAGAACCTCATGCAAATCGTGGAGATGGTGGAAGCCATGTTCAACCGGATGGACGCCGAGACCGTGGGGAAGCACGTACGGAAGAACCAGGCCTACTTCGTTGACGGGGCCGTGAACTTCTGCCTCCACAGCCTGAAAATGCAATCGCGGATCAAGCCATCGGACTATCCCCAGTTCGACAGCCTCATCCGGCACATCCGGAAATACGGTGTGCGCCACCCGCTGTTCAAGAAATGGTACTTGAAACTGTGGCGGAAAACGGAAAGCGCGCGGGCACTCGACTGGGCGCTCAGGCTTCATTCCTTAGCTAACGGAAAATAATCTATATCGCATCATGGCTCCATTCATATCCATAATCGTTCCGGTCTACAAAAGCGAGGACACCTTAAGGCACTGCGTCGACAGCATCTTGAGGCAGCCCTACGATGACTTCGAACTGCTGCTCATCGACGACGGCAGCCCCGACCAAAGCGGAAACATCTGCGACGAATATGCGGCAAAGGAGCCGCGCATACGCGTCTTCCACAAAGAAAACGGCGGAGTGAGCGCGGCACGGAACCTGGGGCTTGAAGTGGCATGCGGAGAATGGATCACATTCATCGACGCGGACGACTCCATCGACGATGGCTTTTTCAACCTGCCGAAAGAGAATGCAGGCTTCGACCTCATCATCGGGGGATACAAGAAGTTCCCCAAAGGGGACATCTACTACAACTACGACGCCGTGTTCGGCGAAGGGACAATGAACGAGTTCATTGCCCACCACCTGTGGAACGGCTACGTTTGGGGAAAGTTCTACAAGGCATCCATCTTGCGGGAACACCACATCAGGTTCCGCACCGACCTCGTTGTCTACGAAGATCTCCTGTTCAACCTGGACTACGTGCTGGAGTGCAACAACATCCGTCTGGTGCCGGCCTGCCTGTATCTCTACATGGACCCGCCCGACAAACTGATACCGGAAAAGTACGCGCTCATGCCGGACGAGATAAAGAAAATCTATGCCTTGGTAGACGACCGGTTGGAGAAACTGAGCCGCAAGTTCCATTGCTGGCGGCCGCCCTACATCTTCGACTTCATCGAGCACTACCCGCTGGAACGCATCATCAGGACGGGCAACGACGACGAGCTTTACCAGCTCTACACGGAACTGAAGGGACCGGTGGGGCGGACGGAGTTCTACAACGACCACATCGCCAGCCCCATCAGGCGCTTCATCGCCTCCATCAAGAAAGAATATGTGGTGCGCAAGCATTGGAAAAGAGGACGGCTGCTGGCCAAGGCCGTGCATGCGCTCTATGGCAAGGAACTGCTCCGCGTGAAGTACGCCTCGTTCAGCAAGCGGTTCCAGGCCATGCTCATCGCCTATGGGCAATTCAACATGCTCGACGTTTACTTCATCTGCCGGTCGTGGGTGAGCCGCTTCCTGCCCATCTGAGCCGCCGCACGGAAACCATGCCGCCGGAAGGGAGCATGAATCCGCACGACATTCCGCCCGCAGCCTTTGCGGGATAAAAAATAAATACCTATCTTTGCAGCGTTTTATGGCAAAATGGTGGTTTTCCATACTGTTCATCCTGTTTTTCTTTTGCCAAGGGATTTCTTTCGCGGCAGAAGAAGAAGGGACTTATCAACCCACGACAAGCCAGATTGCGACGGCCTGCGGCCAATTGTCGGCAGGCCAGTACACGGGCCAAAGCCACTCCCCCGCGGAAGGCTGGCTGCCCGGCGCGCGCCACTTGTCGGCTTCACCGACTGCCACAGCCCGCACTTTCGTGAAAAGATGCCCCAGGCATCATGGCGGCGCGGCCGGATTCGTCCCCAGCACATCGTGGACTTCAATCATACCATTGCCCGCGGCGGAGTACATCCTCCCGCACGGCCGCGACTGGACGAAAGCCCGCCAGTATTACATTTACGGATTAAGACGCATTCTGATTTAAGCAACTCGCATGACGTTCCGGGGCACACAACGCCCCCGAGACTCATAGAGTTGCTTTTTTAAATTACCACTATTTATTCTCTTTATGGATTTCATCATCGACTTCATCCTGCACATCGACCAACACATGATCGAAATGGTGCAGCAGTATCACACGTGGACCTATGCCATCCTGTTTGCGATCATTTTCTGCGAAACCGGACTGGTGGTCACTCCTTTCCTTCCGGGCGACTCCCTGCTGTTCGTGGGCGGAGCCATCGCCGCCCTTCCTGACGTGCCGCTCGACGTCAACCTGTTGTTCCTCATCCTCTTTGCGGCAGCCGTCCTGGGCGATTCCTGCAACTATATGATAGGACGCTTTTTGGGCGAAAGACTTTTCCGCAACCCCGACTCCAAGATATTCAAGCAAAGCTATCTGGACAAGACGCACGAGTTCTACAAGAAATATGGCGGGAAAACCATCATCATCGCCCGTTTCGTGCCCATCGTCCGCACCTTCGCCCCCTTCGTGGCCGGCATGGGACGGATGCACTACTACTATTTCATGATGTACAACGTGGTGGGCGGCGCGCTTTGGGTGGCCTCGTTCTGCTTCGCCGGCTACTTCTTCGGCGACCTGCCTTTCGTGCAGCAGAACCTGAAACTGCTCATCGTGGCCATCATCGTCATCTCCATCTTGCCCGCAGTGGTGGAAGTCGTGCGGGAAAGAATGAAACTGAAAAAGAACAAGGTTTAAACTGTGAATATGTTATGAAGAATTCATTTTTCAATCGGTTTGTACCCAAACAACCGAAGTTTTTCAGCCTGCTGGAGCAGCTGTCCAACGTCCTGGCCGAAGCGGCCGACATCCTGGCCGAGAGCATGGAACACGTCAGCCCGCAGGAGAGAGAATCGTACTACAAACGCATCAAGGAAGTGGAACGCAGGGGCGACCTGGTGACACACCAAGTGCTTGATGAACTGGAAACGACATTCATCACGCCGCTCGACCGCGAAGACATCAATGCGCTGGCATCGGGCATCGACGATGTGATTGACTGCGTGAACAGCTGCGCCAAGCGCATCAACATCTACAACCCGCACGGGCTGGATGAAAGCGCCAAGGAACTGTGCCGCTTCATCCAGCAGGAAGCCGACTGCATCCGCAAGTCCGTGGACGAACTGGAGACGTTCCGCAAGAGTCCTGCGAAGCTCCGCGGCTACTGCGCCACGCTGCACGACCTGGAAAACCAGGCCGACGACGTCTACGAGCTGTTCATCAAGAAGCTTTTCGAAGAAGAGAAAGACGCCGTGGAACTGGTGAAAATCAAGGAAGTGATGCAGGAGCTGGAGCGTACCACAGACGCGGCCGAGCACGTGGGCAAGATCCTGAAGAACCTGATTGTGAAGTATGTGTAATCCGAACGACGTATGGAGTTGTTAATCGTAATCATAGTGTTGTCGCTCCTGTTCGACTACATCAACGGGTTCCACGACGCGGCCAATTCCATCGCCACGATTGTCTCCACCCGCGTGCTCACCCCCTTCCAGGCTGTGCTTTGGGCCGCGGCGTTCAACTTCGTGGCCTTCTTCATCGCCAAATATGTGATTGGCGGCTTCGGCATCGCCAACACCGTCTCGAAGACCGTGATGGAAGAATACATCACCCTGCCCATCATCCTGGCGGGCGTGCTGGCCGCCATCGCATGGAACTTGTTCACGTGGTGGAAGGGCATCCCCTCCTCGTCGTCGCACACGCTGATCGGCGGTTTCGCAGGCGCGGCCATCATGGCCAGCGGATGGGGCTCCATCCAGTTGGAGATTATCCTGAAAATAGCGGCCTTCATTTTCCTGGCGCCATTCATCGGCATGGTTGTGGCTTTGGGTTTCACGCTCCTTGTGCTCCACGCCTGCCGCAAGGCCCGTCCGCACACGGCGGAGGTGTGGTTCAAGAAACTGCAGCTCGTCTCCTCGGCGCTATTCAGCGTCGGGCACGGCCTGAACGACTCCCAGAAGGTGATGGGTATCATTGCCGCCGCGATGATTGCCGGGCACTCGCAAGGCTTGGGGCTCGGGGTGGACAGCATCGACGACCTGCCAGACTGGGTAGCCTTCTCATGCTTCACGGCCATCTCCTTGGGAACCATGTCGGGCGGATGGAAAATCGTGCGCACGATGGGCACGAAAATCACGAAAGTGACACCGTTTGAGGGCGTGATTGCCGAAACGGCAGGCGCCTTCACGCTCTACCTGACCGAATACCTGAAGATTCCCGTCAGCACCACCCACACCATCACGGGTGCCATCATCGGCGTGGGCGCCACGAAACGGCTTTCGGCCGTGCGCTGGGGCGTGACGAAGAGCCTGATGACCGCATGGGTGCTGACCATTCCGGTGAGTGCCTTGTTGGCCGCAGCCATTTACTGGATGCTGGACATCTGGTTATAGGATTGCAGGAAACGGAGGGACACTTCGCGGAACAACGAATCGTACTTTGCGGAAAGTACTCGAGTACGCTGCGGAAAGTACGCTGCGATACTGCGGAAAGCATCATTGAGGGGGACGCCTGTCAGCGTCCCCCTAATTCGTCATACGAAGTCTGCAGGATAGCCTTGCCTTTCTCTTCGCGGGACACGTCGGGCGCGGGCTCGCTGAAGACCACCTTGCGGGCCGCGTTGTCGAAAACGGTGACGCCGGTAGCATCCATGAACATGAAGCCGTCGCTGAACGTGGAATAAACGAAGGGATAATCATAAGCTTCCGAGAAGATGTTGCGGCTATACTTGAAGTCACGGTGCGGCAGGCCGAGCTGCCCGAGCAGCGTGGCAGGCATGTCGCTCTGGTTCATCAGGGTGTGAACGGTCTGCGGGCCGGAAATGGCGCCACCCAACCACAGCATGGGAATGTGATAGAACGTGGGCGAGGTGACGTTGAGCGACGACGAACTGCCATGGTCGGGCAGACAGACCACCAACAGGTTGTCCCAAACGGGAAGCTTCTTGAGCTTGTCCACGAATTCTCCCAGGCAGTGGTCGGTGTAGGCAAATGAGTTCAGCCTCTTGTCATCGAGCCGCGCGTAGGGCACCTCGAACGGCTCATGGCTGCTGAGCGTGAGGAATCCCGTGTGCCACAAGGCATCGGCCGGACGGGCCTTGATCATGTCATACAAACGGGCAAAGGTGTATTCGTCGTGCGCCCCCCACGAACTGGACGTGCGCTCCTGCAGGCTGAAATCCTGGTCGCAGGTAAGGTGCTGGTAGCCGGTGGTGGTGAAATAGCTCCGCATGTTGGTGAAGTTGATGTCGCCCCCGTAGAGGAAGTCCGTCTCGTAACCCGCCTTCGCCAGCGTCAGGGCGATGGAAGGCAAATCGCGCGACTTGGCCGGAAGCTTCATGATGGACGTGGTGGGATAGCTCACGTGGCCGCTCAGCGCGCTGACCAGCCCACGGTCGGTGCGGAAACTGTTTGCATAGACATTGTCGAAAAAGATGCCCTCGCGGATGAGCCGGCTCATGTTGGGCGCCACGTCGCGCTCCCCGCCCAGTTCCGCCACGTAATCGCCCCCGAAACCTTCAAGGATGATGATCAGCACGTTCGGCCGCCCGACCTTCAGGAGCTTGCGGCCAACGTCCTCAGTGGAAGCGGGATAAAGAGGGGCATAGACCTCCGCTTGGCGCTTCTCGTCGAGGTAATTGTATTTCCCGGCAAAGTCTTCCGCCTTGTTCCAAGAATAGAACAGGCTGAAAGCGGGATTCACGGCCGCATGGTTCAGGTAGGTATCCCCGCTGAAATAGGCGTTGCCGATGTTCATCGTGGAGCGCCCCACCCCTCCGCGTATGGCAAGGAAAATCAGGCCGCCCACGAGGATATAGCCCAAGTTGCCGACCACCATCTTCAATTCATGGGCAAGGCGGGGAAACGCTTGGGTGTGAGCCGTATGCAGCCCCAAGCCAAGAGCACGGCGAAAAGGACCACCCAGAACAGCCGCGCCAGCACGTAGCCCGCCGACACGCTGGCCATGGCCTGCTTCGGAGCGTCCATGTAGTTGAAAATCGTGGCGTCGAGCTTGAACTTCCAAAAGGCATAGAGCGAAGTGTCGGCCACGCAAATCAAGGACAACAAGACGGAAACGAGAATGAAATAGGGGCGCAGGAAGGACTTGACCCGCAATGCGGGATACCAGACGCTGCCCCACACGAGGACAAACGGAACAATGAGCAGGTAGCCCGCAGTGGACGCATCCAGTCCCATCCCGTGGCGCACCACCTGCAGCAAGTCGCCGAGGGGCAGCGGCCGGTTGGCATAGACAAAAACCGCTTTCTGGAAAACGAAGAACACCAAAAGGCCAGGAACAATCCGGCCAGATAGAATATGCGTTGTTTCATCACTACTATGATTATGAAAGATGAGTCATTTGCGCCCGAAATCGGCCGGCACCTCTCCCCACCGCTCCGTTTCCCACTTGCGTATGGGGACGGTCACCTCGTGGGACCTGAGCCACGCCTCGGCACGCCCTATCATCCCGTAAAGCTCTTCTGTGCGGGGCGTCCGCTCCAGCTTGGTCTTGCAGCGTTTCTGCCGCACCCATCCGATGGCGTTGCGGCTGTCCGAATAGATGGGCATGCTGACGCCTTTCTTCTCCATCAGCGCCAAGGCATGCACGATGGCCAGGAACTCGCCGATGTTGTTGGTGCCATAAACCGGACCGAAGTGGAACACGGTCTCGCCCGTACGCAGATACACCCCGCGGTATTCCATGGGGCCGGGATTCCCGCTGCATGCCGCATCGACGGCCAGCGCCTCGGCCTGCACCTCGCGCGGCAGGGGCAACACGGTGTCCGTCCTGTCGGCCGGGACATCGGGCACAGCGGCGGAGGCCTTGGGCGCGGCAACGGACGTATTTTTCTTCTTTATATAAAGATAAGGAGACGACTGGTAGGCCCGTTCCGCCTCCTCCTTCGTGTCGAAGGACTTGTAAACCGCATCCACAAAACCGTTGATTTGCAATTTACAGTCAGTCCAGGAGCTGTACACTCCTGGACTGACTCCGTTCCACACCACGTAATACTTCTGTTTCGCCATGACCAGCGTGCGGATTTACATGCGCTCCGGCACTTCGATGCCCAACAAGCCCATGCCCGTGCGGATGATCTTGGCCACGTTGGCCGACAACATCAGCCGGAAGAGTTTCTTCGCCTCGTTCTCTTCGTGCAAGATGCTGAAGTCGTGATAGAACTGGTTGTACTCCTTCACCAAGTCGTAGCAATAGTTGGCAATGCAGCTCGGGTTGTAGTCGCTACCCGCCTGGCGCACGGTGGCCGGGAAGTCAGCCAGCATCTGGATGAGCCCGATTTCCTTTTCGCTCACGTCCGCACCGGCCTTCAAGGTCTCAGGAACAGCCAGTCCGGCCTCGGCCGCCTTGCGGAGGATAGAGCGGATGCGAGCATAAGTGTATTGGATGAACGGCCCGGTGTTGCCGTTGAAATCGATGCTCTCGGCCGGATTGAAGAGCATGTTCTTCCGCGCGTCGACCTTCAGGATAAAGTATTTCAGCGCTCCGAGGCCCACGATGCGGGCGATTTCGTTGGCTTCCTCTTCGCTCACGTCCGTCAGTTTGTTGATTTTGTCTTCCGACATTCTCTTGGCCCCGGCAATCATTTCGGCTATCAGGTCATCGGCGTCCACCACCGTACCTTCGCGGCTCTTCATTTTCCCGTTGGGCAGTTCCACCATGCCGTAGGAGAAGTGCACGAGGCTTTTCCCCCACTCGAAGCCCAGTTTGTCCAACAAGATGGAGAGCACTTGGAAATGGTAGTTCTGCTCGTTGCCCACCACGTAAATCATCTTGTCTATCGGGAAGTCGCGGAAACGGAGCTTGGCCGTACCGATATCCTGCGTCATGTAGACCGACGTGCCGTCGGCACGGAGCAAGAGCTTCTCGTCCAGCCCTTCGGCCGTGAGGTCGGCCCACACGGAACCGTCCTCCTTGCGGTAGAACAGCCCTTTCTGCAGTCCTTCCATCACCTTTTCCTTGCCCTCGAGATAGGTTTCCGACTCATAATAGATTTTGTCGAACCCCACACCGAGCGCCTTGTAGGTCTGGTCGAACCCTTCGTAGACCCAGCCATTCATCTTGCGCCAGAGGGCACGCACCTCGGGGTCGTTGTGCTCCCACTTCACCAGCATCTCGCGGGCCTCCTTGATGAGCGGCGCCTCGTTTTTGGCTTCTTCTTCGCTCATGCCCTTTTCCATCAGTTCCTTGACTTCCTCCTTGTAGTGCTTGTCGAAAGCCACGTAGTAGTCTCCCACGAGATGGTCGCCCTTGATACCGGTGCTCTCGGGCGTAGCCCCATTGCCATACTTCAGCCATGCCAGCATACTCTTGCAGATGTGTATGCCGCGGTCATTCACGATATTGGTTTTGACCACCTTGTTGCCATTGGCGGCCATGATGTTGGCCAGCGCCCAGCCCAGCAGGTTGTTGCGCACGTGCCCCAGATGGAGGGGCTTGTTCGTATTGGGCGAAGAATATTCAATCATCACCAGAGGCGAAGTTTCAGTGGCCTTCACCAGTCCGAAACTTTCATCCTTGTGGATGTCAGCGAGCAATGCAGTCCATGCCTCCGGGGCCACCATGAGGTTCAGGAATCCCTTGACCACGTTGAATCCGGCCACCACGGCTGGAATTTCATCGGTCAGGAAGCGGCCCAAGTCCTGTGCCGTGTCTTCGGGTTTCTTATGGGAAATCTTGAGGAAGGGGAAAACCACCAGAGTCAAGTGCCCGGCAAACTCCTTCTTGGTCTTCTGTAGCTGCACGGTCTCCAAGGGTACTTCCTGGCCATACAGCGCCTTAATGCCGCGGACCACGGCGGCTGCGATGTTCTTTTCTATTTCCATAACGCTGTTCTTTCCTATTTATTCAGATTGCAAAGATATATAAAAAATGCGATTCTTTACGCCCGATGTATAAGAAAGTCAAGGGCGTCCCTATCTTTGCCGCATGTGGTCCCCCATCCGGCGGACTTCGGATGGGAAATATCCGACGGGGCACGAGCAACCAGCAGGTGGCGGACTGTTCCGACCGTCCTTGCCCGAAGCACGGCAGCGCCATGCGCAGTCCGCCAGCGTACTTTGCGGAGAGTACTCGAGTACTTGCCGCAGAGTACAACTCCGAACTCCGTATCCTTTTCACGTCTCTTCCGGCCTACCGTCGGCCTTTTCCCCGATGCGCTTTGGTCCGACATCCCAACCGGCCATAAAATTTGTAAAAACGTGACACTTTCCCGTTTTTTTCCTAATTTTGCATCTAAGAACAGGAAAAACAAATCATTATGGATGAGATGACGCATGACAAATACATCCGCTTCGACTGGGCCATCAAACGGCTGCTCCGCCAGAAGGCCAACTTCGGCGTGCTGGAAGGCTTCCTGACGGTGTTCCTCAAGGAGCCCATCACCATCGTGGAGATTCTGGAAAGCGAGGGAAACCAGCTTTCTGAGGACGACAAGTTCAACCGCGTGGACATCAAGGCGCGCAACAGCAAGGGGGAAATCATCCTCATCGAGGTGCAGAACACCCGCGAACTATACTACCTGGAGCGCATCCTCTACGGCGTGGCCAAGGCCATCACGGAGCACATCAGCCTGGGCGACTCGTACCGCGAGGTGAAGAAGGTCTATTCCATCAGCATCCTGTATTTCGACCTGGGAGTGGGCAGCGACTACCTCTACCACGGCCAGAACACCTTCGTGGGCGTGCATACCCTCGACCTGCTGCAAATCCGCACAAAGGAGAAGCAGGCCATCGTCTCCCCGTCTTCCTTCCGAAATCTTCCCGGAATACATCCTCATCCGTGTCAACGAGTTCGACAAGGTGGCCGTTACCCCGCTGGAGGAATGGATGCGCTACCTGAAATACGGCACCATCTCTCCCAAAACGAAGGCGCCCGGCCTGGGCGAGGCCCTCGAGAAACTGAAGTATTATTCGATGAGCGACAAGGAACGCCACGCCTACGACGAGCACCTGAATGCCGTCATGATTCAAAACGACGTGTTGAACACGGCGAAAATGGAAGGGCTTGAGGAAGGACGTGCGGAAGGGCGTGCGGAAGGCCTTGAGGAAGGACGTAAAGAAGGCTTGGCCAAGGGATTAGCAAAGGGGCAACAGGATGAACGTATGAAGAATGCTTGCAATTTGAAGAAATTGGGTGTGTCTCCCGACGTCATAGCCCAAGCCACAGGGCTCAGTCTGGAGGAAATCGCCAAACTTTGACTCTTATCGCGCAAAAGCCTTCGTTACCATAGGCTTTTGCAAATTAAAAACAAAAGGAGGGTGCGTCATATAGATACACCCTCTCTTTCCCGCGAATGAGGTTATTCTAAAATTACTGGAGTGCGTCTGACAATTCAGCACCAGCCTTGAATTTGGCTATCTTTTTTGGGCGCAATGGTAATCTGCTCCTTGGTTCTCGGGTTGATGCCCGTGCGGGCCGGTCTCTCGCTGACGGAGAAAGTGCCGAAACCGACAAGCGCAACCTTATCGCCTTTCTTTAATGCATCAGCGATGGCGTTCACAGTGGCGTCTAAGGCCTTCTTGGCATCTGCTTTGTTCAATCCTGCATTCTCTGCAATGGCATTGATGAGTTCTGTTTTGTTCATTTGACGAAGTAATTTAGTAGATAATTATTATTGGTTTTTATGTCCTGCTTTGCAAATGTATGTAAATTAGCTGTTAAAACAAACTTTTTCTTGAAAAAATATTTCTTTTTATGAAAAAGCACAAGGTTCGGTGGATTATTTTAAACGGAATAGAATAAAATTCGTAAATTTGCCGCGCAATAACAACATAAAGAAGCAGCACGAATATGATGAATATGCCTCCCGTAACAAAGAACCTGATTATCATCAATGTTTTATTCTTTTTAGGCAAACTGGTGGCCACGCGTTATGGCGTGGACTTGGACGATTTGCTGGGGCTCCACTTCTTTCTGGCTCCCGACTTCAGGCTCTACCAGTTCGTCACCTACATGTTCATGCACGGTGGACTCACGCATATTCTCTTCAACATGTTCGCTGTATGGATGTTCGGCCGCGTCATGGAATCCTATTGGGGAGCGCGGCGCTTTCTCATCTATTACTTCGTGTGCGGGCTGGGCGCCGGCGTAGTGCAGGAAGGCGTGCAATACATACAATATTTATGGCAGGGGCTCAACGCTTACGACTCCGTCAACGTGGGCTACGCAGTCATCTCCATGGGCGACTACCTGAACCGTTGGACAACCATCGGCGCATCGGGAGCCGTCTACGGCATTCTTCTGGCATTCGGCATGTCGTTTCCTAACGAGCGATTGTTCATATTCCCATTTCCCGTGCCCATCAAGGCCAAGTTCTTCGTCATCGGATATGCCGTCATTGAATTGCTCTCAGCTTTGGGTAACTCCGGCGACGGCGTGGCCCACTTCGCCCACTTGGGCGGCATGGTGTTCGGCCTGTTGCTCATCTTGGCATGGAGGAGGCGCGACGGCGGCTACTATGGTGGCGGCGGTTCTTCGTACTCCGAGAAATTCAAGCGGTGGTTCTTCGACCGGCGCGACCGTTTTTCTTCCTACCGCAAACCCAAGATGAAGACCTCGATGGGCGACCGGAAAGACGATTATGAATACAACGCGCGCAAAAGGGCCGACGAAGAGGAAGTGGACCGCATATTGGAAAAAGTGCGCAAGTCCGGCTACGCCAGCCTGACCGAGGAGGAAAAGCGGAAATTGTTCGACGCCAGCCAGCGTTAAGGCAAAAGAAATGGAATGGCTGAAACGGATAATGGTGCAGCTGGCCATCGGCGCCAACGTCATGGCGGCCTTATTGCTGCTGGCCTGCGGGCTGAGTTCGGAAGTGAACCCCGCAGTACATCCCCGGCTGGCCTTGTTCGGATTAGGATTTCCCCTGCTGTTGTTGCTGAACATCGCCTTCGTGGCCTTCTGGCTGGTTTTCCACGTGCGCCACGTGTGGCTTCCCTTCGCCGGAATGCTGCTATCCATACCTTATATATATGACTATTGTCCACTGAACTGGCCGGAGAAACGTCCTGCAGACGCGCTCCAGTTGCTCACCTACAACACGGAATTCATTGGAAAGGGTGTGAAAGGCGACGACGGGCGCTATCCGCTGTTGGACTACCTTGCCGCGTCGGGGGCCGACATCATCTGCCTCCAGGAAGGAGTGGCCAACAAAACGCCCAAACCGGAATACGTGGACAGCATCATGATGGCGGCTGGCTACCATGTGCGCCACCTGAAAGATGGGAAACCGGAATCGCAAATCATATACACCCGGCTGCCCATCCTCTCTATCAACCGCATCGCATACGAAAGCACCACCAACGGAAGCCTGGCCATGGAACTGCAATACAGGGGAAGACACCGTGTTGCTGGTGAACAATCACTTCGAATCGTACAAGCTCACTCCGGAAGACAAGAAGAAGTACAAGGAAATCATCAAAGACCCGGAAAGCGGGCATGCGGAAAGCAACTCCAAGGAACTGGTGCGCAAGATGGCCGGCGCAAGCCGGTTGCGCGGTCCGCAGGTGGATTCCGTTCTGAACTATATCAAAGCATCCGGAAGGGAAGCGGTTATCGTGTGCGGCGACTTCAACGAATCCCCATTTCCTATTCCTGCCACCGCCTGTCCTCCGAACTTACAAGCGCTTTCCGCCAATCAGGCAACGGACTGGGATTGTCCTATAATCAGAAAGGCTTCTATTTCCGCATCGACCACGTCTTCGTCTCCGATTATTGGCAGACGTATGAAACCCATGTGGACAAGAGCGCCCCGTGGTCCGACCATTATCCTATGATTACCTTCTTGAAAAAGCGTAAAAAAGAGATTTAATACGCAAATAAATCCGCCAACTTGCAGCTTAAACGTGAAAAAACATTATATTTGCGCCCTTGTAGCCAGTTTAGCTATTAAATAACAACATCATAACTATTAATTAAAATGCAAAACAAAGGATTTGTTAAAGTTTTCGCTTTACTGCTTACCCCTTGTGTGCGTGTTTTACCTATCCTTCTCATTTGTAACTCGTTACCAAATGAACAAGGTGGAAGAAATCACGCAAACGCAGGGAGAAGAAGCCGGGGCGCGCTATCTGGATTCCGTGATGAACAATCCAGTGTGGCTGGGTGCTTACTCCTTGAAGGACTGCCGCGAGATGGAAATCAGCTTGGGCTTGGACCTGAAAGGCGGTATGAACGTCATCTTGGAAGTATCAGTGCCGGACGTGGTCAAGGCATTGGCCGACCACAAGACGGACCCCGCGTTCAACAAAGCAGTGGAGCAGGCTGTGAAAGAATCAAAAAACAGCCAGAGCGATTTCATCACCTTATTTATTAAGAATTATAAAGCACTGGCGCCGAACAGCAAGCTGGCTGAACTGTTTGCCACGCAACAGTTGAAAGGCAGGGTGAACACCCAAAGCTCGGACTCCGAAGTGGAGAAAGTGTTGCGCGAAGAGGTGGATGCCGCCATTGGTAATTCTTATAATGTGCTCCGCACGCGTATCGACCGGTTCGGCGTGGCACAGCCCAACATCCAGACCCTCGAAGGGCAGTCGGGCCGCATCATGGTGGAAATGCCGGGTATCAAAGAACCCGAACGCGTACGCAAGTTGTTGCAAGGAAGTGCCAACTTGGAATTCTGGGAGACGTACAACACAGAAGAAATCGTCCCCTTCCTCGCTACGCTGGACTCCCGGCTGGCTGCTGAAAACACAGGCGTAACGGACACCACGGCGCAGGCTAAGGCTGACACAGCCATGGTGGCCGAGAACAAGACGGAAGCCGACACGACAGCCAAAGCGCAATCGGCCGACTTGGCAGCCGCACTGAAAGGCGGAACGGCAGAAGGAAAAGCCGAAGCAGGTCCCGTAGTGGACGAAGAACTGAAGCGCCAGCACCCGTTGGCCTCCATCCTGCAATTCGCACAAGGACAGATGGGCTGCGTGGTGGGTTATGCCAATTGGCGTGACACGGCTGCAGTGAACCGTTGCATCTCCTCCGCCACAGCCAAGGAAGTGCTTCCCAGCGACCTGAAGCTCTATTGGGGCGTGAAACCCGTAGGACGCGGGAGTGCCGGAGATGTATTCGAACTTTATGCCATCAAGATAACGGAACGTAGCGGACGCGCGCCGTTGGAAGGCGATGTGGTGACGGAAGCCCGCGACGACTATGAACAGAACGGCCGGCCTTGCGTGAGCATGACGATGAATTCTGACGGAGCACGCCGTTGGGCTGCCCTGACGAAGAAAAACGTGCATCGGGCCATCGCCATCGTGCTGGACGGCTATGTATATAGCGCCCCCACGGTGCAGAACGAAATCACGGGCGGTGTGTCATCCATTACGGGTAACTTCACTTTGGAAGACACGCGCGACTTGGCCAACGTGCTGAACACGGGTAAGATGCCAGCTCCCGCACACATCGTGTCGGAACAGTTCGTGGGTCCGACCCTTGGACAGGAATCCATCAACCAAGGCTTCACTTCGTTTGTCATCGCCTTCATACTGCTGATGATTTTCATGTGCGGTATGTACGGGTTCATTCCCGGAATGGTGGCCAACAGCGCCTTGGTGCTGAACTTCTTCTTCACACTGGGCGTGCTGACGTCCTTCCAAGCCGCATTGACGCTGTCCGGTATCGCCGGTATGGTGCTCTCGCTGGGTATGGCGGTTGATGCCAACGTGTTGATATACGAACGCACGAAGGAAGAACTGCGGGCGGGTAAGAACGTGAAGACAGCCTTGGCCGACGGTTATTCCAACGCCTTCTCGGCCATCTTCGACTCCAACCTGACTTCTATCATTACGGGCGTAATCCTGTACAACTTCGGTACGGGTCCCATCCGTGGTTTCGCCACGACGTTGATTATCGGTATCTTGGTATCGTTCTTCACGGCAGTGTTCCTCACGCGCATTGTATATGAGCACTACCTGAACAAGGAGAAATGGCTGCACTTGCAGTTCACCACCAAGATTTCGCGCCGTTTCCTGCACGACACGCATTACAAGTTCATGAGCATGTACAAGAAGTCGTTCTCCGTGTTCGGCATCTTGTTGTTGGTCGGCATCGCGTCCTTGGCGGTGCGTGGCCTGAGCAAGGGCATTGACTTCACGGGTGGCCGCAACTTCGTGGTTGTGTTCGACCAGCAAGTGGAACCCGAGACCGTGCGCGGCCTGTTGCAGGACAAGTTCGGCGACGCGAACGTGCAGGTCATCGCCTTGGGTACGGACCATAAGACCGTCCGCATCTCGACGAACTACCGCATCAACGAGGAAGGCACTGACGTGGATTCCGACATCGAAGCCACGCTGTTCGACGTGCTGAAGGGCGGCGGCCTGCTGGCTTCCGACCTCGATTTGCAGACGTTCATCAACCGCGACGAACGCGCGGGCGGCTCCATCATCAGTTCGGAGAAGGTGGGCCCGTCTGTAGCAGAAGACATCACCTACGGTGCCATCGTGTCCGTGGTATTGGCTTTGATAGCCATCTTCCTCTACATCTTGCTCCGCTTCCGCAACGTATCGTTCTCCGTGGGTGCTGTTGTGGCCCTGACCGTAGACACGTTGCTCATCATCGGCATCTACTCGATTTGCTGGGGCTGGGTTCCGTTCTCGCTTGAGGTGGACCAGACTTTCATCGGAGCCATCTTGACCGTCATCGGTTACTCCATCAACGACAAGGTGGTGGTATTCGACCGAATCCGTGAATTCCTCCGTCTCTATCCCAAGCGCGACAAGCAGCGTCTGTTCAACGATTCTCTGAACACGACGTTGACCCGTACCATCAACACCTCAATGACGACCTTGATCGTGTTGCTGTGTATCTTCTTCTTGGGAGGCGACAGCATCCGCAGTTTCTCGTTCGCCATGATACTTGGTGTGATTATCGGCACCTGCTCGTCCATCTTCATGGCAGCCCCTGTGGCTTTCCTCACGCTGGGCCACCGCATCAAAGAAGGAGCTGACTTGAGCAACGACGAAAGCAAGGACAAATAACACAGCAGAGGACTTATTACTTTTTCATTTAATCGAGTAGGAGGAAAACGAAGTAGTTTTCTTCCTACTTTCGTTTTCCGACCTCCTCTCACACCACCGTACGTGCCGTTCGGCATACGGCGGTTCCTTAGTGCTGATGCAATTTGATGTATAAGTCCACAAGGCAAGGGTAGCCTTGAAGTTTCAGACGCTCATTATTCATGGCTCGGCATAATATCGGACTTCCTGCCGTGTTCCAATATCCTCCACGGGTATTAGCCCATTGCCAAGCCCGCCACTTGTCTATGCCACATTTCATGAGGTTCTTGAACTTTGTGCCAACCTTCTTCCAACTCTTCCATACATAACTCCGTATTCTACGGCGAAGCCACTCATCTGTCGTTTGGAGGATGTTCCGCATATCTGCCAATTTAAAGTAGTTCATCCAGCCTTTGATGAATTGGTTCAACTTGTCTTTCAGTCTTGCATACCCCCAACCGTTACTTCTTGAGGTCAGCTCTTTCAGTCTCGCTTTCATCTTAGTGACTGTTTTGGGGTGCAAACGCAGACGGCACTTCCGTTCATCATATAGAAGGAATAACCCAGATACTTCACCCTGCCTACGTATGCCACTTCTGTCTTTGCTCGGTTCACTTTAAGGTGAAGCCGTGATTCGATAAATGTGGCGATGCTCTCACGAACACGTTCAGCCGCACGCTTGCTACGGACAGTATCATGCAGTCATCCGCGTAGCAGACAAACTTGTGCCCCTGCGGGCGAGTTCCTTGTCGAGCTCGTTAAGCATGATGTTTGCCAACAGAGGACTTAAAGGACCGCCTTGAGGAACACCTTCCACACTTTCCTCATAGCCACGTCTGACCATGACGCCTCCTGCCTAAGGTACTTATGGATGAGTGATATCACACGTCCGTCACGTATGGTGCGGGACAGTATCCTTATCAGCATGGCGTGGTTTACCGTGTCGAAGAAGCGTTCAAGGTCAAGCGACACGCAGTATTTATACCCTTGGGTGATATATTCCTGCGCCCGCTTCAATGCCTTGTGGCAGCTTCGATGAGGGCGGAAGCCAAAGCTGTTGTCGCTGAACTGGCGTTCATAGATGGGAATCAGTATTTGGCTGATGGCTTGTTGGATTACTCTGTCCACCACCGTCGGGATACCAAGCGGACGTTTCTTGCCGTTTTCCTTCGGTATTTCTACACGGAGGACGGGATTCGGGCGGTATCTGCCCGATTTCAAGGATTCCACGAGTTCATCTTTGTGCCCTCTCAGATAGTCCCCTAGTGCCTCGGTTGACAATCCGTCTACTCCACCACTGCCGTGATTGCGCTTAACCTGAAGGTAGGCACGGTTAAGGTTGTCCGGCGAGAGGATAAACCCAATAGGTTTCCACGTTCAAATTGCACTTCCTTGAGGTTGTTTTCAGCCATGTACATGAAGGTCTGCACCCCCTCATAGCTTTCGCATTCCGTGCTATCCTTTTGAGGGCGGCTACCGCTTGGCATCGGTATTTTCCGCATTCTTTCCTTCATAAAGTGACATTCATTTACTGCTCAATTGACTAATGGTTCAGCCCTTCCCCAAGATGAGTAGAAAAAAAAACTCGGGTACTATGGCCTCTGCTGACTTCTCATGGCAAGCTTTACTCCGTGCTTCAGAAATCCATCCTATGCACGTCCATGAGACCTCCCCAGTTAAGGACACTCTCTTTCCATCTTATACCTGCTTGATTTACTTAGGGCATTTCCGTATAGCTATCGGATTTTGATTTGTGTTGTAATCTCATCCATGCCCACCAGCCTTATATCAAGTTTCTGTGCGTCAGGCCAGATGTTTGCCGCCGGCTTCCTTCAGATTCCAGCTCACGATGGACACCCTTGCCTTGGGCTATACACTTCCCGCTATCGGGCGTGTTACGGACTTACACCGATTAGAGAATGTTCCAACAGAAAACATTCAAAGGCTGGTAAAATTGCCGATATATATAAAGAGTTTGTAAAGGCTATGGTGACGCGCAGAGCGGAAAACCTCGAGCAACGCCTTCTACCCCAACAAGAAGCCCATCCTGAGCCGGAAAGCCGGATGGGCGGAACAAGAACCCGAAGCATGGTGGAACTACCTGAAAGACGCCACCGCCGAAGCTTGCTATCTCGCTGCCGCGGAACAAGCGGGATGGCGTGGCCGCCCTGAGGACGGACTGGCCGCCATCGGCATCAGTTACAAAATGCACGGGTTGGTGTGCACCGACCGTGACGGAAAGGCACCTGCCCCGTTATCATCTGGTGGTCTGCGAGCAGTTTTATGGCAACTGGCCATGGAAGTGCTCGGCACGGGATCTCTGCCTCGAGCCTGCTCAACTCAATTGGCAATCCTCACGGCCAGCAAACTGGCATGGTGAAGGAGAACGAGCCTGAGTCTACGCGAAAATAGACAAAAATCATGCTCCTCGCGACTATATCGCCATGCGGTCACCGGAACGGCCTGCACCACGGTAAACCGGCCCTCAGCGAAGCGCATATTCTGGGATTTCAGCGCAATGCCATCTGCCAGAACTGATGGACTATTTCGGTTTCAGCACCGACCTGATTCCCGAAATCCGGCCCACCTTCGGCGAACAGCCGCGTGATTTGGCTGCCGTGGCCGCCGAACTGGGGCTCAAGGCGGGCATACCTG
>VOFD01000467.1_pt1 | contig 30000 bp, 54 predicted proteins | sample 5384101 | NCBI WGS metagenome assembly VOFD01 (sample SAMN12384723, study PRJNA508395) | human gut metagenome | isolation source: healthy gut C | host: Homo sapiens
GCATATGTCATAAGGCGTGCATTGTAAGCTCCGACTGCAACCACATTCCTTGCCGTTGAAGGAATGGTCAGAGTCGTGTCAACCGTTGGCGAAAAAAGTGCGTCAATGGATTTAAAAGAGCGGCAGACGGCATCCACAGATGATAATTTCCTTCCACGATCTTCTGCGGAATCAGACGGATCTTCCAGACGCCGTCATCGACATAAGAACCTTTTGGGATAAAATCAAAATAAATCTCCTGAGCGGTAGTGTAGGGCTTCGGCTCTCCGTAATAGATCAGAATCTCTGTATTCCCGGCCAGGATTCTCTGTGCTCCAAGACGCTCCTGAAGCGGTCCGAAGCTTTCACCATCCGGATGAATCAATATAATCTGAAACTGATCAACGTACGACTTCCAGAGCTGAATGTTCATCACCGGCTCCTCTTTGCGGAAATCCCGAATTCCAGGATTCTCTCTTCCTGCTGACCAAGCTTTCCTGAAATATGCCCGCCTGTGTTCCCTTCATTTCCGGTGCCCACACAGATCACATTCTTCCACATACCGGAAATCATGTCGATGTATGTTTCCAGAAGTGAAGTCCCGTCATGTGAGCCATATAGAGATAACTTTTATTGTTTTGCAGATTCGATCAAAGTAATATCTCCGTCCCTGCATATTACATTCAGCGTTGATGTGGCGCCATCGACATTGTTTTCGTAAAGAGAGCTGTCTTCTTTGCGTTCCGATTTGCCCTGCGGCAGATTGTCTGTGATCACATCTCCATCTGTGGTTTTCAGGTGAATATTCATCTTTGCCGCATTGCCGTTTTCCATTTGTATGAAAACATCTCCGTCTGAATTGTTTATTTCCAAATTACCGCTGAAGCCGCTGTGATTTGTCTTCAGATCGCCATCGGCAAGTGTAATGACTCCATCTGCAAATTTTCCCTGATCCAGTATCATATCTCCATCCAAAAGTTTGCTGTCATATTTTTGCATGAGAACTGTTCTGCAGTCAGATCTCCATCGGCAAGCTGAATCCTGGCTTCGGAAAACCGTGCATCCTGCGGTACATAGAGAATCACTGTATTGATTTCTTCCTGTTTCTGCGTCTCGGTATGATGCAAAGAGATTTCCAAGATCATAACTTATATAATAACTTCCTTTTTCCGCCGGAAGTTTCCTGAAGCGTAAGCTCACCATCTTTGTTTTCCCATGTCAGTGGATTTTCATTACCGCCTTTTTCCATTCGATATTCCATGTAATAGCAGTCATCACCTGATTTTCTGATATCCAGGTCAAAATTTTGAAAATCTACATTCAGTTTTGTAAAAGCATTTATCTTTGCTTTTCCATAACCTCAAGATTTTTCCTTGCAGAATCTGTTCCACCGGATACATATACATGTCCGGAACTATCGTTGAAATCCTTTCCACCTGCAAAATATCCTGCTGTTGAAAGAACCATTCCCACCACACAGAGCGTTAGAGCTGTTATCATTGCTGTTTTTGCAGTCTTATTCATTCTTATGCACCTTCTTTCTTACAAGTCTGTTGACCAGACGTCCGATCCCATTTGCACACCATTTGCAGATATATACAGTCAAAAGACCTGCGAGGATTCCAATTCCCGTCATCAGGAATCCACCTCCGACCATCATACAGAGGCTGCTGCAAAGCAGATTTCAGGATCAAAGAGCCCCCAACCCCGATGGTCACAATACCTCCGGCTATCGCCGCAATGCCGGTAATACCAATCGAAAAAATCACTGCCGCAACAGTGAGGATCACCGCACACAGCACTGCAAAACAAATGCCAGAAGTGCCAGGCTGACCGGTGATGCACATAGAACCAGGAATACAAGAAGAATGATCTTGCCCGGAGAACGTCTCTTTCCTTTTAAGACCGGTGCTTTCTCTTCCACAATATCCTGATCCTTTTCTACGCTCTCCTGCAAAAGATTGAGAAACAGTTCTCTTGTCGCCTCTTTTGGTTCACCAAGTTCTCTCATAACCTGTTGTTCCTTCTCAGGACCTGCCTCTTCAAAATATTCCGAAAAAGTACTCTATGGCATTGTCAAAATCTTCTTGCGGAAGCCGCTTCAGATATTTCTTCAGCTCTTCCATATATTCTTGTCTCGTCATTTTTTCACTCTCCCTTCCACAATATCATCTACAGTATTGCGATATTCCCGCCATTCTTTCCTCAGATATGCCAGGCGCCTGCGTCCCTCTTCCGTGATGGAATAATACTTTCGTTTCCGCCCCTGGAATTCCTCGGAATAAGTAGTCAGATATCCGCCCGTCTCCAGCTTTCTCAAAATAGGATACAGCGTCGATTCCTTGATCGCCGCAACCAGCTTCACCGTCTGGCTGATCTCATAACCGTAGGAATCCTGCTGTTCCACGACCGAAAGGATCAGACATTCCGTCAGAACAGCTGACACCGGATAATAGTACATATACTCACCCCTTTTGTATATATAAAATTTTTATATATAATTATTTTATATATATGTTACCATACTTTTACCATTTGTCAATAACTGTTTTTCAGGAATTTCTGTTTTTAAATCTCTGCCGTTTTTCCTGTACCCTTGCAAATAATTCTTTTGAAATGATCGCCTCGTGCATTCCTTCCACCACATAGCGTTCTTCCATCGGAATGTTTCTGTATTTTTCGATTTTATAGGATATTTTCTCTGTCTTGTGCTGAACCATCGCCCCTGTATATACCTGATTTTTCAAAATGTTATAAATCGTTGGTGTATTCCATTTCTGCACCTGATTTTTTCCCTGACGGTTTACATAGCTTAGGTTCTGGATCTTTGTTTTATATTCTGTCGGGAGAAAGAATCTGCTGGTCATTTAAAATTTCCGCAATCTTTTTAACCGAATATCCTTCCAGATAAAATCGGTATATTTTCCTGACTACTTCTGCCGCTGCATCATCAATCAGAAACCGGTGCCGGTCGGTCGGATCTTTTCGATAACCATAAGGTGCGAAACCGGACATATATTTTCCCTGCTTTTTCTGCACCTGAAAGGCTCCTCTTATTTTTTTTGAAATATCTCTGCTGTACATATCGTTGAGCAGTGCCTTGAACTGTGCCAGCTCTTCGTTACTGTGACAGAGCGAATCCACGCCATCGAGAATCGCCACATAACGAATCCCCAGTGATGGAAACACCCGCTCGATATAATGCCCTGTCTCGATATGTTCACGTCCCAGTCTGGAAATATCTTTTTGTGATCACGCCCTGGATCTCCCCCTGTAAATATCTGCCATCATCTGCTGAAACTGTGGTCGATTCGAAAAATAAAGCCCGGAATATCCATCGTCCACATACATTCGGACGATTTGCATATCCCCGGCTTTATCCACATATTCCAAAATCAGTTTTTTCTGATTTTCGATACTTTCACTTATTCTGTTTTCCCCGTCTTCTTTAGACAGACGGCAATATCCGGCCATACGATATAACATTCTGCGATCCCCGAAAAACGATATTTCTACTATAAATATGATATCATGCCCAAAAGATGCCATGCAAATGGATCTGTACTCCGTGCAGTCACTTTTCTGCCCATCATAACGTTTTTCGGTCAGATTTTTTGAAATAATCTCCCACAGTTTTTTCGGCCTCGATCGGTTTTTTCGATATAATCATTCATTCCTGCCTTCCGACATTCACTCTTCGCTTTCTGCATTAGCCTGTGCAGTCATTGCCAGAATGGAAACGGTTTTTGCATCCGCACGCTCCATCTTTGCGGATTTTTTCTGTCGCCTGAAGTCCGCCCATCACCGGCATCATGATATCCATCAGAATCATATCATAAGCATACGGCTCCGACTGTGCAAATTTCTCCACTGCCTCCTGTCCGTCCCACGCCGGATCAACCTCTATCCCGGCCTCTTCCAGATAAAACTGTGCGATTTCCATATTGATCTCATTATCTTCCACAAGCAGAATGTTCATACCGGAAAAATCTACATTTTCCTCTTTTTTCTCGGACCCATCTGACCGGATACACTCATATCAATCTGAAATGGCATCCGGAAAATAAACGTCGTTCCCTGATCTGGCTCGCTCTCAACCCGGATCGTTCCGTTCATTTTTTCAACCAGCCCTTTCACGATCGACATGCCAAGCCCGGTGCCTTTGTACTGTGTTCTGGCATCTGCTGATTTTTCCTGCGTAAATGGCTTGAAAAGCTCTTCTTTCACAAAGGCCGGACTCATACCAATCCCGGTATCCACAATCTTAAATTCATACATGGCTGTGGTTCCATCGTCTGAAATTTCTTCCGCATAAGTGTCTACACACCCGCCTGTCTTGTTGTATTTCACGGCATTACTGAACAGATTCAGCATGATCTGACGCAGGTGCGCGGATTTCCGATCAGATGCGTATGGCGGATATTTTTACGATGTTTCTTATGTAAAATCCCGGTTTCTGTGATCTGGGCATCCATCACGCTTGCCACTTCATCCATCAACTCAACAAGATCAAATGCCTCCTCTGATTCTTCGACTTCTTCTGCCTGAAGTTTGCTCATATCAAGCACATCATTGACAAGTGCCAAAAAGATGACTGGTGGAAAGTTCAATTTTTTCCCAGACATTCTTCTACTTTTTCCGGCTCTTTCTCACTTTTGCGGATGATATGCGGCATTCCCATAATACCGTTGATCGGTGTGCGGATATCATGACTCATGCGGTTCATAAATTCGGTCTTCGCCTTGCTCTCCGAATCAGCCGCCTCGAAAGCGGACTGCAAACGTTCTTTTTCTTCCTCTTCTTTTTCATGGAAAGCAGAGGTGTTTTTTAACAGAATAATACCGCGGATCACCACACTTTCCTGTCCTGTTTTCTCATCAAATACCAGTTCCTGTGACATCAGAACCGTTTTCTGTAGCCACACCAGAACCTCTGCCACACCTTTTTTTCCCGGTATTCTACGGTCACCTGTTTGGTTCCTTCTCCAAAACGCTTCAGCGCTTTTCCGATGAATCTACGATCCGGTAATTTTCCAGTGTCTCTTCTGTAACAAAGGCACTTCTCTTTTTGCAGTATTCCCCGTAAGAACACGGCGTTTCCTGATCCAGCTTAAATTCTTTTTTTCTTTTGAATGTTCAAAAAATTTTTCCAGCCGGTCATGTGTCAGGTCAACCATATAAACGGCCTGTGCTGTCTCCATCAGGGCATCCACATAATTGCCGTTTTCCAAAATGGACTGTTTCATCTGCTCATAATAACGCATCAGCTGTGACTTTTCATTGGTTTCTTCCGTTCTGCTGTCGCTGAACGTCTCAAATACCAGCAGAAAATGATGCAGTTTTCCCTCACCCGTGTCATTGCCAAACAATAAGGTCAGTCTGCCTCTTTTCACCTTGCCATTTTCCAGCTCTTTGCAGTACAGAATTTCCGTTTTCCGGTTTTCGCCTGTCAGTGTTTCACTGATATGTGCAAGCTGAAGTCCTGACCAGATCTGGCGTCTTGTCTCTTCTGTTGAAAATTCTTTCACGATCTGCTCCACCGCACCGGAATAATTGCCGTCCTGTGCCAGAAAAAATCCATCGCCGGAGCGGAGCACTTCGTACTGATCCAGCAGGGCATCGCAGTAAAGACAGTCTGAAAAATGGTACCCCTTCTTTCGGACCTCTTCCAGAAGCTTTCGCTTCATTTTCTGCTTTTCTGCGGCCTCCTGCATCTTGGCACGGTTTTTATCAATATACATGTTTTTTATCTGCATGCCGGAACAAACTCCGCATCGTGGCATCCTTAAAATCACTCGACAGTGCATATCCCGCCGCATAGCTGATCGGCATTTCCGGATGAAGTCTGGAATATTTTTCCGTCTGCCTGCGTATCGCCTCCAGGCATTCTTCCACTTCTGTATGATTGACATCCGTCAGCACTGCAAGAAATTCATCCCCACCGTTACGTCCGGCAAAATACTGCTCCGGGACTGCAAGACGCATCTGCTGTGCAAAACTACGGATATATTCATCTCCCTTATCATGTCCGAGATTGTTGTTGATCGTCCTTAAATTGTTCAGATCAAACACACAGACCGCCGTCACATATTTCTCATCCAAAACCGTTTCGTCATTTAAAATCTCTTCGCATTTGTTTTGTTTGGCAGTCCGGTTGCTTCATCCAGATAAACCTTTTTCTGCAGAATGCGGTTCTGGGCCGCATACCTCAGAGCCTTGAAAAGTTCGATGCCAAGAATCCCGATCAGAATCGCGATATCCGCCATAACAATCTTTTCCAGAATGTTCAGGGCAGATGCTTTTCTCTGGGAATAGGCCTCCGCAAGTCCGGTAGCCTCATCACAGATCCGGAAGAACTGCTCACTTTTGGCGATGATTTCGCTATTTTCATAGCCTTTTTCACGTACCAGATAAATCTCCTGCTCAAGAGACTGAAAATAGTCATCCAGTTCCTCCATTTTGCTCTGAAAAGCATAGTCATCGAGACGAACCAGATTCAGCGAATCACTTCCGTTTCTCAGCCCGTCAATAAACGCGCCACATCATCTATCATCGCATCTTCTTCCTGACCTGCATCTTCCATTTTAATGATACGGCGCGTCTTTCCACGTACCAGCCCTGCATAGTTGACCACGCGTGCTGTTCCCTGAATTTTCCCTACCATGGACATCGTGGCAAAAAAACAGAATGATCAGGACAACAGTGGATATCATCATCAGTACTCATGACACATAAGTCTGCTTTTTTGTCTTTATTTTTATCCATTTTTCTCCTATGCCCCCGCAATCTTGCCCAGTATCTGTCTTTGCTTTTTCAATATTTGTCAGATCCACCGAAGAATAATTGATCACGTACGTGTTTTCAAAATTCCCATCTTTTCACCATCAAAATAGTGGGACAGCGGTGCCAGTTTGATGCCTTTTCCCTTTGCTTCCGTTACGATCTCTTCCTCGCTTTTTTCTGTACGGATCTGCATCAGAAAATGTACCCCAGCCCCTTCTTCCCGGATGGTGACATATTTTCCAAGCGGCTCTTTCTGAAATACTTGCAGAATCGCATCTCTCTTTGTCTGATAGTAGTTCCTGAGCCGGTTGATATGCTTTTCAAAACTGCCGTTTTCCATAAATTTTGCCAGGGTATACTGCTCAAAGTTGGAAACAGTACAGGAATAAAAAGAAAGCTTCTGATAGAAGATTTCCGTCGGCGTCGGCGGCGGCACCATATAGCTGATACGCACGGTTGATGCCAGCGTTTTCGTAAACGTATTCATATAGATAACACGATCTGACACATCAATACTCTGCGGCGTCGGAAATGGTTTCCCGGTCAGCCGCAGTTCGCTGTCATAATCATCTTCAATGATATAGTGATCCGGCGATTTGGCCGCCCAGCCAAGCAATTCGTAACGCCTGCTGACCGGCATCACGATCCCGGTTGGGAAATGATGCGACGGTGATGTGTGAATGACATCCACTCTTTTTTTCTTCCAGTTCCCGGATGGATACACCATCCTGATCCAGCGTAACTTTGGCATATTCTACCTTCATATTTTCATAAATCCTGGCAATTTTATGATAGCCCGGATTCTCTACTCCATAGATCCGGTGATTTCCAAGAAGCTGTATCAGAAGTCCATGCAGATATTCTGTCCCTGCTCCGATGATGATCTGTTCCGGCTCGACCTGCATGGCACGGAACTCCTTTAAATACCGGGCAATCGCCTGTCGCAGCCCAGGATCCCCCGCAGGGCGGATTGATCATCAGTCGCTTCTGATTGTCATTTAAAACTTCCCGCACCGTCTTTGACCAGATGGTAAACGGAAAGATCTCGCTGTCCGTCTGATTGCTGGAAAAATCTGCAAAATAAGAAGTCGCTCCCCCTGTCAGCGTCAGCTGTTCCTTTCTGACCTTCTTCTTTTCCATGGTCGCACTGCTCAGATCTGAGACATAAAATCCCCGCTTTGGCATGGAATAAATATAACCTTCTGCTAATAATTGTCCATAGGCATTTTCCACTGTGATCACGCTTATGCCCAGATTTTTTGCAAAAGTACGCTTTGACGGCAGCTTCTCCCCTGCCTTAATCTTCCCTTTGTGTTATGTCGTTTCGAATGCATTTATATAAATATTCATACATCGAATCTGACCCTGTATTTGTAAAACTGTATGTCAGCATCTGATTATTTTCTCCAATCTGACCTTACTGAATATATCTATTTTGGCAATTTTATAATAGTCACTTTTCCATTATAATTCGAAACCAGTAAAAAGTAAAGATTGCAAAAAACAAAGCAGGAGGTTTAAACATGAATACAACAAATGAAAGATATAAATTGAACAAAGAACTGGCACAGATGTTAAAAGGCGGAGTTATCATGGATGTGACAACTCCGGAACAGGCAAAGATCGCTGAAGGCTGCAGGTGCATGTGCAGTCATGGCCCTGGAGCGTATCCCCGCCGATATCCGTGCGCTGGGCGGCGTCTCCGTATGAGCGACCCAAAAATGATCCAGGGCATCCAGAATGCTGTTTTATCCCGGTTATGGCAAAATGCCGTATCGGACATTTCGTGGAGGCTCAGGTTCTCGAAGCGATCGAAATCGACTACATTGATGAGAGTGAAGTACTCTCCCCTGCCGATGATGTTTATCATATCAACAAACGCAACTTCCGTGTTCCGTTTGTCTGTGGTGCAAAAGACCTCGGAGAAGCTTTTAAGACGTATCAACGAAGGTGCTTCCATGATCCGTACCAAAGGGGAACCGGGAACCGGGGATATCGTGCAGGCCGTACGCCACATGAGAAAAATGAACAGTGAAATCGCAAAGCTGACCAGTATGCGTGAAGATGAACTGTTTGAAGCCGCAAAAACACTGCAGGTTCCTTATGAACTGGTTGCCTATGTACATGACAACGGCAGACTTCCGGTTGTAAACTTCGCAGCCGGCGGTGTCGCTACTCCTGCTGATGCTGCTCTGATGATGCAGCTCGGTGCGGAAGGTGTCTTTGTAGGTTCCGGTATCTTCAAATCCGGAAATCCAGAAAAGAGAGCAACATGCGATCGTAAAAGCTGTTACTAATTATACCGATGCAAAACTGATCGCCAAGCTTTCCGAAGACCTCGGGGAAGCTATGGTCGGCATCAATGAACAGGAAATCGCCTTACTGATGGCAGAAAGAGGAAAATAATGACTGTTGCAGTTTTAGCACTACAGGGTGCTTTCGCAGAACATGAAAATGTATTGAAACGTCTCGGTGTCGACTGTATCGAGCTTCGCCAGGCAAAAGACCTGGAAACACCTTATGACGGCATCATTCTTCCCGGCGGCGAGAGCACCGTCCAGGGAAAGCTTTTAAAAGAGCTGGGCATGTTTGATACGATAAAAGAACAGATAGAAAACGGCATGCCATCCTGCAACCTGTGCCGGGCTGATTTTGCTTGCCTCAGAGGTGGAAGGCCAGGAAGGATGTCACTTTGGAACAATCCCGATGTGCGTCCGCCGCAATGCCTATGGCAGACAGCTTGGAAGCTTCCATACCGTCGCTGAATTAAAAGGCGTTGGAGAAGTCCCGATGACCTTCATCCGTGCACCATATGTCGCAGAGACCGGAGATGGCGTGGAAGTCCTTGCCACGGTCGATGGGAAAATTGTCGGTGTGCAGTATAAAAATCAAATGGCATTTGCATTTCACCCGGAACTGGATAACGATACCAGGATTCATGAGAAGTTTGTAGCGATGGTTCGAGACAAATAAAAAGTTGTGGCGGAGGTTTGTGTAAATGTGCAAATGAACGCCATAGAAATGATTTTATAAAATATGACGCCATGATGATTCGAAAACAATCTCCTGACACGCTGCGTTTCCTGTTCGGTTCGCTCGCCTGTTAGCCGCCCTTCGCCTAAAACTCGCCTCTTCGAGGCTCAAACAGCGGCTCCTTTGGGGCGGCAAAGCATCGCAAACCTCACGACGGAAGCCTTGCTACCGTCAGAGCGATTTGTTTTCGGATTCATCATGGCTGTATTATTTTATGCACCATGTTTTACAATGCAGTTCGTCTGCACATTACTAAAAGCTCCTGGCCTGTCAGTGAGTGCTTAAGCGAAAAGCTTTCTCAAGCCAAAATACAGAACATTAAAAAGCAGAAGTAAAGTAACGAAAATTTGTCGCCGTCACTGTGCCTCTGCTTTTTTACTATCTTGATGCGGAACGTTTTGATTCTAAAAACTTTCTGCGTGCATCAGCGTGGCAAAAGGCTGTTTCCTGCCAGCGTGTAAAATATGATATGAAGTGTTTTTAAAAACTATGGCTGTTCAAAAACGTACAACAATGTGCAAAATGAACAATTCCCAAGAAGGCACTTTTACGTGCCCTTCGGGGAATTCGTTCATTTGCACATGCAATACTATTCTTTTGCAAACAGTATTTTAAAATGTGCGGCATTTCAGTTCTTTACACCTGCCAGGAAACCAACGGTCAATTTTTATTTTCTCGAAAGAACGTAACCTGCTCTTGCGTATAACCGCACTCTTTTCGCTTTGATCTTATGACCTCTTTCATCTGCATAGTCTTTTTCTCCGTTTCAGATTCGAAAGCTTTCGTTACTTGTATTGTAACAGACAGATTCTGCCATTTTCATTAAATTGTTGTTAAGTCGCAGGATTGTTTTTTAACTTCTGTTTAATCCAAGAATGCCTCTGGTATATGGCACATGCGAGCCATATACATTTCCAAAGCTCAGGTTGATCGCAACAGGCTTCCCAAGTTCCATCGCTTTTCTGATCACGTAGTCCAGTGCCAGCATCAGTTCTACGGTTCCGGCAAACTCTGAACCGGCTGTTCCGATTTTCACGACCAGAATATCGCTCTTCGATGCCACACCACGATACTGTCCGCCGGATGCCTGACCATTTCCGGTTTGCGATACCGAGTACTTCCGTTCCGTGTCCGCTCAGATCTCTGGATGGAACGATGCGATATCCTGCTTCTCTGCTTCCGGCGGCAAGTGCCTCATTGATCTGCTCTTTTGTATATTCCACACCCCGGATTTCTTCGCCGGTTCCTTCTTTGATTTTTCCTGTGTCTTCTGTCCCTTCTTCCGATATATTTTCTCCTTTGCTTGTTATATCTGTCTCCATTGCATCATTTCTTTTTTGGTCTTTGGATTGTCTGATCCCAAAGTGACAAGATTCTGGTTGTACCATCCTCATTTCGGAAATCCGGATGAAAATAGTCTACGCCGGAATCGATCACCGCCACCAAAACGCCCTGGCCTCTCAGATCAAATGCCCCGGTCTGAAGTGGATTGATACAGGAGGCACTTCTGCCCTGTTTGCTGAAAAAAACAGTCTTTTCGGCTTTTCGATGTATTCGACTTCCGGTCGCGAGGAAATCCAGTCAATCTCGCTCTCTTCTGCCGTAATGATCGCATAGCCGCCGGATAACAGGATAATCTCTTTTGTCCGCTCCCCAACCCCGGAAAGATCACCGTGATATCGCACGATCAGCTCCCAAATCCGATTCTGCCTGTCATACCCGAAATTCATGTTTAAAGATTTTTCCCGTTCTGCATCTGTAGCATCCAGTGCAAGATTTAGAAGATTTTCAAGCTTCTGATCATTCATAAAATCTTCGCTTTCTGTATTTTGTTTCTATACTATGTTGCAAAGTAAAAATTTGTATCTGCTTTTCTATACAGTCGCTGGAATCTTATTGCTTATGTTGACTTTAATTATCTTTTTTAAAACATATTGAAATAATGAGAGCTATGTGGTAATATATTTTCAAAGCATATTTCTTAACGTTCTTGGCATCCTGCCATCTATATTTTCTAATTCACACTTCAGAAATTCATGCTTTTCAATCAAACAAATCAATTTAAAAAGCAGGAGTTTCAAACTGTGAAAAAGAGTATAAACCGTATGGCTGTCGCATTTTGGTACACTCCTGCATAAGGAGGTACTGCCTATGGCTCAAAAAAAGAACAACAACTGCAAATCGTAATTACAAGGATACGGTATTTCGTATGCTGTTTTCTGACCGTCAAAATTTATTGTCGCTTTATAATGCAGTTAGCGGTTCACATTACGATGACCCTGAAATGCTTGAGATTGTCACATTGGAGAATGCTATTTATATGGGAATGAAAAATGATCTGGCTTTCATTATTGGTACTGACTTGTTTCTATATGAACATCAGTCTACTTATAACCCAAATATGCCGCTGCGGGATTTATTCTATATTTCCAGCGAATATCAGAAGTTAGTCGATCATAAATCGCTTTTACTCTTCCACACTGCTGAAAATCCCGGCACCACAGTTTATTGTATTTTTATAATGGAACTGAAAAAAAGAAAGACCATTGGTTAAACCATTTGTCAGAATCTTTCAAAAATCTGTCCAGCGAACCGAAACTGGAGCTGGAAGTGCTGACAATAAACATCAATGAAGGGCTTAATAAAGAGCTGATGGAACAATGCCAGACTTTAAGAGAATATGCACAGTATGTACACTGTGTCCGTAAGTATGCGAAGGAATTGGAATTGAACGAAGCAGTTAAGCTAGCGGTTGATGAATGTATCCGTAACGACATTCTTTCCGAATTTCTTCGTGCAAATAAATCGGAGGTGATCTCGATGAGTATATTCGAATACGACAAAGAAGAGGAAGAACGCAAATTACGAAAAGCCGAGTATGAAGCTGGTGTATCTGCTGGATTCAGCGATGGATTTGATAATGGATTTAATAACGGCATCGATACTGCAAAAAGGATCTTTGCTATTGCTTTTTGCAGAACTTCACGTTCCGGTTGAGCAAATTGCTTCGGCACTGCAAGTAAATGTCGAAATCGCAAAACAATGGATTGGCAATAAGTAGCAAAATAAGAATTGACCGAGCTCTTTAGAGCGAGGGATGCTTCTTATCCGAAGGGCAAAAAAGATGGGCATTAAGAAAACTTATATGTAAAATATGACGCCATGATGATTCGAAAACAATCTCCTGACACGCTGCATTTCCTGTTCGGATTCATCATGGCTGTATTATTTTACACACTATTTTTTACGATACCCGTATCAGCACCACTGCCACATCGTTTACATTTGTCCCGGTTGCTCCGGTAATGATCAGTCCTCCTGTCTTTTTCAGTGCATGGTAGGCATCATTCTCTTTCAGCACTTCATAGACATCAAGTCCTGCCTGTTGCATTTTTTTCTTTTGTATTTTCATCGCAATAGCCACCGGTCTGCATCGGTCGTCCGTCGGTTCCGTCGCTTCCGACGCTGAAAATGGCAGTATTTCTGCATGCAGCCAGTCCTTCTGCCGCCGCAAGTGCCAGCTCCTGGTTGCGTCCGCCGAGTCCTTTTCCTGTCACGTGGACGATCGTCTCGCCTCCCGCGATAAAAGCAAGGCTTTTGTCTGTATTTTGATGTGTTTTTGCGATCGGCGCTAAAAACGCTCCTGCTTCTTTTGCCTCACACTGCAGGGCATCTGTGAGGATCATGCTTTCGTAGCCAAGTTTTTCGCAGGCTTCTTTTTGCCGCCAGGCACAGATTTCTGACGCTTCCGGTGATCCTGGTTTCCACATTTGTTACTGCTTTTGGTGTTTCCATCTCCAGTAATGTTCTTGCCTTCTCGCTGAGTTTTAAGTGATATTTTTCAGCGATTGCGATTGCATCGGATGCGGTCGAAGAGTCTGCATATGCCGGTCCGGATGCGATCATATCAAGCGGATCTCCGACGATATCGCTCAGTACAATCGCAAATATGGGCGCCGGTTCACAGAGTCCGGCAAATTTTCCGCCTTTGACTGCGGACAGTCTTTTCCGTATGGTGTTCATTTCTACAATATCTGCCCCGCATGCAAGCATTTGCTTTGTTATATCCGATAATTCTTCTGTACTTATCAATGGTTTTCAAAAGGGCGGAGCCGCCTCCGGAAAGCAGAAATAGTACCTGATCGTCTGCCTGCAATTCTTCTGTCAGCTCGATCACTTTCTGTGTGGCCGCAAAGGTATTTGTATCCGGAACCGGATGTCCTGCTTCAAAACATTCGATCCCCGGAATGTCTCCCTGAATATGTCCGTATTTCGTGATCACAATCCCTTTCTCAATCTGTCCATTCAGGATGTTTGCGGTTTGCATTTGCCATCTGCCAGGTCGCTTTTTCCAACCGCCACAAGGTAAAGTTTTCCTTTTACCGGTTTTCTGTTTTTCAGTGCCTGTTTCACTGCCTCATCCGGCAGTACTTTTGTGATCGCTTCTTTTATGATTTTTTATCTGCTTCTTCTCGTAGTGTCATATTATCCTCTCCCCATAAATTTGACTCAAACACACCTGTTTGTTGCCTGCTTCTTTTTAAGTCGAACGCACATGAGATCTGGCATGCAATTCTGGTCAACTCTGCTGACATTTACCTGACAGAATCGCTTTCAAGTCGAACGCACGTGAGACTTGGCATCGTGATTCTGGTCAGCTTTGCTGACATTTCCCCAACAGAATCGCTGTGCATTCTACACTTCGTTCCGGTCGGCACAAAACCATTGTCCACTGGACAATGTGTGCCCTCGCGGAACGTTTATCTTAGTCGGAGATTGCACTCCCACTAAGACAAATTTGTTGCTCGTCACTTATAGAAGTGGGAGTCTTCTCCGACTAAGATAAAAAGTTTTCTTCAGCTAAGAGACAAAAACGACAGAGAAAGTTTCCTCTCCCTGCCGCATTCTTGCTTTATTTATGCAAGTATCTCACATCTGCTCCTGATACTTGCCGCATTGCTGGACGCTTATTCAAAAATATCTTCGCCAAATCTTACTTTTGCGTATGCCTTGATTGCTTCTACGCATTTGTCAAATCCAAGCTTGTCTCTGCTGTCCAGACACAGATCGTAATTTCTCGCATCGTTCCAGGTGCGTCCGGTATAATAATGATAGAAATCACCTCGATACTTGTCTGTCTTTGCTATAAATCTTTCCATCTCTTTTTCCGTCATGGAGTTGCGTTCCATACCACGTGCCAGGCAGTAATCCTGCGGTGCATGGATAAAGACGCTCATCACATCCGAGCGGTCTTTGAGAACAAAGTCTGCACAGCGTCCGATAAATACACAGGACTCTTTCTCTGCCAGTTCTTTGATCACTTTTGCCTGATAATTAAAGAGATTGTCTGCGGAGACAAATCCGCCATGATCCGGTTGGATCAGCCCGCCTTTGTAGATTCTTGTGGAATTTCCAAAGAGCGGATTATTGCGAAGTTTTTCATCTGCCTGATTGAACAGCTCTTCTTTGATTCCGCTGTCATCGGATGCCATACGCAGAATTTCTCTGTTATAACAGTTTACACCCAGATTTTCTGCCAGCATCTGACCGATGGTTTTTCCACCGCTTCCATACTGTCTTGCGATCGTAACGATCAGTTTTCCCATAGCACAAACCCCTTTTATTCTCCAAGGTATGCTTTCTTGACAGACTCATCATTTAACAGCTTGTCTGCATCACCCTGTAAGATAATTTTGCCTGTTTCCAGGACATATGCTCTGTCTGCGATGGAGAGTGCTTTCTTTGCATTCTGCTCTACCAGAAGTACGGTCGTGCCGGTCGCACTGACTTTCTTGATAATTTCGAAAATCTCATTTACAAAAATCGGTGAAAGTCCCATAGACGGTTCATCCATAAGGATGATCTTCGGATGAGACATCAGTGCACGTCCCATTGCAAGCATCTGCTGTTCACCACCGGAAAGCGTACCTGCCATCTGGTTCTTACGTTCTTCCAGACGCGGGAAATGCTCATATACCATATCAAGTGTCTGCCTGATCTCGTCTTTGTCTTTTCGTGTATAAGCACCCATTTTCAGGTTCTGATAAACACTGAGTTGTGCAAATACGCGTCGTCCTTCCGGAACGTGTGCCATTCCCATAGAAACGATCTTGTGAGCCGGCACTTTTGTAATATCTTTTCCTTCGAAGAAAATATGGCCTGATTTCACCGGTGTCAGCCCTGTGACTGCATGAAGTGTTGTAGTCTTTCCGGCTCCGTTGGCGCCGATCAGTGCGATGACTTCTCCCTGATTTACTTCAAAGGAAATCCCCTTGATCGCCTGAATCATACCGTAATATACATTCAGATCTTTTACCTCAAGCATTGCCATAAGTCCATTTCCTCCTATTCTCCCAGATATGCTGTGATAACCTGCGGATCATTCAGTACTTCCGCAGTCATTCCCTGTGCCAGTACTTTTCCGAAATTCAGTACGGTCAGCTCTTCACAGATACCGGAAACCAGTTTCATGTCGTGTTCAATCAGAAGGATTGTCATATTAAAATGATCACGCACAAAGCTGATCGTTTCCATCAGTTCTTTTGTCTCGTTCGGATTCATGCCGGTCGCTGGCTCATCCAGAAGCAGAAGCTTCGGATCAGTTGCAAGTGTTTCTGGCGATCTCCAGTTTTTTCTGCTGTCCATATGGCAGATTAGAAGCCAGATACTCGGCATCTTTTCTCAAGGTCGAACACTTTCAAAAAGCTCCATCGCACGTTCATTCATCTCTTTTTCCACCTTACGGTAACGCGGCAGACGCAGAATCCCTTCGAGCGTATTGTAGTGATGATGATTGTGCAGTCCTACTTTTTACATTGTCCAGTACGGACATCTGTGAGAACAGGCGGATATTCTGGAAAGTACGGGCGATACCTGCTTTGTTGATATCAATGGTCTTCTTTCCGGTAATGTCCTGTCCATCTAATTTTACAATACCTTCATCCGGTTTGTAAACACCTGTCAGCAAGTTAAATATGGTTGTTTTTCCGGCACCGTTCGGTCCGATCAGGCCATAGAGCTGACCTTTCCCGATATTCATATCAAATTCGGATACGGCACGCAATCCTCCGAATGAAATGCTCAGATTCTTTACCTCTAACATGTTCTCCATATTATTTCGCCTCCTTTGCTTTCTTTTCTCTTTGCAAGCAGACGCTTCGGTGAATAACGTTCTCTCATTTCCAGTGCTTTCGGGCTCCAGTTCAGAAGCATCATCACGATCAGGACGATTGCATAGATCAGCATACGGTAGTCATTCAGTCCGCGCAGAAGCTCCGGAAGCAGTGTCAGTACAACGGCTGCGATCATAGAACCTCTTGTGCTTCCGATACCGCCAAGTACAACAAATACCAGGATCATGATCGACTGGTTATAACCAAAGTTTTTCGGCAGTGCAGTCAGGGTAGCCAGGTTATGTGCATACAGAACACCGGCAACTCCGGCAAGGGCTGCTGAAATAATAAATGCCATCAGTTTGTATTTTGTAATATTGATACCGACAGACTCAGCCGCAATACGGTTATCACGGATTGCCATGATCGCACGTCCGTCTCTGGAATTGATCAGATGCAGTACGATAACCAGTGTGATCAGTACCAGGATCACGCCGATGGTAAACGTAGAATCATTTGGCGTTCCGGTGATTCCCTGTGGTCCGTTAATGATAACATCTCCTCCGTCCATGTTCAGCGACATGGCATCCTTCATAGAAAAATGGAAACCATTTGCATCTTTTCCGATAAAGAATACGTTGATCAGGTTCTTGATGATCTCACCAAATGCCAGGGTAACGATCGCCAGGTAGTCACCTTTCAGTCGCAGTACCGGGATTCCGATAATCGGTCGAACAGAGCCGCAACAGCGGCTCCGATCAGCAGTGCCAGAAAGAAACGAAGTCCATCCGGCATCATTCCTGCGGTGCATTTTGAGAAGAATGCACTGGTGAATGCACCGATACACATAAATCCTGCATGTCCAAGACTCAGCTCACCTAAAATACCTACCACAAGATTCAAAGATACAGCCAGGATCACATAAACACAGAGCGGAACTAAAAGTCCCTTCATCAGACTGGAAATCTGACCTCCTGCCAGCATTGCTTCTACGATGATATAAGCGAGGATGACGATTCCGTATGTGATCAGATTGTTTTTTTTTGTCGTTTTGTTTAATTTTAATTTTTTCATCGCTGCCACCTACACTTTCTCCTGAATCTGCTTTCCAAGCAATCCGCTTGGTTTTACCAGAAGTACAACGATCAGAACTCCGAATACGATCGCATCTGCCATCTGAGAGGAAATATATGCTTTGCCGAGAATTTCAATAATACCAAGCAAAATACCTCCGATCAGTGCTCCCGGAATCGAACCGATACCACCAAATACAGCGGCTACGAATGCTTTGATACCAGGCATGGCTCCGGTGTACGGTGTCAGAGAAGGATAAGCAGAACACAGCAGAACCCTTTGCGATTGCTGCCAGTGCGGAACCGATCGCAAAGGTAAGGGCAATTGTTCCATTTACATTGATGCCCATCAGCTGTGCAAAGCACCCCGGTCTTCCGAAACTGCCAGCATTGCCTGACCTGCTTTTGTTTTGTTGATGAACAGTGTCAGACCGATCATGATGATCATGCATGCAAGAACGGTAACGATCGTCTCACCGGAGATCGTCAGTTTTCCGTCTGCCAGCACAACTGCCGGAACTGTTACGACAGATGTAAAAGATTTTGTATCTGCACCGAACATCAGAAGTGCGAGGTTCTGAAGCAGATAGCTGACACCGATCGCTGTGATCAGAACAGCCAGCGGTGAAGATGCATTTCGAAGCGGACGGTAAGCAACACGCTCAATAACCAGTCCGAGAATCGTACAGATGACAACCGATAATATAACTGCCAGAATTGGATTCACGCCTAAAGAATTCATGGAGATAAAAGCGCATAACCGCCTACCATGATGATATCACCATGTGCAAAATTCAGCATTTTCGCGATACCGTATACCATTGTATAGCCAAGTGCTATGATTGCATAGACACTTCCAAGGCTGATACCGTTGATCAGATAAGAAATAAAACTCATACGCACACCCCTTGTCGTATTTTTAATATAACCATCGTTTTCTTAAAAATAAGAATACCACACAGATATCAAAAAACAGACAAGTCTACCTTTGATATCTGTGTATGGCTGTTTTCTGTGTTTGCCTACTTATTCAATAGGATTCGCTTATAACAGGAAAAAGGCGCCCCATGGCGGCCCTCCTCCTCTGGGCTTCCTTACCGAACTGTAAGTGCCTCTTCATTTTTTATTATGATGATGTTGGGGGCAAAAATCCCCACCTGAGATGCCTGTGGATGTTCCGTGCTTCGCACTCCCACAATCGACACCGGCATCATTACATTGCTGTGTAAACACCGTCTTTGATCACGACAGCTTTTGGTGCCTTATCCGGCTCACCGTCTGCTGTCCAGGTCATACCTTCACCGGTCAGACCATCGTAGCTGATCTCTGTCATGGCAGTTTTCATTGCATCACAGATGTCGCTTACGCTCATATCAGCTGTCACACCTGCTTTTTCTGCCGCCGCTTTCATGATATAGATTGCATCGTAAGTATCCGCCGCGAACTGGTTCGGTGTATCGCCGTAAGCTTCTTTGTAAGCAGAAACAAATGCCTGTGTCTTTTCATCATCTGCATCAGCTACGCAAACGGTGTCAGAAGCATAACGCCATCAGCCAGTTTTGTATCGAAGTTCTTAACTGCCAGCAGACCATCCAGACCGTCACATCCGAAGAATGTCGGAGCATAACCCATGGAGTTTGCCTGTGTCAGGATCAGAGAAGCCTTCTGTATAGTAGATCGGCAGGAATACCATGTCAGCACCTGCATCCTTTGCTTTCTGCAGCTGTACTGAGAAGTCTGTCTTGCTGTCTTCGGTAAATGCTTCAGCAGAAACAACTTCGAAGTCCTGATTTTTTGCCTCTTCTGCAAATTTTTGATAAATACCGGAAGAATATACATCAGAGCTGTTGTAGATAACGGCTACTTTTGATGCCAGCTTGTTCTCACCGATATACTGTGCGGATGCAGTACCCTGACCCGGGTCAGAAAAGCATACACGGAATGCATTGTCATATTTGATAGATTCTACAGCGGAACCTGACGGTGTCAGCTGGAACATATTGTCTTCATGTGTTTTCTCAACAACTGCTGTACACGGTGTTGATGTAACGGTACCCATCAGCATCTGCATACCCCAGTCTTTCAGGGAGTTGTAAGCGTTTACAGATTTTTCTGCATCATGCTCATCATCTTCAAATTTAAATTCAACCTGCATGCCGTTGATACCGCCTGCTTCGTTGATCTCTTTTACTGCCAGCTCTCTGCATTTTTAACAGCCAGTCCATATACGGCTGCTCCTCCGGTGATCGGTCCGATTCCGCCAATCTTCAGTGTATCACCTGCTGTTGCTGAATCAGCAGTTGTGTCTGTGCTTGCTGTGTTGTCAGATTTACTTCCACATCCTGCCAAAGAAGCAGCTACCATAGAGACTCTTTGCAACGGTAGCAAAAAATCTTGTGAATTTTTTCATAATATTTTTTCCTCCTTCTAAAACTTCACTTTACAGATTTTTTATCTTTATTATATTTTAATAAAAAATCTTGTGTTCTATAATACCGCCGGGTTTTGTGCTTGTCAATTATTTTTTTTATGTTTTTACCTCGTTTGTACGAGATTCCGTAAATTTTTTTCGGTCGGTTTCTTTGACTTTTCCTGAATATTTCCAAAAATATTCTAAAAAGTAATGGATGAAACAGAGAGAATTATTTTTTAAATTTCCCGCGATTCATAATAGTTTTTTTTTTCAGGAAATGTAGTAAAATAGAAAGGAATGCCAAAAAAGAAGCTGAAAGGAGCTTAACTTGTGAAAAAATTTAATTGTAGGACAGTCCGGCGAATGACCGCCGTTATCAACAGCAGTCTTTACGGTGTGATCCGTGAAGGTTTTAACCGCGACGAAGAGATTGAACATGTCTACGGCATGATCAACGGCATCCAGGGATTTTTTAGACGGACGCTTTATGGATATGAAAGAACTGGATAACGATACACTGGAAGCTCTGCGTACAACTCCAGGGGCTTACCTTGGTTCCTGCCGTTACAAACTTCCGGATGATTTAAATGATGCGATCTATCCTCTGCTGTTTCAGAAATTTGAAGAGATGAACATCGGTTACTTCTTTTTATATAGGAGGAAACGATTCTATGGATACGGTCAGCAAGCTTTCCCGCTATGCCGCCGCCCACAACATTGATGTACGTATCATGGGTATTCCGAAAACGATCGACAACGATCTTGTCCTCACCGACCACACACCGGGCTTCGGAAGCGCCGCAAAAATATGTGGTCGCTTCCGTCTGTGAAATCGGACTGGACGCTTCTGTTTATAATACAAAATCTGTTACCATCATTGAGATCATGGGCCGCCATGCCGGCTGGCTGACCGCAAAGCATCCGTACTTGCCCGCAAATTCGAGCAGGACAACCCGGTGCTGATTTATCTGCCGGAGGCGGATTTTGACCAGGAATCTTTCCTTGCTTCTCTGGAAGAATGTTTTAAGACAAAAACAACCTGATCGTCTGTGTATCCGAAGGCATTCATGACAAGGATGGCACCTTTATCTGTGAATATGCGGCCTCTGCAGGTGTCGATGCATTTGGACACAAAATGCTGACCGGTCTGCGGCAAATATCTGGAAAATCTGGTGCGTGACCGCCTCGGTGTAAAAGTTCGCTCGGTCGAGCTGAATGTCAATCAGAGATGTTCTGCCTTCCTGCAGTCTGAAACGGATGCACTGGAAGCCGCACAGGCTGGAGCTTTCGGCGTGACTTCTGCCATCAGCGGTGAAACCGGCAAGATGGTCAGCTTTGTCCGTAAATCTGACAAACCATACGTGATGGAATGTGGCCTTGAGGATGTCAACCTGATCTGCAATCAGGAAAAAGACGGTTCCTGTTGAATGGATCACAAAAGACGGAACTGATATTGCTCAGGCATTTATTGATTATGCACTTCCGCTGATCCAGGGATCTCCGAAACTTCCCATGAAAGACGGACTGGCTGTGTACGCATACCGCAAGCCTGAGAAATAACTCTCACCTCTCCAAAATAGTCCGGCCAAGTCGATCTCACATGAGACTTGGCACATGTTTACAAACACTTCCGGCAATGACAGAGACGTAAGTCATCTCACATCTGATACAAAAACAGCCGTAACCTTTCGAAAACAATTTTTGTTTCGAAAGGTTACGGCCTTTTCGTTTTAAAGCGAATATTTACAGCCTTTTTTCGCGCTTCTTGATCTGCGTTCCGTATTTTTTAATATGCTTTTGCCCCAGTATACCATTTTTTTCGCCGGTTTTCCACAGCATACGCATACGTCGGAAATGGTTTCCTGTTCAAACGGCATACAGCGTGATGTGATTCCTGCATCTTCTTTTAATTTATCTTCACATTCACGTTCACCGCACCACATTGCCTTGATAAATCCTGGTTTGTTGTCTGCGATGTCTTTTAACTCTTCCATGTTATGAGCAACATAAGTATGTGCATCTCTGTGTTTGCGTGCTCTCTCCAGCATATCTTTCTGCATGCTATCCAGGATCTTCGGCAATTCTGCCGCCAGTTCGTCGATTGCTACGGTGATCTTTTCACGTGTGTCACGGCGTACGACAACAGCCTGACCTGCTTCGATATCTTTTATCCCATCTCCACACGAACCGGAATGCCGCGCATCTCCTGCTCGGAGAATTTCCATCCCGGGCTTCTGTCAGTATCATCTGTTTTCACTCTTAATCCAGCCGCTTTCAGTGTTGCTTCCACTTCTGTCGCTTTCTCCAGGATGCCTGCCTTTTTCTGCTGGATCGGGATAATCACTGCCTGTACCGGTGCGATTCTCGGCGGCAGCACCAGACCGCTGTTATCACCGTGAACCATGATGATCGCGCCGATCATACGGGTGGTCATGCCCCAGGAGGTCTGATGTACATATTTCAGTTTGTTGTCACGGTCTGTAAACTGGATATCATAAGCTTTTGCAAATCCATCACCGAAATTGTGGCTTGTTCCGGACTGCAGTGCTTTTCCGTCGTGCATCAGGGATTCAATCGTGTAAGTTGCTTCTGCTCCGGCAAATTTTTCTTTGTCGGTCTTTCTTCCTTTTACAACCGGGATCGCCAGAACTTCTTCACAGAAATCAGCGTAAACGTTCAGCATCTGGATCGTACGTGCTTCTGCTTCTTCTGCTGTTGCGTGTGCGGTATGGCCTTCCTGCCACAGGAACTCTCTAGAACGCAAAAACGGTCTTGTTGTCTTCTCCCAACGCATAACAGAACACCACTGATTGTATACTTTCGGCAGATCACGGTAAGAATGAATATCTCTGGAGTAGAAATCGCAGAACAGTGTCTCAGAAGTTGGACGTACACACATACGCTCCTGAAGCGGCTCCAGTCCTCCGTGTGTTACCCAGGCTACCTCTGGTGCAAAACCTTCTACATGATCTTTTTTCTTTCTGAAGCAGACTTTCCGGGATCAGCATCGGCATGTATACATTCTGTACGCCGGTCTCTTTGAATCTGCGATCCAGCTCATGCTGGATATTCTCCCAGATGGCATAACCAGCCGGTTTGATGACCATGCAGCCTTTTACGCTGGTGTAATCGATCAGTTCTGCTTTTTTTACCACATCGGTATACCACTGTGCAAAATCTTCATCCATAGATGTGATTGCTTCAACTAATTTCTTTTCTTTTGCCATCGTTTTCTCCTTTTCTTGCTGAAAATATTAAAGCCAGAAGATGCCATACAAATCGTTTCATACATGGTACTCTCACAATTCTCCTCTTTGGCACCTAATAAAAAGTCCCGGTCTCTGCGTGAACGCAGGAACCAAGGACTTGTCATCTCTTCGGCGGTACCACCCTGATTAGCACTGTTAAAAACAGTACTCACTCATTTTCCGTTATCGCCGGAACTACGCTGTATTTTCATACAGGACTCCAAGGCAGGTTCCATCTCTTCCGCACAGGAATCTCGCACCAGTGATCCCCTCTCTGTAGATTGTCCGAAATGTACTATTCCTTTTCTTCGTCTTGCCCCTATGACGAGCTGTCAGCTCTGTTTCATTCATCAGTTTAGGGGCAAAATCCTGCGTTTGTCAATAAGAAACGGCAATTTTTCATTTCTTGCTTTTTGTCCGGGTGTATATTAAAATACTGATGATTCAAGGGACAAATGGACACAAAACGGATGCTTGCATACGTATTTGTGTCTATGAGGACCGCCAAAACATGAGGAGGCGCCTATTTGCGCAGTAAATATGCGAATTCCGAATGTTTTCGTGATTTTGAGAGTACAAAATACGGAAAAATCACGTATGGCTCATGGATATAGACAAACCACAGGGGAGGATACCTATGAATAAAAAAAGAGATTTCTGAGTTAAAGAAGCAATTCACACCGGACAACTGTACGATTTCCCGAATCTGCGGCTGTTATGTCGATTCGGAAAAGGAAAAACGTCTGGAGATGCGTGAATCATTTCTTTTCGCTTTCTGATGAAGAAATGTTTAAATATTTTGATATTTTCAAGAAGACACTTTCCGGAACAATCGGCAAAAATCTGCTGAATCTGGAATTTCCACTGAAAGCAGAGGCGGAAGGCGGCGAGCAGGAATTTCTCTTTGCGTTTAAAAACAGCCGTCTGACGGATGATGCTCTTGTTGATGAATGTTATGACAAGATCATCGAACATTATTACAATGCGGAAAATTATTTTATCATTCTCGTACATCTTTCGCCTACGATGTTCCTGGAAAGGCCAAAGATAATACAGAGATGTTCGATTCTTCCGATGAGGTTTACGAATACATCCTGTCTTTGCATCTGCCCGGTCAGGCTCTCAAAGCCGGACTGTGCTACAACGAAGCGGAAAACCGCATCCGTGACCGTATCCGTGACTGGATCGTGGAACTTCCGGAACGCGGTTTCCTGTTCCCGGCATTTCATGATCAAAGACTGACCTGCATGCGATGCTCTACTATTCAAAAAAGCCGGAAGAACTTCAGGCAGAATTTGTGGAAAATATGTTTGGCTGTGAAGCTTCCCTTACTGCCGGGGAACAGAAGGAATCATTTCAGGCTGTTATTTCCGACACTCTCGGTGAAGAATGTAATTATGAAACAGTCAAAAATATCCATGACAATCTGACTATGCTGATGGAGGAACACAAAGATGATCCGGAACCGGTCATGCTGGATAAAAGGGAAGTAAAGCAGCTTCTGGAGCGAAGCGGTGTGGAAGATGAAAAGCTTTCTGATTTTGATGCTTCGCCTATGACAATGCAGTCGGTGAAGATACTTCCCTTCTGGCTTCCAACCTTGTAAACACCAGACGTTTTGAGATCAAAACCCCTCTGATCACGATTCAGGTCAGCCCAGAGTATGCTGATCTTGTGGAGACACGTATTGTAGATGGCAAAAAAATGTCTTGTTATCACGGTGGATGATAATGTAACCGTCAACGGAATTCCGGCCAAAACAATGGATCTTGATGAATAAATGCTCCGGATCAGGTATCGTTTCTGTTTGATTACGATTCTGAACTAAAAATGGATTCTGCTTTATTTTTATAATTTTTTAACAATTTTTACTGTTTTTTTCAAAACAAATTACGTTTATTTTAGATATTGCATTTTTCATTTTTTCTTTCTTATAATTTTATCCAACAAGAGACGAAGGTGTCAGAGCTGAATGGATTTTCAGTTTTGATGCCTTTTTGTTTTTCGGGATGTGCACACCGGGAAAATAAGCAAAGGAGGTTATTTTTATGAATTTTTCATCTGTTGATGTCATCTGGACATTACTTGGAGCCGCACTTGTTTATTTTATGCAGGCTGGTTTTGCAATGTGTGAGGCCGGACTTACGCGTGCCAAAAATACCGGCAATATTCTTATGAAGAATATGATGGATTTCTGTATCGGTACTCCCGCATTCTGGCTGGTCGGATTCGGCCTGATGTTCGGCGGAAGCGGTGCTTTTATCGGAAAACTCGATCCGCTGATCCGCGGAAGTTATCAGTTTGGCTCTGCCGACCTGGTGTTTCGTCATTTTTCAGACAGTTTTCTGTGCAACTGCTGCGACCATCGTTTCCGGTTCCATGGCAGAGCGGACAAATTTCAAAGCTTACTGTTTATATAGTGCCATGATCTCTCTGATCGTCTATCCGATCTCCGGTCACTGGATCTGGGGCGGCGGCTGGCTCGCCGAGCTCGGCTTCCATGATTTTGCCGGAAGTACTGCCGTACATATGGTCGGCGGTGTCACCGCATGCATCGGTGCAAAAATCCTTGGTCCTCGTATCGGAAAATATGACAGGGACGGAAAACCAAAAGCAATCCCCGGTCATAATCTCACCGTTGCCGCACTCGGTGTTTTCATTCTCTGGTTCTGCTGGTTCGGATTTAACGGAGCAAGCACAACTGCAATGTCAACTGACGCCGATCTTACAAAAAGCCAGTCTGGTATACATGAACACAAACCTTTCCGCTGCTATCGCAACCTGTACTGCCATGATCTTTACCTGGGTTCGTTACGGTAAGCCGGATGTTTCCATGACATTAAACGGTGCCCTTGCCGGTCTGGTTGCGATCACAGCCGGATGTGATCAGGTTTCCCCTGTAGGTGCATTCTTTATTGGTTTATTTGCAGGTATCCTGCTGTGTGTATCCGTTGATTTCTTTGACCGCATCGCAAAGATTGATGATCCGGTCGGTGCCATTTCCGTACACGGTGCCTGCGGTGCCATGGGAACACTCTGTGTTGGCCTGTTCGCAACAGACGGCGGTCTGTTTTACGGCGGAGGTATCCATTATTTCCTGATCCAGTCGCTCGGTGTTGCCTCTGTTATGCTCTGGGTTATCATTACCATGACCATTATTTTCAAGGTCATCGACAAACTTGTTGGTCTGCGTGTTCCGGCTGATATCGAAATCGAGGCCTGGACTATCACGAGCATGGCCTGGCAAGTGCTTATGCCGGATTCAACATTTCTGATATTACTGCTACGATGGATGTGAATGAAAATACAGATCTTGGTGAATCTGATTATACGAAAGCAAGCGATTCACAGAAAAATGCCGCCGTCAAAGTAGTCGGTGAAGAATTGGTTCTTTGCCAATCCAACCGGCATGTACAAAGTTTCCATCCTTGTAAAACTTTCCCGGTATGACAAACTCCGCAAAGCTCTCAATGAACTTGGTGTCACCGGTATGACCGTTACACAGGTTATGGGCTGCGGTATCCAGAAAGGTTCCGGTGAAAAATACCGTGGTGCCGAAGTTGACGCTACACTCCTCCCAAAAGTTAAAGTAGAAGTCATCGGCGGCAATATCCCGGTGGAAAAAGTCATCGAAACTGCCAAAAAAATGTCTCTATACCGGTCACATCGGCGATGGCAAGATCTTTGTATATGACGTACGGCATGTTGTAAAAGTCCGTACCGGCGAAGAAGATCTGGCTCGCACTGAAAGATGTAGAATAAAAGATGTAAGATATTGATTTGAGAAAAGTCGGAAAGTTCATTTATCTGTTCTTTCCGGCTTTTTGTCTTTTTGAGAAGCTTTTTCATCTTGCTATTTTTCGTTTGACAGTTTTTATTTTTTATAGTATTCTCCAGATTGTCAGATTGATTTCGATCACCTGGCGTATATTGTACAATTAAATTTTCGATGCATGAAATATTCATTTTCGGATATTTATGCATGAAAACCTGGCAGGGGATCCTCCAATGACGTATCTATGAAAGATGCATTATTGAGTGATCTCTTTTTTTGTTCAAAAATCAGTGCACAGATTTTTTATACATTCATTTTCTTAATGTAAGTGTCAAAAGTTTAAATTGTGATTTCACAAATGAATACTGCAGACTTATTGACACGCCGAACACTTCAAACTGAAAAAGGAGATTATTATCAGACATGAACACGAAAAATTTATCAACTAAATTCCTGGTCGCTTCTCTGGCCGCATTGATATCTGTTCCGCAGATTCCGGTTTCCGTATCTCTTTGCCGATCTGAAATCTGTTTCCATCGCCGGAAACACCTATTCTTATTCTGCGGAAGCTTTGGATGGATATACGCAGATCGGAAACAGTGGGGTATATTATGCTTTAACAGATGGAACAAAACTTTCCGGAAATTTATACGGAACCTCCAATCTGACCTACAAAGAATTCTACTCCGGTGATGTAAGCAGTACAGACAACTTCGATGTTGTCACAACTGCCACAACCTTAAAAAGCCAAAGTTCTGTCAAATGCCTGGACAGATTATAATGAAGAAACTACTCCGGATGCTGACGGCTACCATATCCTGGGAGTCTCCAACGTAAATGTTGCAGTAGATTCTGATCTGTATGTAGAAGCTTCTATTCTGAAAAATTCGGGCAAAGAACTGACCGGCGCATATGAAGAAGCTTCTGATATTACACTGAATGAAAATCCTGCAGAGGCACCTGCACAGTACAAAACCCTGAAAAGTGACGGAAGTTATGTTTCCAATGCTAAAATCATCGATACCGTAACAGATGCCACTGCTTCTCTGGCAACCGCATCTACCTGGGGCGAGTACGAAATCGAAGTAAAAGAAAACAGCACCAAATATTTAAGAAATTCAAGAGAAGACACCTTCCCTGTCGGTTCCACGATCCAGGGAATCATTCTGGAAACGACAGACGGCTATAAAGTAGGTCTGGAACATCTCTCCAATATCTGGGTTCAGCCTTACAAATTAGCTTTTAATGTAAACAACGAAGCTGCAACGATGGGAATCGCAAAATCAGATAATACTGCAGAATTTAAAAAACTGGTAAACAAGACCATCCAGAAAATCACTTATCTGACACCGGATGGAAATTATGTTTACGCTTTTACTGACGGTGCCTTTGTAAAACCTGCATACGCTGAGGAAATCAGCGGTACCTTCAGCAGTGATATGAAAACCTTTACTTTAAATCAGGTTCCAACCGTGAAAAACGGAACCTTAAACGTCCTTTACACGGTAGGATCCGGACGTAAGAAAACTTCTTACACTTTATATTCCGATGCTGTTCAGAAAACCGTTTCTCTTGATTTTGGCAGTATTCCTGCTGATGCAGAAGCCGGAACATACAGCGTATCCATTGCTTCTGATGATTATGCAGATATTTCTGTTGCAATCCCGATCACCGATCAACAGAAAGAACAGCTGTCCTCTCTGCTCAAACAGGCAGAAGTCGCTTTAGCCAAAGTCGCCGCAAATGATCAGGTATTAGCCGCACACAAGGATGAAGCTGTCGAACTGTTAAAATCTGCATCCGCTACCAGTGCGGATGCCGCTGATCTGATCAACGAACTTACGGAACTGTTAAAACCGTACCAGAATACCGAAACACCGGATACAGGCGATAAAACACCGGAAACTCAGCCTTCCGAAAGCAATCAGACCCCAGAGACACAGCCTTCCAATACCACTCCTTCAACGGACAAAACCTCATCACTGGCAAAACAGACGGTAAAATTAAAAGCATTCGGCAAAGGAAAGCTGAAAGTATCCTGGAAAAAAGATAAAAACGCTTCCGGTTATGAAATCACATATTCTACAAAAAAATCATTCAAAAACAAGAAAACCGTTGTTGTAAAGAGCAAAAAAACAACCAGCAAAGTGATCAAAAAGCTGAAATCCAAAAAGACATATTATGTCAAAGTCCGCTCTTACAAAAAAAAAAGCGGAAAAACAAAAGTTTACGGCTCTTACAGCAAAGTGAAATCCTTGCGTTCAAAATAAAAAGCAGTTTGAGACGAAGCAAATTCTGACAATAAAAAAAAAGGATATAGCGAACATTGAATTGTACTTTCAATATTCCTGTATCCTTTTCCTGGTTCATTATTATTGGTGAACAGCGTCCCATGGCATCTACGCTTTCCTGCGTAAATTCATGGAATACGCCTTGCCCATCATACTTTCCGCTTTGATATACATGGAATCCGTCAATATCCATACGCAACTCTTTATAAGTAAGCAGAGATTGATTGTGATTTTCCGCAGTCCTGCGGCGAAGAATCGCCGCAATCTTGCATAACAGATTTTTTGGCGAAAAGG
>VOFD01000494.1_pt1 | contig 30000 bp, 41 predicted proteins | sample 5384101 | NCBI WGS metagenome assembly VOFD01 (sample SAMN12384723, study PRJNA508395) | human gut metagenome | isolation source: healthy gut C | host: Homo sapiens
ACTTTATCAACAGCTTTCACTTCTTTTTCTCCATCAAGTAACCGAACATCTTGTTGTCTTTGTCGAAATATTTAGCGATCAAAGCCGTAGAAGCGTGTGCACGGTGAGCTGTACCGAAAGCGTCGTTTACGTAGCAGTCAGCATAAGAAGCCAATTTCTTGGTGAATTCTTTCTGGCTTTCTTTTACGGCTTTCTTGGCGGCAGCTTTTTCTTCGTCTGTCGCATCTTCTGCCAAACCGCGGGGTTTGCCTTCCTCTTCAGCATAGAAACGAAGATTCTCAAGCAACAGCACTTCACCCGGTTGCAGAGCAGCAGCTTTTACAGCAGCTTCTTCGCCCATACAGTCGTTAGCGAATTGCACCTCAACACCCAACAATTCTGACAGATGTTTCAGGATATGTTTCAAAGAGAACTTGTCAGCCGGACCTTTCGGACGACCGAGGTGAGAACCAATAATTATACTGCCACCGTCAGCCAAAATTTTCTTCAGCGTAGGAAGAGCAGCACGCATACGGTTATCATCTGTAATGTTGAAGTTTTCGTCCAAGGGTACATTGAAGTCCACACGAACGAATGCCTTTTTACCGGCAAAGTTGAATTGATCAATTGTCATAATACTCTATTTTATTTAAAAGTGTTATTAATTTGTTTTCGTGAGCGCAAAGTTAGCATTTATTTCTTTCTTTTGCTATGAAACCGTCATTTATTCTTTATCTTCCGGCTTCTCTTTGCTAACTTTATACTTCTCGCAATAATATTTGCACATCAATTGCAAACCGCAGTTGTCACATTGTGGTGTACGTGCCTGGCAGACGTATCGTCCGTGCAAAATAAGCCAGTGATGAGCAATGGGAATGTCGGCTTCCGGTATGTTTTTCACCAGTTCTTTTTCTACACTGAACGGGGTGGTGCATTGGTCCGAAACCAGTCCGAGGCGATGGCTTACACGGAACACATGAGTGTCTACTGCCATTGCCGCTTTGTTGAATACAACGGATTGGATGACGTTTGCCGTCTTACGTCCTACACCGGGAAGTTTTATGAGTTCTTCCAGTGTGCCGGGCACTTCGCTGTTGAAGTCTTTCACCAACATTTGTGCCATGCCTACCAGATGTTTTGCCTTGTTATTGGGGTAAGACACGCTACGGATATATTCATATATCACTTCCGGAGTACTGGCAGCGAGAACTTCCGGAGTCGGGAAGTCGCGATACAGTGGCGGAACAATCATATTCACCCGTTTATCCGTACATTGGGCGGAGAGGATGACCGCTATCAGCAGTTGAAACGGAGTCTCATAGTGTAGTTCCGTTTCGGCTACGGGACGATTTTCCCGAAACCAGGCAAGGACTTTTTCATAACGTTCTTTCTTTCTCATCGCAATTTATTTTTATGGTAATTGGGAGCTACTTTGCCATTGAAGTAGAGCATGGAAACAATGGTAAGGCAGGCTCCGAATAAATAGGCTTTATCAAAGGTGCTGACTTCTGCAATATAGCCTCCTGTCAACATACCGATACCGATGCCTACATCCCAGGAGGTCAGGTAGGTGGAAGTGGCGGTACCACGTTGGCTGTTGGGGGCGAGGTTGACAAATAAAGTGTTGTAAGCGGGGAACATAATACCGAACCCCACTCCCAGCAACAAGGCCACGGAAAAGAAAAACAATCGTACATACCATGTTGTTCCAGCTGATAAGATATACACAGGCCGAAAGCAGGAAAAAACTGAACACCACGAGATACAGTCCAGCGGAAATAACCTGCGTTATCTTACCTCTGTCCACAATCTTTCCGGAGAATATACGTGAAATAGCCATTCCTATTGCCATGAAAGTGAAGAAGAAACCTGTGGTGGCATTAATCCCGATTTGTTTGGCATACATAGCCACATAGTTGGTCGTCATTCCATAAGGAATGGAAAGCAACAAGAGGCTGATACCTGCCGGAATACCTTTCAGCAATATGAATCGGTCGAGATATCGGTTCACGTCTCACAGGTGGTTTATAAGGAGTCTTTACAAGAGAAGCGCAAACGAACCCAGCCATACAGGACCCTAGTGAACAGAAGAATATGGTAGTAAAACTCATTCCCGCATCATGTAGAAATAATCCTGACATCGGACCCACTGCCATTGCAATGTTGTTTGAAAGCCCATAATATCCCAATCCTTCTCCGCGTCGTGAAGATGGCATGATGTCAATCACCACTGTGTTACCACCTACGGTTACCATTCCGAACGATACTCCCTGTATGATACGGAACATGATAAACAGTGTAAGCGAGCCTGCAATAATGTATCCGGCAAACATCGTCATAAAGATGAAGTAAGCCATCAAATATAAAGGTTTACGTGCAAAACTGTCCAGAAAATAACCGGAGAAAGGGCGGATACACAATGCAGCTACTGTGTAGCAGGAAAGAATGATACCGATTGTGGAATTGCCGGCACTGAATACTTCGGACAGGTAAAAGGAAGTACCGGTATCAGCAACCAGAATCCGAAATACAGCAGGAAGTTGGCTGCGAGAATAAAACAATAACTGGAAGTAACAAGTTTATCTTTCATTCTTATTAAATTGAGAGTTGAGAATTCTCAACTCTCTACTTATTTTAGTAAGCGGCTTCGAATTCCTTCAGGAATCTTGTGTCGTTTTCAGAGAACATACGAAGGTCTTTCACCTGATATTTCAGGTTAGTAATACGCTCGATACCCATACCGAGGGCGTATCCGCTGTATACCTTACTGTCGATGCCGTTACTTTCCAATACGTTGGGGTCTACCATACCGCAACCCAGGATTTCTACCCAGCCGGTATGCTTGCAGAACGGACAGCCCTTTCCGCCACAAATGTTACAACTGATGTCCATTTCGGCACTAGGTTCCGTGAACGGGAAATAAGACGGACGCAGACGGATCTTGGTATCTTCGCCGAACATTTCTTTGGCAAAGAGCAATAACACCTGTTTCAGATCAGTGAAAGATACGTCTTTATCTACATACAACGCCTCTACCTGATGGAAAAAGCAGTGTGCGCGATAGCTGATAGCTTCGTTACGATATACGCGTCCCGGGCAAATGATGCGGATAGGAGGTTGTGAGACTTCCATAACGCGTGTTTGTACGGATGAAGTGTGCGTACGCAATACGATGTCGGGATGTGCTTCGATGAAGAAAGTATCCTGCATATCGCGTGCGGGGTGATCTTCAGCAAAATTCAATGCGGAGAACACGTGCCAGTCATCCTCAATTTCCGGACCTTCGGCAATACTGAAACCCAGACGTGCAAATATATCGATGATTTCGTTTTTACGATGGTGAGCGGGTGGCGTGTACCCAGTTCTACCGGATAAGCGGAACGAGTGAGGTCAATATCGTCACAACCCGTATCCTGGCTTTCGAACTGTTCTTTCAAGGCGTTAATCTTTTCCTGCGCCTTGTTTTTCAGTTCATTCAGTCTCATGCCGACTTCTTTCTTCTGTTCGGCAGCCACATTGCGGAAGTCTGCCATCAAGTCATTGATAGCGCCTTTTTTACTGAGGAATTTGATGCGGAGTGCTTCCAGTTCCTCGGCGTTGGCAGCTTTCAGTGCTTCCACTTCTTGCAGAAGCTGGTTGATTTTATCTATCATATCGTCGTTATTATTTATTTCCGAAATACATAAAACGGTGCAAAGATACAACTTTATCATGATTTCGCTCCCAATCTCTTTATAAAATTAATCGGTCGCGGGGAAAAAGTCTGTAGCTGTGTAAATCTTCGTAGCATCTCCATGCGATCTCCGTATCGTATAGATTGTGGATAATCATTATCCTTGTCAGCTATGCACTGCCCTCTTTATCTTTGTGGGAGGTTAATTAGCTTCTTCTTTGTTCTTTTTCAGTGCCTTCTGATAAAGTTCTTCTTGCAAAACAAAGAATTCTGCCATGAGCTCAACAGGAACACATGGGTCGTTTTCATCTTCCGCATTGTTCATCAATTGCTCGATTCTTTTAGAGAGGGAAAGGTAACGCTGCATTTCAGGGTCATAGGGGTTAAGCGTATGCAGTATAATGTCGCTTTTCCTTAAATTAGTTTGTTTCATCTTTTATGATTGATTTTATTCGGCAAAGGTAGCTGCTTTTTTAGTATTCTTAAGTATTCCGGCGTAAATAATCTTTTTTGCTAAGCAATTTTTTCGAACAGATATTAAAAAATATATTAATAGGCCTCTCTGATAACAACTTAATAGCTATTCAACTATCTTTATTACAGAAAATAGTGGCCACAAGTGTTTTCGTATTACTAACAATATCTATATAGTGTCAGATTCTTAACGGAAGGCATTATATAGTAACTAATTTGTAAACTATGGAAACCAAAAAAAACACCCAAAGCAAACTTGGAAAGCAAGAGACCCACGTGGTTACTTGTAGGTTATGTAGTCGTACTTGCCTTCATGTTCGTAGCGTTTGAATGGACGCGTGATATTAAGATTGACACGAGTGGTCGTATCGTCGAAAATGTATTTGAACAGGACATGGAGATCCCTCTTACAAGGCAGCCTGAGGTTGCTCCCCCACCTCCACCTCAAGTTACTCCTATTAATGATGTTTTAACAATAATAGATGATGACGCTAATGTAGAAGAAACCAATTTCGCTTCCTCGGAAGAAACCGGTGAGGATGTGGTAGTGAAACACATACCTGTCACTGTGGACGAAGATGTACCGGTAGAAGATGAGATTTTTGAAGTAGTGGAAGAAAATCCGCAATTTCTCAATGGTGGTACAGTCGGTCTTTTTACAGTATTTGAGTAAGAATATCAAGTATCCCACCATTCCACAAGAGAATGGAACCCAGGGGCGTGTAACAGTACAGTTTGTTGTGAACAAGGATGGTAGCATCGTGGATGTGAACGTGATAAGAGGCGTTGATCCTTATCTGGACAAAGAAGCGGTTCGTGTTATTTCTACCATGCCGAAATGGAAGCCCGGGAAACAACGTGGCGTACCCGTACGCTGCAAGTTTACAGTGCCTGTGACGTTTAAGTTACAATAGGATAAGTTTTAAAATCATTACATTGTTTGATTAAAGGTGAAATGGTTTGTTTGAGTGTGGATGCTTGAATGAACCATTTCACTTTGCATCAATAGTTCCTACATCCTACACCATTTATTATTTTTATCTGATTATCAGGTGTATATATGATGTATGAAGCGGTGTAGGAAGATGCATAAACGCTTCATCCTACACCATAAAACAGACAATAAAGAACGTTTTTATACTTGTAATTTACTAATTCACAGATTCTTAATGTGCATTGTACAAACTTTGCCCGGATTCGTACAAATATCTTTTTTTAGCCTGCAATTATTCATTACTGGAGTTAAACACCATCCTCTCATGGTATAGAAGGCTGAATTATAGATGTAAAATTTGATATGCCCCTTTCTTTTTCCCCTAAAGCTTTCATGTTAATGTCATTATGCTATAAGTAAAACCTCGTTTTCCAATTGTGGGCTGTCTGTCCCGCAATTGCGGGCTGCATAGCCTACAATTGGAAATATATAGCCTGCAACTGTAGGACGAAGTTTTGCTACGGGGCGAAGTTAAAAAAAGCGTGGTTTTCAAACGAGACTCATCTTTCTTATTGATATATTCCTTATATCCTGCTTCTGATATATTCCTTTCGGACTCGAACCGATTACCTCGACACTGCCAGTGTCGCGCTCTAGCCAGATGAGCTAATGCCCCCTTTTTTGATCCTTCGCTAACGTTTGTAAACGAATCTTTCTGATTTTTTTGGTGGCGCAAATATAATGCATTATTCTGAAATAATTGCTATGTTTGGTCGAAACAAAGTGAAAGAAAAAAATATGCTGATTTATAATACAACACTATCAAGTATGTTAGAAGAAGGACAGGAAGATAACTTGGATAAAAGAAAGGATCAAAGAATTCTATTTACCCGAAGTAGAAAAGGCTGGTGCATTGCATACACCGCGCATTGTTCGTGTACTCAGTCACCGTGAAGAGGGCAGTACCTGTTATTCCCTTCAGTTTGAAGTGGAAAATTCCGGTGTTTTGCATCGCTGGCATCTGGAACAGGGAACAAAGTTGAACGAAGAGCTGGTTAAGATATTCCAGGATAAAGTGGTAGGGTTTCCTACACTGATGGAGGTGATAGAGTGATACAGCCTGTCAAGGAAAAGATAATTCTGGGCATTGACCCCGGTACAACCATTATGGGATACGGAGTTTTGCGTGTACAGGGAACAAAACCTGAGATGATAGCTATGGGCATTATTGATTTGCGTAAAATGGGTGACCATTACTTGAAATTACGTCATATACACGAGAGGGTGTTGAGTATAATCGAGAGTTATCTGCCGGACGAACTTGCCATTGAAGCGCCTTTCTTCGGAAAGAACGTGCAGTCCATGCTGAAGTTGGGGCGTGCACAAGGTGTTGCCATGGCGGCCGCTCTCAGCCGGGATATACCGATCACGGAATATGCTCCTTTAAAAATTAAAATGGCTATCACCGGAAACGGTCAGGCTTCCAAGGAGCAGGTAGCAGATATGTTGCAACGTATGTTGCATTTTTGCAAAGGAGGATATGCCTACATTTATGGATGCCACGGACGGTCTTGCTGCCGCTTATTGTCATTTCCTGCAAATGGGACGCCCTACAGTAGAGAAAGGATATCACGGCTGGAAAGACTTCATAGCCAAGAATCCCGACAAAGTAAAGCGATAATATCTCATATCTAATACTTAATGCTTGATACTCAATAATTAATACATGACATTTAATACTTAAAATAACAACCATGAAACTGAATGAACTTGCCTTGATTGGAGTGGCTGCTGCTACGATTGTCAGCTGTTCTCCGGCGAAAAAAAGAGTACGCGTCTTATGAGCTGTATCCTGTTCGCTCGGGTGACCTGACAGAGATGGAGTATACTCCTGAAGTTACAAATTTTACTTTTGGGCACCCACTGCCGATGAAGTGCGTCTGATGTTGTTTGATACCGGTGACAGTGGTCATGCTTATGAAACCGTTTCAATGGTGGCCGATAAGGAAGGAACCTGGACAGCAAAGGTGGAAAAAAGACCTGATTGGGAAATTCTATACATTCAATGTAAAGATTAAGGATAAATGGATGGGAGATACTCCGGGCATCAACGCCAAAGCCGTAGGAGTAAATGGAAAGCGTGCCGCAATTATAGATATGAATGCGACTGATCCCGAAGGTTGGGCAGCTGATAAACGCCCTACGTTGGCTTCTCCGGCAGATGCGATTATTTATGAAATGCATCACCGTGATTTTTCTATCGATCCTTCTTCCGGTATTCAGCACAAAGGTAAATTCCTGGCATTGACAGAAGAAGGTACGTTGAGTCCTGAACAATTGGCAACCGGTATTGATCACTTGAAAGAACTGGGTGTGACGCACGTACATCTTCTTCCATCTTATGACTATGCTTCCGTAGACGAGACCAGATTGGATGAAAACAAATACAATTGGGGATATGATCCTCAGAACTACAATGTGCCTGATGGTTCATATTCTACCGATCCTTATGATCCTTCTGTTCGTATTAAAGAGTTCAAACAGATGGTGCAAGCATTGCATAAAGCAGGAATTCGTGTAGTGTTGGACGTGGTGTATAATCATACATTCAATACGGCTGAAAGCAACTTTGAACGTACAGTGCCGGGATATTTTTATCGCCAGATGCCGGATGGTAGCTTTGCTGACGCTTCCGCTTGTGGCAATGAAACGGCAAGTAACCGTCCTATGATGCGGAAATATATGATAGAATCCGTGTTGCATTGGATTAATGAATATCACCTTGACGGTTTTCGCTTTGATCTGATGGGCATTCATGATATAGCAACGATGAATGAAATTCGTAAGGCAGCTACGGCAGTTGACCCGAGTATCATTATTTATGGTGAAGGTTGGGCGGCTAAAGCTCCCCAGATGCCGGAAGACTCGTTGGCTATGAAAGCAAATACTTACCGGATGCCGGGTATCGCTGCATTCTCTGATGAAATGCGCGATGGATTGCGTGGCCCGTTCAATGACAATCATCAAGGTGCTTTTCTTGCCGGAGTTCCGGGAGGAGAGGAGAGTATCAAGTTTGGTATTGTTGGTGCTATCAAGCATCCGCAAGTGGACAATGATTTGGTGAATTATAGTAAGGCTTCCTGGGCTGAACAGCCGACACAAATGGTCAGTTATGTTTCTTGCCATGATGATATGTGCTTGGTTGACAGACTGAATGCAAGTGTTCCGGGTATTACGCCACAGGAGTTGATAAAATTGGATAAATTGGCTCAAACGGCTGTATTTACTTCACAAGGCATACCGTTTATTTATGCCGGTGAAGAGGTGATGCGTGATAAGAAGGGCGTGCATAACAGTTACCAAAGTCCTGACTCTATAAATGCTATTGACTGGAAACGTAAAGCAGAACATGCAGATGTTTTCGCTTATTATAAAGGTTTGATACAGTTACGCAAGAATCACCCTGCTTTCCGCATGGGAGATGCGGATCTGGTACGTAAGCATTTGGAATTCCTTCCTGTGGAGGGCAGTAACTTGATAGCCTACCGTTTGAAGGAACATGCCAACAGTGATGCATGGGAAGATATTATAGTGGCGTTGAACTCACGTAAAGAACCTGCTAAACTGACAGTTCCCGAAGGTAAGTATACGGTTGTTTGCAAGGATGGTTTCATCAGTGAAAAAGGATTGGGTACACTTTACGGATCAGAAGTGATCGTTCCTGCACAGTCTGCGTTGATTATTTATAAATAAGAATAGCGTATATATAATAAAATATCGCCCCTACGAGTTGTGTTACTTGTAGGGGCGCATCTGTATTCGCCCGGATACATAAAAATTGAGAGTTTGGGCATTATATTATAGTTTGTGTTATTCTTTAGCGATATCCGTTTTCCAGGTAATTCCGCTTATATCCATTAATTCAAGTTTATATATTCCAGTTGGTATATCGCTAGTGTTTTTTTCAATATTAATTTCTGCTTTAGCCCCTAATGGAATAACGAGACTATGTTCCCCGGGTTTTACTTTTGCAACATATTTATTACGTATATTGCTCACCGGAAAAGAACTAATCTTCGCCAGAATGCAGAGAAATAAGTCCATCCGACTACCAGGCGGAGAGCCAGCGAAAACATACCGGAAAGGTCATAGGTCTGGCCTGACGGGCGTTCTGGTGTTGATTCTTTCTCCATAGACTCCTGTATTATTTATCTTGATTGTTCTTTTTTTTATGATATTTGGCTGCAAAATGTTCCCTAATAGGCCACCCATGGCAGTTCCCCACAATGTGCTGTTTAGTGGAGATGAGGTAATTGGACAAGTATCCGTGCTACAGCCGACATACCTCCAATATAGATAGCCGCCAATAGCCCCGACTATTGCACCTACGATTGTAGGCCAATATCTTTTAGCGAATGTTTTTTCCATCCTTTTTAATACTTTTGATACATGTCTTTTAAAGAAACAGATTTCCTAGGGAAATTGTTTCCCAATATATGGATTATTTTTCATATTAGTTGCTTAAAAAGGAAGAATTGATTAAACTGCTCTCATTTTGAGCATTTAAAAGGAAAACTTGGTATCTTTGTGGCATCACTAAACAAAATACGTCTGAAATAATGCAACCATATACTATATGTTTGATGGGTGGTGTGGCTCGTAATCCACTTGTGCGATTAGCTGCACCTGCTTCCGCATCTTTTCCGGCAGATGAACACATTGCCATTGTCGGACCTAACGGTTCTGGAAAAAGCCTTTTTGGTAGATATGCTTATCGGAAAATACCCTTTGAAGGAAGGAACAATAACCTATGACTTTTCTCCTTCAACGTCAAAAACAGTCTATGAGAATATCAAATATATTGCTTTTCGCGATACGTATGGGTCGGCGGATGCCAATTATTATTATCAGCAGCGCTGGAACACCCATGATCATGATGATGTTCCGTTAGTCAGGGATATGTTGGGAGAAGTCAGGGATGAGAAACTGAAACAAGAACTTTTTGAATTATTCCGTATTGAACCTATGCTGGATAAGCCGATGATTCTTCTTTCCAGTGGTGAGTTGCGTAAATTTCAGTTAGTGAAAGTACTGCTTACAGCTCCCCGTGTTCTTATTATGGATAATCCTTTCATTGGACTGGATGCCCAGACCCGTGAATTGTTGAATACTTTGTTGGCAGGACTAGCCAAACGCTCTGCCGTACAACTTATCCTGATACTTTCTATGATGGATGATATTCCCTCATATATTAATAAAGTGCTGCCGATAGCTAATCGTACGGTAGGGCAAATGATGCAACGTGATCAATATCTTACCATATTCCGGAATGCAGATATACTTGTACCCGAAGATTTACAGCAGCGTATTATTGACCTTCCCTATGATAATACCAATTATGTATCCGATGAAGTGGTCCGATTGAATAAAGTCAGTATTCGCTATGGTGACCGTACTATTTTGAAAGAACTGGACTGGACAGTGGTGCGCGGACAGAAGTGGGCGTTGAGTGGTGAGAATGGAGCGGGAAAGTCTACTCTACTTAGTCTTGTGTGTGCCGATAATCCTCAATCATACGCTTGCGATATCAGTCTGTTCGGGAGAAAGAGAGGGACGGGGAGAGCATTTGGGAAATAAAGAAACATATTGGTTATGTCAGCCCTGAAATGCACCGTGCTTATTTGAAGAATTTACCGGCGATTGAAATAGTTGCCTCCGGCCTGCACGACAGTATCGGACTATACAAGCGCCCGAAAGCGGAACAGATGTCTGTTTGTGAATGGTGGATGGATATTTTCGGTATTGCTGCCTTAAAAGACAAACCTTTCTTGCAATTATCCAGTGGTGAGCAACGTCTGGCACTTCTGGCACGTGCTTTTGTAAAAGATCCGGAATTATTGATACTGGATGAGCCTTTGCATGGTCTGGATACATACAATCGTCGGCGGGTAAAGAAGATAATCGAAGCATTTTGCCGCCGGCAGGATAAAAACCATGATTATGGTTACCCATTATGAAAGGGAGTTGCCCGCTACTATTACAGATCGCATAGCTTTAAAGCGTAATCGGTAATCAGTCAAAATTATGAAGAAACTGTTATTCCTGTTTTTGATACTTTTTTTCTTTTCTTGTGGGAGAGGGAAGGCACCGATAAGTGAAAGTTCCCGGATAACACCCGACTCTTTTCGCAATCGGTTTGAATTTGTATAATAAAGGAAGAGCAGTTTATCATCATTCCAATAACATGGACAGCATGTTATTCTATATGCAATTGGCTGAAGGTTTCTTCATACGTGATGGGCATAAAGCGCAGGTGAACCGTTACATTGCTTCTGTCTATTCGGCAAGAGGGGAATCGGATGAGGCTATCCGTTATTTTCTGAGGGCCAGTCGTACGGCAGAAGAATGGCAGTATAGTTTTATCTGTCAGGGAATAGCTGATGCCTATACTGCTGCCGGGCGCTTCCGGGAGGGGGTATCTGGATTAGATTCTATACGGAAGAATATGGATAACAGGCAGATGGTACCTTATTATCATTTAGCTAAAGGAAATCTTTGGGCCGGTATCAACGAATATGATTCTGCTTCTACTTATTATCGTATTGCGTCGATGTCCTTGAACCGTTGGGTTGCAGCCGAGGCATCCCGGAGGTTGAAGTTACTATACTCTTCGCTGGGGAAAGACAGCTGCTCTTTCTATTCAGCACTTGCTGCTAATGAACATCTTGTAAATGAACTGAGAAGAGAGGAAGGAGTTGAAAGCCGGGCGAAGTATGAAAAGGCTAAACTGGAAAATGAACTGAACCGGTTGAAAATAGATAAGCAGAGGCGGGAAATCTGGCTGTTAAGTCTGGGACTTTGTTTTGTTGTGGCATTCGCTGCGAGTTATATTGTTTGGCAACGTCGCAAACGCCAGATGTATAAGCAGCTTTGGCGTGAGCAATCCCTGAGACTGAGTCAGACGGAACAATTGTTACAGCAGTCGGAAGAGTTGAGTATATTGCGCGAAAAAAGAGAGTCAGCTTCGTGAATCGCTTTTTCGACGGATGAAGTCGTTTCATAAAATTCCCTCTTTGGAAAAAGAAGAAGAGAGTGCTGAAGAGGAAAATGATAATCAAAATCGACGTATAGCCTTGTCTAATGAAGAATGGGAGGATATACGCCAAACGGTGGATGGAAGTTATGATAAATTTTCAGTGCGATTACTGGAAGCTTTTCCGGGATTGAGCATGAAGGATGTGTATTTTTGTTGCCTAGTGAAAATAAACGTTAGTATTAAAGATCTATCTGACATTTACTGTATCAGTCGTACCTCGATAAGTCGTAAGAAACAGCGGATGAAACGAGATAAGTTGGGATTGACGGAGAATAATGAGACTTTGGATGATTTTTTTGCGCCGTTTTTGAGTTTTTGTCTATACTTGTTGTGATTGATTAATTTATATATGGCTTATAATCATGTGTTTATGTGCTTGATAACTTATACCTTTTGTCTATAAGATAATTTGTATTTCCTTCCTTGTCCAGCTATCTTTGCCTCATTGTTTCATGTAAAAAATAAAAATATGAAAAGCAAACAATGGAAAAGTGCAGGACTGATATGCCTGGTGTTTATTGGAGGGTTGAGTTCTTGTATAAATGGTGGACAAGGATCAAAAGGTGATGCATTAGACGCACAACCGATAGTTGGTTCGGTGGAGATTTTAAACGGAGATTCTGTATGGGTTTGCAACCAATCGGCACTGAAAGATACATTAGTACTTCCATTGAGTTATTTTGCAGATGAATTGCAGATTGTGAAGTTGGATAACCGGGATGAAGCATTGGTGCCTGTGCGGAATGTGATTGTTTCTGACAATTATATATTGGTATGGGGCAAAGACCAAACTCCTTTTAAGCTTTTCGATAAATCTGGTAAGTTTCTTGGCAATGTGGGGGCTTTTGGACAAGGTCCCGGTGAGTATCAGTTGATCTATGATGCTCAGATAGACGAGGCTGGTGGGCGTATATATTTGCTTCCGTGGAATGCAAGATCTCTGCTGGCCTATGATTTGAAAGGACAGTCTGTCCAGAACATTTCACTACCCGGTTTGGTGCCGAAAGGTGTCTTCAAGGCAAATACAAAGGATTCTCTTTTGTCTGTATTCCTTCTGCCTTTTGATTATTTGCCGTATGTGGCATGGACTCAGAAGTTCAGTGGAGAAATACAAGATACGATACGTTCACGCCATTTGGCCTTAAAACCAGATTTCAGCAATGAGGTACATAGTAATAAGAATGGTGCTGATTTTGATGTATCTCTTTCTCCATTCTGGGAACGCCGTCCGGATAGCCTTTATCATTATGCCAATGGACGTTTGAATCCTCGTTTCACTATGAATTTTGCAAAGAAAGAAATACCTATTCATGATTACAAAGAATTTCCATATCATTTCTTGGGAAGTATATCCATAGAAAAACAATTGGATGAAAACAATTTCACGACGGAGGCTCCTGCTGATTTTATTGTGGATAAACAGACTTTAAAAGGTGCTTTCTATAAAGTGGAGAATGACTATCTGGGCAATTTGCCTATTTCCTGGTTTTCGTACAGTTGCTCAAATGGATATTATACAGCTAATATGGAACCTGTGGCTTTGAAAGAAACATTGGAAAAATATCTGGTAGACGTTAAAGATATTCCTGCTGCCGACCGGGAACGTATACAAAAGCTGGCAGATAGCATTCATGAGAATGACAATAACTATATTCTGTACGCTAAGTTGAAATAATAAATGAAATACTTACTTTACAATTATATTGCTGTCTCTATTGTTTCTCTCTGCCTGCAAGCTGCGGGCAGAGCAGAAACATCGGGAGGCGAACGACACGATTATTGCAGAAACCCCATCTGGTACCTTCCAGTGTATCTACTCCCCGATACGTATGTATATGAAACCAGCACTATGCAACTGTTTGAAACCGATACGACAGGTGTCTTGAAACCTTTACCCTTTACTTTTAAGTCAGAAAAAGGTTCTTCTTATTCTGACCGGCAGATATGTGTAGTTTCCCGGGATACTTTCTATTATGCTGATAATGTATCAGGAGGAAAAGCCATTATTCGTGCTGTTTATCAAGGGGACAGTTTGCATACAGAGCAGATATATAATCTTGCATTTAGTAAAAAACATCCTGACTTATAGCGGACGTACTCCACTTCAGGTATCACGTGAAAACGGTAAAAGTGACGGATATATCTTTGTGGAGCAATATGATTGGGGCGGTAATCCGGTAGTACGTTATAAACTTGACGATTGGGGCAGGGTTGTATCAGATGGGAAGCGATTGTATCAGGTATGTTATATGTATGACGATCCGCTCTTTTTTGTATATATTACCCGGATAAAGAATAAAAAGAGGTTCGTAAGATAAAAGGCTAAAATGATTCATCTCTAAAAAATACTTTTTATATTTGCAGCCGTTATGGCGAAGTATATACTTTTATTTTGCATATTATTAGGTGTATTCCTTGTATCGGGATTCGAATCTGTATCCGGCGATATGAAGGAGTATAAGGAACTTCGTGTAACAGGCTTGCAGCAGGGTAAGACGGAATGTAATATATCTGAGGCAGGTGCAGAGCAATGTAGGAAAGTGGTCTATGGCGGAGAATATGCGAGTAAGGCTATTGGTAATATAGCAACATCCGTTTCGCGCAGTAATATTCCTTCTTCACAAGTTCTAAGATTTAATGCCCTTTCAGTTGTAGCAAAGATCGTCAAATCCATAAAGGTGCTACTTCCCGAAGAAAAAAGAATGTCTTTTCCGTATCAACTCTCTCTTACTCACTATTCCAGTAGATATTATATCTATGCGTTAAGACATATTATTATTTAATCTTTCCCTCTTTTTTTATAAGGCATTCTGTATGTCTTAGCTTTCCTTATTACTTCAATTCATATATATTCCTTTCATAGAGAATAACTGAAAAATTATGTCTCTGTTGTGGAATATGTATATACCTATATGTTAATACTCAATAGATAATGGAATTTATATTAGATTTTATTCTTCACATTGATCAATATATGATAGATATTGTTCAAGAATATCATGCCTGGACTTATATAATATTATTCATAATCATTTTTTGTGAAACGGGATTGGTTGTTACTCCTTTTCTTCCGGGAGATTCATTACTCTTTGTGGCGGGAGCTATTGCCTCGTTACCCGGGACGCCTCTTTGAGGTAAATATTCTTGTTTTGATCTTGTTTTTCGCCGCAGTTTTGGGAGATTCTTGTAATTATATGATAGGGCATCTCTTCGGGCGCAAATTGTTCAATAATCCCAATTCCCGTATATTCAAGCAAAGTCATTTGGAAAAAACACATGAATTTTATAAAAAATACGGTGGAAAGACTATCATTATTGCACGTTTTGTACCTATAGTCCGTACATTTGCTCCATTTGTAGCTGGTATGGGCAAAATGCATTACTATTATTTCATGGTATACAATCTGATAGGAGGTGCAGCTTGGGTGGCACTTTTCTGCTATGCCGGATATTTCTTCGGAGACCTTCCGATTGTGCAGGAAAATCTTAAATTGTTGATTGTGGCAATTATAGTTATATCCATATTACCTGCCATTATAGAGGAGATACGGGCAAAAATGAAATCAAAAAAAACAGAAATAATTTGATATTTTTATTCTTATGAAAAATTCTTTTTTTTAGCAGGTTTACTCCCCAAAGAACCTAAGTTCTTTCCTCTGTTGAAACAATTGTCTGAGATTCTGGCTGCATCATCGGCTCTTTTAGTTGAAAGTCTGCAACATGATATGCCGGAAGAGAGAGCTGATTATTATAAAAGAATAAAAGACCTGGAACGTGAGGGGGGATAAATTAACTCATTTAATCCTTGATGAGCTTGGAACTACTTTTATTACTCCTTTTGACCGTGAAGATATTCATGCGTTGGCTTCAACCATGGATGACGTTATAGACGGATAAACAGTTGTGCCAAACGTATTAATATCTATAATCCTCGTCCGATTTCCGATAGCGGAAAAGAATTGAGTCGCCTGATTCAACAGGAAGCTGTATATATTGGCAAGGCGATGGATGAACTTGAAACTTTCCGTCAGAAACCGGCCGCATTGCGTGGATACTGTAATAAGTTGCATGATATAGAAAATCAGGCAGATGATGTATATGAACACTTTATCACGAAGCTTTTTGAAGAAGAAAAGGACTGCATTGAACTTATCAAGATTAAAGAGATCATGCATGAATTGGAAAAAAACGACCGATGTGGCAGAGCAGGTAGGCAAGATACTAAAGAATTTGATTATAAAATACGCATAGAAGAAGTTGAGAACATGGAATTGTTAGTAATAATTATTGTACTGGCTCTGATATTCGATTATATCAATGGCTTCCACGATGCGGCGAATTCAATAGCCACTATTGTATCGACCAAAGTTCTTACTCCCTTTCAGGCAGTAATATGGGCGGCTTTTCTTTAACTTCGTTGCATTTTTTATTGCCAAATATTTAATCGGTGGTTTCGGTATAGCCAATACTGTGTCCAAGACTGTGATGGAACAGTTTATTACACTGCCGATTATATTATCCGGAGTGATTGCTGCCATAGCATGGAATCTGTTTACTTGGTGGAGGGGTATTCCTCATCTTCTTCCCATACCCTTATTGGCGGATTTGCAGGAGCCGCCATTATGGCTCATGGTTTCGATGCTATTCAACTCAATATCATTCTGAAGATTGCGGCTTTCATATTTCTTGCTCCTTTGATAGGAATGATTGTTGCCTTCGGATTCACATTGTTGGTTCTTTATGCTTGCCGGCGTGCACATCCCCATACAGCTGAAGTCTGGTTTAAGAAATTGCAACTTGTTTCTTCGGCTATGTTCAGTATAGGGCATGGTTTGAATGACTCGCAGAAGGTAATGGGTATTATTGCTGCTGCCCTGATCGCTGCTCATTCGGAAGGGTTAGGAATGGGAATAAATAGTATCAATGATTTGCCGGATTGGGTGGCATTTTCTTGTTTTACTGCCATTTCTTTAGGAACAATGTCAGGCGGATGGAAGATTGTGAAAACGATGGGTACCAGATTACCAAAGTAACCCCTTTGGAAGGTGTTGTTGCGGAAACGGCCGGTGCTTTTACTTTATATCTTACGGAGTTCTTGAAAATTCCGGTGAGTACTACACATACAATTACCGGAGCTATTATTGGAGTCGGTGCTACCAAAAGACTCTCCGCTGTACGTTGGGGAATAACAAGAAGCCTGATGACGGCTTGGGTGCTGACTATTCCGGTGAGTGGGCTCTTGGCAGCCGGAGTTTATTGGGTTATTACCCTTCTTTCCTAAATCAAAAACAAGTAGCAATTAGTTAATAATGAGGTTATGAATTGGAATTCACATCAATTTGAAATGATAAGAGGCTACAAATCAGTTCATCTGGTATTCTAATGCTTTTTTTGAATGATTTTGTTATTATTGGAAAGTGTGAAATAAATATTAATTTCTTGATAAAAATGTATTCATATTAAAGATAATTACTACGTTTGCACCCGTTATGATGAAGTATATCTTTTGCATATTGTTTGGTTCACTTTTAATGTTAGGATTTCACTATACTCCTGATGAAAAAGTGCAAGAGGCTCAGTCCAATGCCGGGGTTGTTGCCATGGATGTGCAATCCGATACCAGATTGGCACAGAAGATTTCTGTGACTGTTGCCGGACAATCATATGGAGGAAGTCACGCTTTCGATAGCGAAACATCCGATTATACAATTAGTGACGGGTTGTTAGGTGGTTTGTTTTCTTTCAGAAATACCACAACACCTTCTAAAGTCTTGAGATTTTGTTCTGCTACAATCGTGCAGATGCTTTGTCTTTCAGATACTCAACTTCCGGAAAATAAATGGAGAGGACTTTCTCCGGATACCAATTATATTAAATATTCTAACGGATACTATGTCTATACATTAGGACATATTCTTATTTAATTCACATTTCTTTTCTAACTTGTTGATAGGGTGAGGAGCAACAGCTTCTTTTCTGCAGGCTCTATCTATTGCTTCATTTATCTTTATTATTTCTTATTTAATTTCATGCTGACATGGAAAACAAAAAATGTATTTCCTATGGCTTGGAGCATGAGGCGGGTGTCATCATATCGCGCTGCTATCAGTGCGGTAAATGTACGGCAGGGTGTGTCTTAGCGGAAGAAATGGATTTTCCTCCCAGTTTCTTGGTACGTTTGCTTCAGACAAGAACCCCTGAAAATGACAATCGTGTGCTTGGTTCCAATGCTATCTGGATTTGTTTGAATTGTGAGAATTGTATTGCACGGTGTCCTAAAGAAATTGATATTCCTAAAATCATGGATTATCTACGGGAGCAGTCCCGCAACCGGAACTGTATAAATAAACAATCCCGGCCTGTGGTTGCTTTCCACAGTGCTTTCCTACAATCAGTGAGATATACCGGAAGGTTGTATGAGATAGGTTTAGTTGCCGGATTTAAGATGCGTACCTTTCACATGCTACAGGATGTAAACCTGGTTCCCGGTATGTTGAAGAAAGGAAAATTGAACCTTTTGCCGGAATGTATCGAGAGCAGGCAAAAGATAAAGAAGATATTTTCCCAAACTATTGACAAAAAAGAAAAAGTAGAAAAGTATGAGAATAGGTTTCTATCCGGGATGTTCGCTGAATGGTACTTCCCGTGAATACAATGAGTCGGTTAAGGTAATAGGAAAGGCTTTGGGTATTGATTGGGTAGAGTTGAAAGATTGGAATTGTTGTGGTGCCACTGCGGCACATTCCATGAATAAAGAATTGTCTTTAGCACTGCCTACTCGTATATTGGCATTGGCCGAGAAACAAGGCTTTCAGGAAATAGTGGTTCCTTGTGCTTCCTGCTATAATCGTCTGAGTGTGGCGCAATATGAATTGGAAAATAATGAAAAGTTGAAGGATGATGTGCTGACGGTGGTAGGTTTGCCTTATCTGGGAACAGTAAAAGTCTTGAATGTCCTTCAATTTATAGAAAAATATATATTGGATATATTGCCGGATAAGATTGTACGGCCATTTGCTCATCAGGTGGCTTGTTATTATGGCTGTTTATTACTTCGTCCGCATAAAGTTTTAAAGTTTGATCGTTTGGAGGATCCGCAAAGTATGGATAAGATTATGTCAATATTGGGGGCTAATCCTATAGACTGGGCATTTAAGACTGAATGTTGCGGGGCGGGCTTGTCCGTATCGCGCACAGATTTGGTTGGGCGTCTTTCTGGAAATATCTTGAAAGATGCCAGCGACAGAGGAGCGGAAGCTGTCATTGTGGCTTGTCCGATGTGTCATTCCAATTTGGATATGCGTCGTTCTACTATCAACAGGCATTTGATGGAACCGATAACAATACCTGTGCTATATGTAACTCAAGTGTTAGGATTGGCTATCGGACTTTCAGCTAAAGACTTAGGGTTGAAGCGTCATTTTGTGGGTGTAAACTTAAAGGAGGCTGAGTTATGTCAAGAATAGGTGTCTTTATATGCCATTGCGGAGAAAATATCGGTGCTACTGTTGATTGTATAAAAGTTACTGAGCTGGCTGCGAATATGGAAGGCGTGGCATACGCTGTTGATTATAAATATATGTGTTCGGATCCGGGGCAGACACTCATAAAGAATGCAATTAAAGAATATGATTTGGATGGTGTGGTGGTGGGTGCATGTTCTCCCCGTATGCATGAACCGACTTTTCGTCGGGCATGTGCTGAAGCAGCCCTAAATCCTTATTTGTGTGAAATTGCCAATATTCGTGAACATTGTTCTTGGGTGCATGATAAAGGAGAAGCAACTACACGTAAGGCTGTTGACATTGTGAGAAGTTTGGTTGAGAAGGTAAAGCGGAATCGTCCACTGAATCCGATACAGGTTCCTATTACTAAAAAAGCTTTGGTGATAGGTGGCGGAATAGCTGGTATTCAAGCAAGTCTGGATATTGCCAATTGTGGATATCAGGTGATTTTGATAGAGAAAGATCCTTCTATAGGCGGGCATATGTCACAGTTGTCAGAAACATTTCCGACTTTAGACTGCTCTCAATGTATCTTGACTCCACGTATGGTTGAGGTGGCTCAGCATCCTAATATTACGCTTTATACCTATGCAGAATTGGAAAGTCTGGAAGGATTTATAGGTAATTTCAAAGCAAGTATTCGCTTAAAGGCAAAGAGTATTGACGAAAAGTTATGTACCGGTTGTGGACTTTGCACAACGAAATGTCCCACAAAGAAGATTCCGAGCGAATTTAATGCAGGTTTGGGAATGCGGACTGCAATTTATGTTCCGTTTCCTCAGGCTGTTCCTAATAAGCCGGTAATCGACAGAGTACATTGCACTCATTTTCGGACAGGAAGATGCGGTGTTTGTGAAAAGGTGTGTCCGACCGGAGCTATTCGTTTTGACCAAGAGGACCGTATTATATCAGAAAATGTCGGAGCTATTGTGGTTACTACCGGATTTAATGTACTGAATACAGACTTTTTCCCGGAATATGGCTATGGAAAATATAAAGATATTATTACCGGGATTCAGTTTGAACGGTTGGCTTCTGCATCCGGACCTACTTTAGGAGAAATCCGTCGTCCTTCAGATGGTAAAATCCCTCAAAAAATTGTGTTTGTTGCATGTGCCGGTTCACGCGATCCGGCAAAAGGTATTCCTTACTGTTCCAAAATATGCTGTATGTATACTGCCAAACATGCTATGCTTTATCAGCATAAAGTACACAATGGTGAATCTTATGTCTTTTATATGGATATTCGTGCAGGTGGTAAGAATTATGAGGAATTTGTGCGTAGAGCGATTGAAGAAGATGGAGTGAACTATATACGGGGACGTGTTGCACGGATTTATGAAAAAATGGCAAGTTGATTGTAAAGGGAGTAGATACTTTGCTCGGTGCTTCTCCTGTTGAGATAGAAGCGGATATGGTGGTACTGGCTACAGCAGGAGTAGCAAATAAAGGTGCAGAAGACTTGGCTCAGAAGATGCATATCTCCTATGATCCATATCAGTTTTTTGCAGAAGCGCATCCTAAGTTGAAGCCGGTAGAAACGAATACTGCCGGTATCTTTCTGGCTGGGGCCTGTCAGGCTCCAAAAGATATTCCCGAGACAGTGGGGATGGCATCCGGTGCAGCTGTGAAAGTAGCAAGCTTATTTTCACAAGCCAACTTGGTGCGTGAACCTATGATTGCTGTTGTCAACCGGACTGCACCTCCCTTGTTCAGTACTTGTGTAGGGTGTTTTATGTGCCAGACCGCTTGTCCTTATCAGGCTATTGAGCGTGAAGAGATAAAAGATCGGACAGGCAAAGTTTTGAAAACAGTAGCTAAAGTTAATCCGGGGCTTTGCCAGGGTTGCGGAACATGTGTTGCTTTTTTGCCGCTCTAAATCAATTGACATACAGGGATATTCCAATGAGCAGGTATATGCTGAAGTAATGGCTCTGTTGAACAATTAAAAGGAAGTTAGATATGAATGAGAATAAATCTGAATTTGAACCGAGGATTGTTGCTTTTGTCTGTAACTGGTGTACCTATGCCGGGGCCGATCTAACCGGAACAAGTCGTTTGAAATATGCCACCAATGTGGAAATTGTACGTTTTCCATGTACGGGTAGGATTGATTTTATGTTATTGCTGAAAGCCTTTGCTGGTGGAGCCGATGGTATTATAGTATCTGGTTGCCATCCGAATGATTGCCACTATACATCCGGAAACTTTCATGCCCGCCGGCGTTGGATTGTCTTTCGCGGACTACTTGATTTTCTGGGCATTGATGTTCGGAGAATCTGTTATTCTTGGGTATCGGCAGCCGAAGGAGCCAAATGGGCAGAGTTAGTCAATCAGACAGTTGCCGCTATTCGAGAGTTAGGACCTTACGAAGAATACAAGAAGGTAGCTGCATATTTAGAACAGGAGGTGGCTTATGAATAAATTGGCCGAAAAAGTAAAGTCACTTTTCACCGAGGATCTCGTGAAATTGGTTATTGGCTTTGAGAAGGGGAGTCACGGAGTACGTCCATTTTTGTAGAAATATAGAGGAGGCAGATAAACTGGTTTGGGATGACTTTTGTACAAATAATATTGCAGTTTATTTGACTAAAACAGAATTATTCGGTACAGATAAAACAGCCTTGTTTGCTAATCTCCCTGCACTGCGTACTATTCTGCAACTAGCGTCAGAAAATCAATTGAAGCAGGAGCAATGGATTATTCTCACATTGAATGCTCAGGAAGAAGTTATTCAGTTCGACAACTTTGAAGATATTTATGCTTATATGGCTGACTATCCGATGCTGACGAGTGAAGAAGACCGCCAACTGATAGAGAAGATACAAAACATGACTCGTGAAGACAGATGGCAATATTGGATTCATGAAATGTCAAAATGTATTAAGTGTTATGCCTGTCGTGCAGCTTGCCCATTGTGTTATTGCAATCGATGCATTGTTGAAGTGAACTGTCCTCAGTGGATACAGGCATGGTCGGCTCCGCTGACTAATATGGAGTGGCAGGTAAACCGGGTCATGCATATGGCTGGGCGTTGTGTAGAATGTGGAGCGTGTGCAAAAGCTTGTCCTGTAGGTATTCCTCTTCATTTGCTGACACAGAATATGATGGAAACTATCTGGCATGAGTTTGAAAAACAACCAGGTAATCTGGGGAATAAGGGAAATGCACTTGCCACTTTTAGAGTGGAAGATAAAGAAGACTTCATACATTAATGGAAACAATGACTAATTTACATATCAGCCAGCATGCTTTGGAGCAATGGCTTTATCAGATGGTAAACAGTAAGATAGAAGTGTTTGCCCCTGTACATGATGGAGAAAAAACAAATTTCCGGTTATTGGCTTTCGGTGATAAAGTTGCTGATGATTATGTACAGACTACCCAATCCGCGAAGCGTTTTGCCTTTCCAAAGGCAGAAAAGTTATTCTCATACAGAAAAGAAGGGAAAGACGTAACCTTACAGGAAAGGAATCTGAATGATTTTCCGGAAATTGTGCTTTGGAAGGTGCGTCCTTGTGATGCGGCTGGTTTTGCTCCACTTACCGGTATTTTTAACTGGGATTATAAAGACAATATATATAATGCGCGAAGGGATAAAATAACTTTAGTTAGTTTCAGTTGTACCCGGTGTGATGAATATTGTTTTTGTACTTCTGTCCATGGTGGTCCGGGAAACACGGAAGGCAGCGATATACAAGTAACAGAATTACCGGATCGGAGTGCTTTGGTGGAGATATTGACTCCGAAAGGTAAATCGTTGATAGAACGTTTTGTACAGGAAACTACACCAGCGGACGGAATAGATAAAGAGACATATTTGGCTTCTGTTCCGGTTCGTTTCAAGTTAGAACAGCTCCGTGAAAAACTGGAAGGAGCTTTTGATAGCCCTATTTGGAAACAACAATCCGAGCGTTGTTTGGGGTGTGGCGCTTGCGCATTTGTTTGTCCCACTTGTGCTTGTTTTGATATTCAGGAAGATGCTCGGGGAAGTTCCGGTAGTCGGATTCGTTGCTGGGATTCCTGTGGCTTTTCTTTATTTACTCAACATACGTCCGGACATAATCCCCGGCCTACTCAAAGTACCCGCTGGAGACAGCGTATTCTACATAAGTTTTCATACATGCCGGATCGTATTGATGAAACGGGATGCACCGGATGCGGACGTTGTTCTCGTGCCTGTCCGGTCGATATGAATATCGTTGAACATTTAATGTCAATAGAAAATCATGGATAAACAGAAAGATTCCCTTTATCTTCCATATCGGATGATAATTGAAAAAATAACAGATGAAGCTCCCGGAGTCCGGACATTCCGCCTGAAATTCAAGGAAGAACGGGAAGGTGAGGATTTTCATTTCAAGGCCGGACAGTTTGGTGAATATTCTGCATTCGGTGAGGGGGAGTCTACTTTTTGTATAGCCTCTTCTCCTACGCGCAAAGGATATATAGAATGTACTTTCCGACAAGCCGGAAGAGTGACAACAGGCTTATCCAGATTGGAAACGGGCGCCACAATCGGTTTTCGCGGACCATTCGGCAATACGTTTCCTTTGGATGAATGGAAAGGAAAGAATCTTTTGTTCATAGCCGGCGGAATAGCACTTCCACCTATGCGATGCGTAATCTGGAATGCCTTGGATTTGCGTGAAAATTTCAATGATGTCACGATTATCTATGGAGCGAAGTCTGTGGCTGATCTGGTTTATAAAGAAGAATTGAGGGAGTGGGATAATCGTCCGGATGTCCGTTTGGTTACTACGGTTGATCCGGGTGGAGAAACACCGGATTGGAAAGGGCAGGTGGGCTTTGTTCCTTCTGTGCTGGAGGCTGTTGCTCCCGACAGTGATAACACTGTTGCCATTGTTTGTGGCCCTCCGGTAATGATTAAGTTTACTTTTCCTGTATTGGAAAAGTTAGGTTTTAAGGACGAAGACATTTACACAACTTTAGAGAACCGGATGAAATGCGGTGTTGGAAAGTGTGGTAGATGTAATGTCGGGAAGTTGTATGTCTGTAAAGACGGGCCTGTGTTTACAAAAGCGCAGTTGAACAACATGCCCTCTGAATATTGAATCCATAATTATAATATATGCTTTCCGTTGTGAAACGGGAAAAGCTGTATAGAAGTAAAATACATACCGAAGTGATTTCAGGCAAACTGTATTTACTTATTGCTTCTATATGGGATGAGGAAAGCCCAATGGGAATAGTTTTCATGTGTGTGTCTAATAATGGTTTCTCCATTGGGCTCTTTTCCTCTTTATCAAGATAAAACGGTATAAACTGAAAACATTTAACTTAACTATCTGTTTCTAATTATATATGCCTCATTTCTTGAGGTTTCATTTTATGTAACATTCTATTTTTAATCATAATAAACAGTTTATACCATGAAGTTCTTTATCGACACTGCAAATTTAGACCAGATTCGGGAAGCCTATGATATGGGCGTACTCGACGGAGTGACTACCAATCCTTCGCTCATGGCGAAAGAGGGTATCAAAGCGAGTAGATAACCAGCGGAAACATTATGTAGAAATCTGCAACATCGTGCAGGGAGATGTCAGTGCAGAGGTAATTGCTACCGATTACGAGGGCATGATTAAGGAAGGTGAAGAACTTGCCGCACTCAATCCGCATATCGTAGTAAAAGTTCCCTGTATTGCCGACGGTATCAAGGCTGTCAAATATTTCACTTCCAAAGGGATTCGTACCAATTGCACATTAGTATTTTCCGTAGGACAAGCATTGCTGGCTGCCAAGGCAGGAGCTACTTATGTTTCTCCGTTTGTAGGGCGTCTGGATGACATCTGTGAAGACGGTATTGCACTGGTAGGCAAGATTGTAGAAATGTATCGATATTACGGTTATACTACACAGGTACTTGCAGCTTCCATTCGTCATACAGCGCACATCATGCAATGTATTGAAGTAGGGGCTGATGTAGCAACCTGTCCGTTGTCTGCCATCAAAGGTCTACTTAATCATCCGTTGACGGATTCCGGGTTGAAAAAGTTCCTTGAAGACTATAAACGTGTAAACGGATAATCTTAAATACTCTATAAGCCTATCTTTCACGCATTTCTTAACCAATATTGGCGAGAAATAGAATAAAAAACTTTATTTTTGCCGAATATATTCAGTTTAAGAAAAAGCACCGATGAAAGATAGGCTTATAGGATTTCTCAAGACATACTGCTTGTTTATCTGTATATTCGCATTACAGAAACCGTTTTTTATGCTCTTCTACCGTTCCTTGTACGAGGGCGTTTCGTGGACGGAGTGGTTGGGTGTGATGTGGCATGGACTGCCGTTGGACTTATCGCTTGCAGGCTATCTGACTGTTGTTCCTGGATTGCTCTTTATCTGTTCCGCCTGGACGGTATCCAATCTTCTTCGCCGTATATGGTACGGTTATTTTGCTTTCGTTTCGGTTTTGCTCTCCGTTATATTTACCGTCGATTTGGGATTATACGAATACTGGGGATTCCGGTTGGACGCTACGCCTCTGTTCTATTTCTTTTCTTCGCCCAAAGATGCGGTGGCAAGTGTCAGTATATGGGTGGTAATCGGGGGAATTATTGCAATGGTTGCCTATGTGGCGGCATTATACGGGATATTCCATGGCGTGCTGTTGCGGAAACGGGTTTTCGAACGCATGAAGATACCTTATCGGCGTTTGAGGGTATCGGGGGTACTGTTGCTGCTGACCGGATTATTGTTTATCCCGATTCGTGGCGGATTTACAGTCTCCACCATGAATACCGGGAAGGTGTATTTCAGTACCGACCAGCGTTTGAACCATGCCGCCATTAATCCGGCTTTCAGCTTAATGGAGTCTCTCTCTAAGCAGAAGGACTTCGGCAGTCAATACCGTTTCATGGAAGCGGATGCGGCCGACCGTATTTTTTCCGGTTTGACAGACCCTGCCGTTCCGATGCGGGACGGTATTTCGGCAGATTCCCTGCTGCAGGCTCCGGATTCTTTGCATTCGTTGTTTACGACAAAGCGTCCCGATGTGCTATTTATCATCATGGAGAGTTTCTCTTCGTGGCTGATGACAACGCTTGGGGGAGAACCCGGCGTGGCCGTGCAGTTGGACAGCCTGGCGCAAGAGGGCGTTCTCTTCACGAATTTCTATGCGAACAGTTTCCGCACCGACCGCGGGTTGGTTGCCATATTGAGCGGGTATCCGGCACAGCCCACTACCAGCATAATGAAGTATCCCCGTAAGACGCAGTCTATCCCTGCCATTGCAGGCTGTTTGAAGAATGCCGGTTACAGGACGAAATATTATTATGGCGGTGATGCCGACTTCACCAATATGCGTTCCTATCTGATGTCGTCCGGTTTTGAGGACATTGTTGCCGACCGGGACTTTCCGGTATCGGAGCGTCTGAGCAAGTGGGGAGCGCATGACCATCTTGTGTTCGCCGTCTGCTGGACGACCTGAAAGGCGGAAGCTGCCGACAGTACCCTGGCGGGTAGAGGAGACGCCGCATTTCCGTGTGTTGCAGACTTCCAGCAGCCATGAGCCGTTTGAAGTTCCGTACAGCCGTTTGGCGAACGAACGTTTAAATGCTTTTGCGTATACGGACAGTTGCAGGTGATTTTGTGAAACAGTTCCGCAGGTTGCCGCAATGGAAGAATACGGCAGTGGTACTGGTTCCCGACCATTTGGGAGCCTATCCCGAACGTATCGACCTTGAAACGGTAGCACGATACCGGATTCCTCTGCTGATAGTGGGCGGGGCGGTACGCGGGCCGGAGGCGCATTGACGTCTATGGTTCCCAACAGGATATTGCCGCTACTTTATTAGCACAGTTATCATTACCGCACCGTGATTTTGTGTTCAGCAAAGATATGCTGAATCCGGCTTCTCCACATTTTGCATTCTTTGCCGTGCCGGACGCTTTTGGGTTTTTGACACCGGACAATCAGATTGATATTTAATTAAGGCAGGTGCTGTGGTAGTGGATGAGGGCACGAAGAAAGGGAAAGAACTTGCCGTTGGGCGCCTATCTGCAGAAGTTGTATGACGATATAGCCAAAAGATAAAGGAAGATAATTAAAGTATAAGAGTATAAAGTATGACAGCACTTTATGGATGTCTTGCAAGGGGCGATAGATATAGACACAAACATATTCCTTTTCATCAATGGGATGCACAACACGTTTTTTCGATTACTTTATGAGTGCCTACAGCGGTAAAGTGGGTCTGGGTGCCGATGTATGCTGCCATTTGGTACGTGATGCTACGCAATTTCCATTGGAAAGTGACTTTGTTCTGCATGGTCGGTCTGGCACTCGTAATTACCATTGCCGACCAGACGGGGCAACATTGATACGTCCGTATGTGGAACGTCTCCGCCCTTCCAATCTGGAAAATCCTATATCCGATATGGTACATATTGTAAACGGACGTCGAGGAGGGCGTTATGGTTTTCCGTCTTGCCATGCTGCCAATACTTTCGGCCTGGCATTCTTTGTCTGGTTTCTTTTCCGTAAGCGATGGCTCACCGTATTTATGATGGGCTGGGCGTTGCTGACCTGCTATTCGCGTATCTACCTGGGAGTACATTATCCGGGAGATCTCATCGCGGGAACATTGGTTGGATTGATTGCCGCATACATTGTATATCGCCTTTTCCTGAAAGTCAGCGGGTATAAGACCATGAAGAAAGTCCCCCATATTTATGCTCCCATATTGGTGGGCGGATTGACGATAGTTGGGATATTGATATATTCCACGGTGATGATCTTACAGGCTCAGAACTGATGATTTATCGTCACCATTGCTTCCCTCGGACGTATATTTAGTCGTGAAGTGTAGCTTTGCGTGGTGGAATACGTTGTGTAAGCATACTCTTTTTTGTTGAACAGGTTGTTGAGGCTTGCTTCCAATCTCCATTTTTTCTTTTATAGATAAGGGATGCATCTGCGAACACTGTGTTGAGATGTGTGTTTCCTCCCAGGTCATTCCGGTAATGTTCGCCGGAGAGCCGCAGGTCCACTTGTCCGATACTGAATGTGAGATGTAATCGTTGTACGAAGTCCAGTAACGGGGTGAGACGGGTATCACTTCCTATCTTGCTGCCACCATAGCCTAATGTGGCATGATATTCCGCTTCAAAAACATCTGCGGGCGACCAGATTATTTTAGGCTCTGCTTTCAGATAATCATAACGATAGGTTTGCAGAAGACTTTGCTGATTACCTTTGCTGTCAGCCAGGCGTGTAAGCTGTTCACCATTGCTGCGACTGAGTAGTAGGGTGAGTGAGGTTTTCAAATGCCAGTCGTATATACCTTTGGACAAAGTACTGCTGAGATTCCAGCTGTCGCTATGGTTCGGTAGTTCACGGCGAGTGTAGACAATGGCATCTTCGGAAACACTCTGTTCGAAAAGGGTATTCCGGTTGCTGCGGCTGTAGGTTAGTGCGGCAGTGATGAAAAATTCCTGTACAGTGTTTTTGTACTCTCCGTAGAGATTGTAGGTTTGCGTGGTGTTGGTAGGGAAAAGTCCGTTGCCGTTTCGCCAGGTGCGGTAATCGGTTTGGTAGAGTCCCGGATACAAGTCGGAGAAGTCTCCTGCCGAACGTTTCAGACTGCCAGAAAGGGAGAATGTCCAATGATAATCCAGTTTATAGCGCAAATACGTGGACGGATTGAAGAACAGGAACGAACGCTGTTGTGAGAAATACCGTTCTGCTTTCAGAGGAAGGGAAAGTGTAGTCAACCATTTTCCACGTTCCAGCTGGAAGTAGGGGTAAGATACAATGACAGGTGCGAAGCATTGAAATCATTAGGCTGTCTTGTCGGAGTATATTTCAGGGTAGCCCGTTCTCCTTGTATTCCTGCCTTATATTGTTGGGTAAATCCATCATACTTTCGTAGATATGCGGCACTGTTATCTGTGTAGAAGTTGTGCTGGTTGAATTTACTTTTTTCCTTCTTCGAGTAGTAAGGATGCAGGCTGGTAAGTATACTGTGTCACCGAACGAAATTCCCAGGTTCCGCTTTCCCGGTTCCGGATAAGATTGAAGTAGTTTCCGGCACTTAGTTGTGAAGTTTGCAGAGTTTGTCCCAGTTCCTCCGAACGTCCGCGATTTATTTCTCCGTCTACGGTGAAGCGGTTGGATATATAATTCCGGCTGCTGTTATCTTCATAACGCAGTTCCAGATTAGCGATGTCACTTCTCAGACGATAATGGTAGGTTTCGTCTATTTGTATGGTATCTGTCGGTTGATAATAAATTTGGGTATTTCCCCGTTGCTGTTGGATTATATCATGAGTATATCCGGCTTGCAGGCGTAAGCTGCGGTCATCATTCCAT
>VOFD01000576.1_pt1 | contig 30000 bp, 40 predicted proteins | sample 5384101 | NCBI WGS metagenome assembly VOFD01 (sample SAMN12384723, study PRJNA508395) | human gut metagenome | isolation source: healthy gut C | host: Homo sapiens
CTGAGCGATAGCTTCCGCCATATGGGAGTAGAGCACTGTGCACAAGGACGCGATCAGGGTGCTGATAGGTCGGTGAGGGTACTGGCGTACCCCACTGCTGTGACCGCACCGCTCTCCAGTCCGGAGATCAGGATCTTGTCTACGATTTGGTTCACGTAAATGGCGCCGTATCCAATTAGCAGCGGACCGATCATGGTCAGCAGAGAATGGATATGCGGACCGCGCAGAGGATTGGTTCCGCTGGGCAAGAAATACCGCCGGGCCTGAACACCGGTAATGACGGTGCTGACCAGATATAGAGACAGAAGCCCACCACCAGGGCGTTTACTCCCCAGACGGGCTGAGAAAAAATCGCCATAGCCATGATGATGATGCTTTTGGTAGAGCCGCTCCAGCTGGCCGGGAATAAAACGCTTGTTGGCATTAAGTGCTCCATGGAAAGCGGCCATCCACACCAGCGGAATCAATGTCCAGGAAAACGTCCGCAGGTATGCGCTCAGTCGGGCCGTCATGACCGGGGGTGTAGGTGGGGGCCAGCAGTCTGGCCAGAAGTGGAGAACAGATGAACAGCACCAGGGCGATGGCGCCGGAGATCAGGGTGCCGCTCTTGAGCACGTCCGTAGCGAAAGAACCGGCGGAGGACGGCTTTTCCTCCCGCAATCGCACATAAATGGGGGACCATAGCGGTGAGCAGCGCCTGGGTCAAAACATATTGGGCATTGCCCACGAAACTCTGGGACAGCGTCACCAGATCGGTGTCTGCGGTGGCGCCGAAGACGGTCGCCACCACCATCTGGCGGACAAAGCCCAGGATCTTGATGAGGATTAGGACCCCGCCCACGGATACCATGCTCCCCACGATCCCCCAGCGGCGCTTCACGCGGTGCCTTCCTTCTTTTTCAGCGCCAGACCGTAACCCAGGACGAACAGCAGCGGCGCACAGGTCCAGACTGTGCCGCTGATATTAGCTGCCACGCCATAGGGTAGCAGAAAGAAAAGCATCTCCAGGTTATGGGAAGAGCGGAAGAAAATGCGGATCGCGGCCAGGATTAGCAGCGCCAGCAGCAGTCCGCAGCCCACGATGCCGGTCTCACTGAGCAGTTCCAGCAGCGCGCTGTGGGGATACATATCGTATTTTTCGGTAAAGCCCAGAGGACCCATTCCGGTGATGGGCGCATTGCGGAATTCTTTCCAGGCCAGCTTGAACAGCGTGCCCCGGTTGCCGATGTCTACTTCCTCCTCTGGATCCTGTGCCTGTTCGGGCGGCGTCTGCTCCGTATCGGAGGGGGTCTCCTGCTGCGCCGGCGTATTTACCAGGGAATCCAGATCCTCTTCCGTGAGAACGTCGGCATGGGAGGAGGTGGTGAGCTGGCCGTTTGCCAGGCCCTCCAGGAAAGCGGGCATGGTGTTGGACAAGCGGCCCATGCCGGGGAGGGTGATGACGAAGAGGCTGACGCATAAAACGCCCACCGCTGCTGCGGAAACGACGGAAGTCCGCTTGATGGCCCGGCGGCGAATACAGCTGTCCAGGAAAATCAGACCGAAGAACACCACGGAGCAGACAATTGGACCACGGCAGCCGGTGGCCATGATACTCAGCCAGAACAGGGCGATCATCCACTCCCGCACCAGCTGGGGCCGCCGATAATGCTTTCCGGAAAGCGGGGTTTTCATGTCTGCACCGGCCACAAAGCGAAACCAGAGCGCCATCAGAAACGGCATCAGGGTATAGGCAAAGTTCATGTAGCCGATAATTCCCAGATTAGCGCCGTAGTTGTAGGGATTGCACTGAAAGACCGCGCCCACCAGATAGATGACGGATGCGGGAATGAGGACGAAGCTGATCCGCTCCAGCAGCGGCAGAAATTGCTCCTCTGCCCGCCAAGCTCCACCGCAGGCACCGGCAAGAAACGCGGGGACAGCCATACAGATAAATTGCAGAAGGGTCTCGGTCCAATGGGAGGTGATCCCAAAAAGCAACAGGGATGCCAGAAAGGCCCCAGCAAAAAAACAGCAGGACGAGTCCCAGAAGAATCAGCTCCCCCCGTGCAAACTTCCTGCGCCCCAGGCTGTATAGGAAAAACAATCCACAGGCCAACGCGAATCCCATGTTAAACAGGATAAACAAAACGGATCTGGCCGTATTTGCCTCGAAGCAGAGGCCGATATAGAAAAACAGGATATTGCATAGGTAGGAGAACGGGATCGCCAGGGCAAACAGAATAGCTGCCGCATACGCAGGCTGCCTGTTGACCCACCCCGCCAGATTCATAAGCTTTTTTCAATTCGGTACGCTCCTTCGGTCAGAATCTCCCTGTAAAGTCGGTGGAAGCCACGTTTTTCAGCGGCAGTTTTACCGGTATGCCGGTGGCGGCTGACTGGTACATAGCCAGGATCATTTCCAGGGCGCGGCGGCCGGCCTTGGCGTCGATGTAGGGGGCCCGGTCGTTCTCGATGGCATCCATCATATCGGCGTAGACCGCAGTGTGTCCGTTGCCGTAAACGTTGCTGGTGGCCTCCTGGAGTCCCTTCAGGTCGGCGTCTTCCAGTCGGGTATCGGCGAAGTCCCACACGTCAATGTTGTTGGTGGAGGTTCCGCCCAGTTTTACCGTGCCGGTTTCACCAAAAAGGTAGAGGGTCTCTTCCAGGTTCTTGGGATAGACATTGGTGGTGCCCTCAATGGTACCGATGGCGCCGTTTTTGAACTTCACCACCGCCATGCCGATGTCCTCGCACTCCAGGTAGTGGTGGAACTGCTGGGCGGTCTGGGCGTAGACCTCCTCTACCTCGTCCCCCATCATCCAGCGCAGCAGATCCACGCCGTGGATGCACTGGTTCATCATGCAGCCACCGTCCTGGGCCCAGGTGCCGCGCCAAGGGAGCCTGGTCATAGTAGTCCTTGTTCCGGTTCCAGCGCACATGGATGGAGCCGTGGGACACTTGCCGAACCGGCCCTCCTCCAGGGCCTTCCGGGTGGCCTGGACGGCATTGTTGAACCGGTTCTGGTGCCAGGCGCACACCTTGACGTGATGAGCTTCCGCTGCCTCCACGATGGCGTCTGCGTCCGCCATGGACATGGTCATGGGCTTTTCAATGATGACATTCACGCCGTGCTGAATGCAGTACAGGGCGATCTGTGCATGGAGCCCGCTCTCGGTGGCGATAGCCGCCAGCTGAGGCTGCTCTGCGTCAACCATCTCTTTGTAATCCGTGTAGCGGTGGATAGAGGGTCTTTCTCCAGCCCGTACTTGGCCAACAGAGTCTCCATGGCCTCCGGCTTCACGTCGCACACGGCGGCCAGCTCCAGTTGGTTGTTTATTACTGCTTTGATGTGGTTGACAGCGATACGGCCGCAGCCGATGAGAACATATTTCATAGAAAAAGACCTTCTTATTCCTCAAATTTTTATGACTGGACATCAGAAAAAGCCGTAATAGAGCTTTTTGGGCCACGGCAGAATGCACATAGTTGATTATGGTGATAAAGTCGTAGTCGTACACCGGGCGCTGGACAGTCTGTTGGATGGCAGCCGTATAGTGTGCGGCATATCGCTACACTCCAGCAAAGTCGCCCCGATGTGGGGGGGGGGACACCAGAGCCCGGCCCAGACCGATGAGCTCCTGGCGCAGCAGTCCGTTGTGGAAGTGGCCCCGCCGCTCCAAAAGGGCAGAAAATTCTGGAAGATGCCCTAGCTCCCGCCACGATGCACAGGGCCTGATCTTCCAGGAAAACACCGCAGGTATCATAGAGATGCTGGGTAAAAGTTCTTCTCGTCGGCGCACAGGATTCCGATTTTCTGATCCTTCCACAGGTGGCGCAGATGGCCCTGCAGCTCTGCAGCTGCAGACTCTTGGCTGTTTCCAGCAAAACAGGCAAGAGCGTATGGTCGCCAGAGTGTATTCCGGCCTAGTTGGCACTGGGGACGATCTCCATCTGTACCGGATAGGCATAGGTGTCGGCATTCACCACATTGCCGGACAGAAGCGGATAGTATACGTCCTGTATCAGAATCCCTACAGTATATGCAGAAAGCAGCTGTTTCTTTTGAATATAAACCTGTTGATCCCAATCCCCTGATCTCAGTAGTTGTAGGTTTTGATATTGTTTTCCATATAGTTCCCCGAAAACATCAATCTAGATTTTACACTCCATCCGCTTCTTCAGGCAGAGAGATTCCAAATTTGCTGTGCAGGACGTAAAGGACTATGAACCGCTGCACGTAGTTGACCGGCAGATCCTTGGGTGTAGTATCCGGAGCCAGGATCCCCTGACTGGAGGCCCAAGTCACCGCCTCTGCCGCCAGGGGAAGCGCCAGCAGTTCCTCGTCAATGGACCACTCCTTTTTTGCCTGATAGAGCAGTTTGTGGGCAAAGTGACGGTATACCATGTGGATGGCGCGCTTTCCCCAGTCGTAGGCTTGACAGAACACATCCTTGCACTCATAAAAAAGAGCTCGCTGGAGGCGTTTGTGGTGTGGTTGGTAGGGATTCGGGCAATCTCCCGGTTTCCGCTGGTAGTAACTTCCCGCATATACTGGTGGAAAAATCGCTTCCTGCGAGGGAGATGGTAAGAATAGCGTACCAGGTCCAATTCCGCCAGCGGCGCATACATCATGGCCTCCGGTGTAGCGATGTTATAATCGTGGGAGCGGTCGGCCGTAACATAGTAATAGAGGGCGTCATAGGTCTGGGAATTGATGGGCTGGCAATACGCTTTCATTTGGTTGACAAACCGATCTGCCAGATGCGTATAACGGGCGGAAAGCCGGGAACCCAGCGGGATGGCATGAGTCAAGTAGGCAATTCGCTGCTCATAGAACCGACGAAGATTCGTATGCTTGCGGTGATAGAAAGGAAAATCGACGGTCCACTCCCCAGTCCTTATGGAGAGGGCCGGAATCGCCGGAGATCTGGATTTGGGTCCCGCTTCTGGGAAACAGGTCCCCCTGATAAAAGTACATGATCCAGGCACTCTCCAGAGAGCCCGGCAGTTTTCCGTCATAGTATTGAATCATCTGCTGGATAAACTCCTGAGACACCTGGGGCTTTCCCGGATGGATCAACTCCAGCTCTGCCCCGGTGATCCGGCAAATCTTCTCTGAGATGGGGACATCGCACAGGTTCAGGGAATTGTTCTGAGACAGGTATACCCGCAGAGGGACCTTATCATAAAGCTGAGAGTAGACCATCCGGCTGTCATAGCCGCCGGTGACAGGCATAGCCACAGACCGGGGCGGCATAGCGGACAGGGCGTGGGCCAGATCCTTGTAAAAATCCCGGGGATCCTGGATACTGGAGGGTGTGGTGATGTCGCCGATTCCCTTTTCCAGGACCTGAAGAGTCCCATCCTTCACATGAACATAGTGGGTGTTGGAAAACACTGTGATCTCCCGGATGTAGGTCTTTCCAAAATAGATACTGCCCAGTGTACAATACTCGCACAGGGCGTCTTCATCGTAAGTGAGGACGACGTTTTGCTCCCGTAGGTAAGTGAGATGCTCCAGATAGCGGCTACTGAAGGCATACGGGCTGACATACAGGCGGTGGAGCAGACTATTGCAGGGGAAAAAGAAAATTTCCCCGTCTGCCCGTTGAATGCAGTAACTGAAGGCACCGCGCATCTTTTTAAAGGGAATCGATCCCGTCTCCTGTAGAGCTTTTTCCACCTGGGCGCAACTCTCCTTCCCTGCCAGAAAGCCAGGGATATAGAAAAAGCCGTTCACATAATGGGTATCACCGTCCAACTGATATGCCGAGAAATCCTCTGTAAGATGTAAAGTCCCATTGCGTTCCAATATCATACCAAATCCGCACCTATTTCTGAGAAATTTTTCGATTAGAAAGGTTCCGTTTCCCGGATTCTGTCCGAAAACATACGGGCAAAATGCCAACGTATGCCGCTCCACCCGAATCAGGTCCCTGATAATTGGTGTATCAGTGGATGGGTGCGCCTTTTCCAGACCGCATTTGTCTGGAAGGGGGTCCATTGTCTCTGGCCTCATGCCGCACACAGCAGTCGGTTACAAACGGAAGTTCGGCAACGCCTTTATATGGTTGACAGCAATCCAGATACGGCCGATCCGAGCATGGTGTTATACTGCGCATTTCTCATTTACTGCAAGATCTTTCTCAAAATCGCGTCTAAACGATCCGTTTTGTAGTCGGTGTGCTGATGGGCAGGGGCGTTCATAATCCGATCAAAGTCTGCATCACTGAAGCCAAGACGCCCTTTGATAATGGAAATGTAACCATCCATCATCTTCTCATCATAGAGCGGTTCCTCTAACTCCTTCAACGCTTGTTCCCGGGTCATCTGGCCGGATACAATCATACTGGATAAATGAGATGTCCGCTTGTCCGTCTTAAATTTTCGAGGAAGCCAATAAAGTTGGATAAACGCCGTCAGAATATTCTCCAAGTGTTTTCGCCCGTAATATTCAAATCCACAGAAGTCGGACAATTCATGAAAAGCCCGATCTCGATTGTAATCAATATAGTTGAGGAGACGCAATTCTTTCAATCTCCCCGTCTTCTTCATCAGATATTTTTTGTAAGAGGAAATGAAGTGGAGTTTGTCGATTGGCTCCGTTCCAAACTTCTTTTGAATATCCCTTAAATTTGTTAAATCCATGGAACCGTGGGTATTTCCCCTCTGTAAAATGCATTCCAACGCAAAGTTACCACCGCTCAAAAAGTAGGGGATCTTGGTGGCAACTACCTCACGATAAAGGCTAGCAAACAAAATATTGTCCTGTGGAATTGCAAGATTGGGGACTCCAGCTTCCATATACGCGTGTGTCAGCGCGTCGTACTGGCATTGATCCGGGGTAATTATGCGCAGTTCAATATTGCCCTTTTCGCACAGTTTTCGGATATTTTCTTTGGAAATCTCCGTATCATATCCGTCATCCACATGGAAGGCCAAAATGCGCAGTCCCCACTTATATCCCAGATAAGCCAAATACGAGGAATCTAAGCCGCCGGAAATTCCCATTATGCAATCATAGGGCTTTCCCCTTTCCATCTGCTTTGATTTGAGGCAGGATTGTATCCAAACGCCGTTTCCCTTCTTCATTGGGAAAATAAGTCGTAGTGTTGATCTGCGCGATAGCATGATTGCAGTATTGGCAATGTCCTTCAGCGTCAAATGTAATATTGGGATCGGCAACTGTATCCATGATACAACGTGTACAACGTTGATACCGCATGTGTTTGTCCTCCCTAATGATGTTCTGTTGCGAATAAAAAGTCGGTTCCCATTTTGCCTTCTATCAACGATTTTACCCATCCGACAAGCCTTCTACAACATATCTGCAAATAGGTGCGAAAACTGGAGATATGTTAACAGGATTCCAGTAGTTGTCAGTCAGCATACAGACGGTACGCCACAGTGGTGATGCACTCCATCATGCCGTTGTCAAAGGCAGTATCCGAATCGAAGAAGGGGTTTTGCTCCCGGACGGTGGCATAGTCGTAATAGGGGTTCTCCATTCCAGTGGAAAGCGGGAACTGTGCCAGAAGGTCGCCGTAGACCTCCGTGATCCGTGGGTCATCTAACAGTGCCCATCGCCCCAGAAGCAGGGAGCTGGACAGACTGTACCCCTGCTCTCCAATCCCATCTCCGTGGTAGTCGTAGCGATACACGCCGCAGGTCCCGTCCATGAAGGTGGTGGCCAGAGGCGCGCCATCCTCATATTGAATCACGTAATGGACGAATTGATTGGCGAGCTCTTCCCTGCGCCGGGTAAAGAGATCATATTGCTCTTGATAGGTCTGGGCAAGCTGGAAACTGAGCATCCAGGGGATATACATAGCAAAATGGTTGGTATCCATCACGATATCATCCCGGGGATTGGGCTGCATATCCGGTGTGACCTCCCTGTTGCCGGCATACTGCATGTCCGGATAGTCGCTCCATACCCCCACCTGGAATAAAAAGCCGCCTTTTTTGCGTAGGCGTAATGATTTCAGGATCCTGATAGACTAGGTATCCCAGAAGCGCTGCGTCCTGCAGCAGCTGTGTGTCCTCATAGTCCATGAACTTTGCCACGACCCGGAGATTGCACAGCGCGGCCACTGTGGCCAGCTCTGCTCCGGAGAGCGCACTGTCAAAGGAGCGGGGAAACTCCCGGTGCAGCAGGACCTGCTCCAGCCGTTTGCGGTAACTTCCAAGGCTGGTCCATCCATCCATAGTCTCCTCAAACATGACCACGGTGTCCTGATAGACCTCCTGATAGAGCACAGGAAGACTCTCTGTCACCTGTCCGGACATGGCACAAAGGCGAAGATATTCACTGACGAAATAATTGAAGTGCAACGCATCCCCTATACGAGCGACATCCGCTCGGTATTCATAGGTATCCGCTCCGTTGAGATCCTGGGAAAATCGGGTGAAGAACTGGTGAAAGGCGTCGATCTTTTCCTGGTCCCGGGAATAGAATGCGTAATGCAGAGGGACTATCAGATAATTCGCCGCATCGTACAGATCCCGGGGCGTCCAGAGATCCTCCTGCAGGACTGCCAGGACCGTTTTTTTTTGATACAGGGCCTCTTCCTCTGCAGTCAACGGCTGGACCGTGGGCAGAGAGACTGCGGTCACATCAAAGCGTTCAGGAGACTCCGGCTGATAATCATACAGCGCCTCCAGCTCCTCCTTTTTGGGAATACTCGATATACCAGGAACGAATGCTGTGGTACACTTTGGCAGTCAAAGGTCTTGCCACGGTAAGTGCCGCCACCGAAAAGACAAGGGCACACCCGCAGAGGGCAGCGACGATCACCGCTATTTTTTTCCTTCGGGTCATACGGGGACCTCCTTCCCGCCGGCAGTACAGAGCTCGGCATACAGTTCCAGGAGTTTTGCCTCCTCTACGTTCCAGTTAAATGCCTCTTTCACCGCCCGGCGGCCGTTTTCGCCCATACGACGGGCCTCCTCCGGATGGTCCAGCAAATACCGGATGGCCCCGGTGATCTCCTCTACGTTGCCAGGATCCACGCAGATGCCGAAGTTCCATTTATCCAACAGCTTCCGGTTAAAGGCATTGCAGGAAAGGATCACAGGGATCCCCATGGCCATGTATTCATAAGTCTTCACATTAAAATTGGTTGCACAGTCGAACTGCGCGCCTCTGGCCATCAGGCAAAGACCAATGCCGGATGTATTGAGCAAAGCGGTGATCTCCTCCCGGTCCAGCATCCCCGGTAGTCCACGCAGGAGAATTCCGGCATAGCACGGAGCCGGGCCTCATATCCCGCTGGTGAGAAAAGTCCCGCCAGCGCAAGCCGGCAGCCAGCGGCATGGGCCGCCTGGATCGATACAGTGATCCCGCGGGCTTCCGTCAGCCCCCCCACATAGCACACCTGCCGGGAATCCCGGGAGCTCTCTGGGTCATAGCGGTCATAGAGCTCCTCCAGCTTGGGGGTATTATCTACGGTCACCAGCCGCCGGGCCGCTCCGCCAAAAAAGGGCTTGTCCGCCCGCAGGCAGGGGACCACCGCACCGTCCAGCCGATGGACCACATACCGCTCATAATGAGTATATACCATGGCCATCAGTGCCGCAGCCCAATCGGGCAGGTACGGCTTTTTCCGCATTTGAATCTCGTAGATCTCATGGCTGTCGAAGATTACGATCTTCCCAAGCTTCTTGAGCTTATGCCCATAGGGAAGCAGCTCTGGGTCATGGAAATGGTAAATATCGGCGTCCAGGGCCCGGGCCGTTTCGTATACCTTTTTGCTGAAAGCGGTCATGCGGGTCAATCGCCCGCCGGAGGGCTGTCCCACCCCGATCACATGGACACCTGAGGCCTCATAGCTCTCTCCGCGCTGTACCAAATAGACCTGGTATCCGGCCTTGCCCAGAGAGACACACTCCTTATGAAAGATCCGGACATCCCCGGGTGCATGGGCACTAGTCATATGACAGACTTTGATCATAGTTTCTCTCCTGTATACCGCTTGCCTGGCCATCCGTCCCGGCGCGGGTCTGCATTATGCCGGACGGAGATTTGTTCCGCCGGTATGGTTTCTGAAAGGGGCGTCTCCATTTCACCGGACGGCTTCCAGGACCGCGTCGATGATTTGCTGCTGCTCGGTCGCCTCCAGATAGGGATGCATGGGAATGGAGATGGTCCGGTCGCAGTACTCCACCGCATTGGGATAGGTCTCTCCGTATGTCTCCAGCGCCCGGAATACCGGCAGTGCATGCATAGGAGTGGGATAGTAGAGATTCGTGGGGATGCCCCGCTCTTTCAGATGGGCGATCAAACGCTCCCGCTGGGCGGTATCTGCCGCCAGAAGGGTGTACTGATACCAGCTGTGCTGGCCGTGGGCAGGAACAGGGGGCAGAATGAGCTTCCCGGCAAAGGCGGCGCCGTAGCGGCCTGCGGCAGCTTCCCGGTCCCCGGATCTCATACTCCGCCAGAGCTTCCAGCTTAGGCAGGAGGATGGCGGCCTGAAGGTTATCCAGACGGGAGTTCATACCTACCCGGATGTTGTCGTACTTGCCGCCGGGGCCCTTGCCGTGGACGCAGATGGAGCGCAGAAGATCCGCCAACGCGTCGTCGTCAGTAAAAATGGCGCCTCCGTCCCCATAACAGCCCAGCGTCTTGGCCGGGGAAGAAGGAGGTAGTGGAGATGGTGCCGAAGGAGCAGCACATCTTTCCTTTGTAGGAGGCGCCCATGCTCTGGGCAGCATCCTCCAGCAGCGTGAGACCGTACTTGTCGCAGATGGCGGCAATGGCATCATAATCACAGGGATTGCCCAGGAAATCAACCGCCACCACCACGCGGGGCTTCAGCTTCCCCTCCGAGAGCACTGCCTGGATCTGACGCTCCAGGCTCTCGGGGTCCAGGTTATAGCTGTCCATGGACACATCGCAGAACACCGGGGTGGCACCCAGCATATAGGCGGGCTCCACCGAGGCGATAAAGGTGCAGTCCGGGCAGAAGACGGCATCGCCCTCCCCAACGCCCAGGGCCATATAGGCCGCCTGAAGGGCGTCGGTGCCGTTGCCGCAGGTGATGCAGTGCTTCCGGCCCACATAGGCGCACAGCTTCTCCTCCAGCGCCTTGACATAGGGCCGCCGATAAACTGTCCGGCGTTCAAAACCGCCTGGATATTGGCGTCGATCTTCGGTTTGAGCGCCCGGTATTGGGCTTTCAGATCAATAAATTCCATTTTATTTGCCTCATTTCTCTTTACATGGAATGGTGGCCACGTTCGTAGGCGGGCGTCAATCCTCCCGTAAGGAGGCTTTGAGATTTTTCAGGAACCGCTGATGGTCAATGGCGAAGTTTCCCGACACCGTGGCCCCGGCAGGTACATCCTTGGTGACCACGGAACCCAGAGAGACCCGTGCGCCGTCCCCGATACGGATACGGTTGGAGATGGTGGCATTGACACCGATCCAGACATCTTCACCGATCCAGACATTTCCGGGAATTTTTGCACCAGCGGCAAGGAATGTCTTCCGGCCGATTGGCTGTTATGGCCCACGTACACCATCACATCGCTTTTCACACCATCGGCCAAGCGGGTAATATCTCCAGGGAACACACCCCTGGCAATGGCGCAGTTTCCACACAGCTCCACATGATTCCCGATGACGACGCTGCCCTGATCCCGCAGTGTAATGGCACGGTCACGGTAGCGGGCCGGAGAAAAGCTGTTGACGCCCACCACCGTTCCAGCACCAATGGATACGTTGTCCCCGATGGTCACATGCTCCTGGATGACGGCACCGGGACCGATCACGCTGTTTTTCCCGATCTCCACGTTGTAGGGAGCCACATACGCCGTGGGAGCGATGTCTGCGCCTCTCCGATCCGGGTGGGGACCCGGGAGTGGGGCGCCGCCTGGGCCAGGAAATTATACAGGCTGTAAAAAGGCGAATTTCGGTGCGTCGGACAAAAGCAGCCCGGAATATGGGCGGGGGAGCTTATCCGCCAGTTCTCTGGTACAGATGACGGCGGCAATCCCCGGATGCTCCAGACAGGGAAGGAATTTTTCCTTTTCCAGAAACGTCAGCACGGCGGTGCCCCGGATATCCGCGCACAGTTCCGCAGTCTCCACTTCACAGTCCCGCACCACTTCCGCCAACTCTGTGCCCGCGTGGACTGCCAAATCAGAAAGCCTCATGAACCCCGCCTCTCTTTCTCAAACACCGGTGCGGTAATACTCAAAGCCCTGGGCGGTAACATCTTCTTTATGGTAGACATTGCGCAGATCGAACAGGATCGGCTGGTGCATCTCTGCCTTCAAACGGTCAAAGTCCAGGGTGCTGAACTCGCTCCACTCCGTAGCGATGACCGCGGCGTCCGCACCCTGCACCGCCTCTGCCGTGGAGGCGCACCAGACAAGACCGGGCCGGTCTGCTCCCAGGACGGCTTTGGCGTTGTCCATGGCCTTGGGATCGTAGAGCCGCAGCGTAAAGCCACCGGCCTCCAGCATCACCTGCACCATCTCCACCGCCGGGGATTCCCGGATATCGTCAGTCTCTGGCTTAAAGGACAATCCCAGGACCGCGATCGTTCCCCCCTGAGGGAAGCGGGAGGTCACCTTCCGGGCCGCCAGCTGCTTTTGCCGCTGGTTGGCCGCAATGACGCTCTCCACCACCGTCAGCGGAGCGTTGTACTTCACACCGGTGTCTGCCAGAGCCTTGGTGTCCTTGGGGAAGCAGCTGCCGCCGTAACCCGGACCGGGATGCAGGAATTTAGGGCTGATCCGCCCGTCCTTTCCCATAGCCGCTGCTACCTCCAGGGCATTGGCCCCAACCTGCTCGCAGAGATTGGCGATCTCGTTGATAAACGTGATTTTGGTGGCCAGGAACGCGTTGGAGGCATACTTGATCATCTCCGCCGTCTCCGGCGTGGTGACGACGATGGGCTTGTTGGACCGGGCGAACACCTTGTAAAGCGTCCGCAGCCGCGTTCCCGCTTCTTCACTGAACACGCCTAGAACAATGCGGTCAGGGTTGTTGAAGTCCCCGACTGCCCGGCCTTCCCGCATAAATTCCGGATTGGAGGCCACATCAAAGGGGATATCCTTGCCCAGCTGCGCAAGCCGCGGCCATACGCTCTTTCAGAACCCGGGCCGTTCCCACAGGAACGGTGGATTTGTCCACCACCAACTTATAGCTTTGCATATATTCGGCAATCTCATCCACCGCGCTGTATACGTATTTCATATCCGCGCTGCCGTCCGGCGCCTCCGGCGTACCCACCGCAATGAAGATCATCTCACCATGTTCCACCGCTTCCTTCACATCGCAGGTGAAGCGCAGTCGGCCGCTGGCAAGCCCATCAGCGAGCTGGACCTCCGCGCCGGGCTCATAGATGGGGCAGATCCTTTGCAGCTTTTCGATTTTTTCCGGGATCACGTCCAGGCAGACCACCTCATTGCCCCATTTGGCAAAGCCCAGGCCGGCGATCAGGCCCACATATCCGGTTCCGATGACTGTAATTTTCATACGGCTTATACCCTCTCAATTATTTCGATCAATTTATTCGTCAGAATGCGGAAATCATACTGCTGTGCCGCTTTGCGGGCATTCTCCCCATTGCGGTCCGCTCCTGCTCTGTCATTTCGTAAATCCTGCGGATCCCGGACGCAAAACTTTGGGGTTAAGCCTCTGGTATCGCTGCCGCAGTTGTTGCCCTCCACAATACTGTAACCAGGCTGCACCGTGCAGAAAATTGGTTTCCCGGCTGCCAGATATTCAAAGAGTTTATTATAGCTGGCACCAAAACGGAGCAAATCAAAGTGCTCCCAGTGGACCAGATTCAAATCTGCCTGGCTGACAATAGACGGGATATACTTTTTTCAACACGCCCCTTGAACACCACGTTGGGAATCCCCTCATCCCGAACCCGTTGTTCCAGCATCTGCCGTTCATCCCCGTCTCCCCAGATCAGGAAACGAATCTTGGTGTCTGTCAACTGCTTGGCGGTTTCTACAACCAGTCCGAGATTGTTCACACGGCGAATGGACCCGGCATAGACCACGCAAAGACATCTTTCTGCTGCAAATCAACATCTTCAAATGGAAAGTTGACGCGGTTTTCATCAAACACGGTCAAATCCACGCCGTTATTGATATGGAACACCGTTTTTGCGGGATCGTACGATCCCATCCCTGTTCCCGGATATAATCGTAGCCGCCTTCCATCGTGAAAATCATCGCGTCGGCTTTTTCGTAAATCCACCGCTCACCCCGATAGAGCATTCGAATCAAGGGGTTGTTTTTGGTTAGCCGGGCAGATTGGGCGACAATGCCTTCCGGCCACAGATCCCGCACCTCACAGATACACTTAACGCCAAAATGCCTGGCTATCTGGATCCCCGCCACCAGTGTCAGGGGATGGACAGAGGAGGCATAGATGATATCCGGCTTCCCATGCACTTTTGCATATTCCAGGGCCGCCTTTTGACACCCCGGTAGAAGTCCACCATGTTCAAAACCCGCTGTTTTCCATTTCCGGCATAGGGGCGGGCCTTTACAAACACATACGGAGAGACGGAATCGGTCTTTCCGTCCAGAGCGTGCCGCCGGTGTCCACCTGTCGGGAGCTGTTATGGATCGTGGTCGCGCAGAAGATCACCGGCTCATAGCCTGCCTCCGCCAAAAACTTAGCGAAATTGTAATGGCGTCCACCCTGGTCAAAATAAGTGCTGGTGGCGTAATGGTTCCAAATCCAAACTTTTTTCTCATGCTTCTTTGTTTTCCTCTCAACGTATCTGCCGCAGCAGCATAAATGCCTCGCTGCTGCCCATTCCCCACTGCAATCCGCAGGTCCGGTCCGTTTCCCGGACATACTGGGCGGAACGGGGGTGAGGATAGGGGCGTTCTTCCGTCTGATAGGCCAGCAACGCGGCCTCTTTGCGGGCGGTATAATCGGAAATATCCACCATGGTATTGGGCAGAAATACGGTGTGGCCAAGCTGCGGACTCCACCCGTAGAGGAGGGTACCCGGTAGCAGTACAGCTCCCGCACCGTCTGTCCCCGCACCGTCTGTCCCGGCACCGGGCGTACCGCCACCAGCGTGGAGCGGTACACCATTTGATGGTCCAGATTCACGTCCCCGTAAAAATGGGTGTACACCACTTCCGGCGCCACGGTGTCCACGGTTTCTTCAATAAGCTGATTGACCTCTACATGGGACACGGTATCCAGCCGCATATCCGGAAGGGCTCCGAAATGGACCGCTTTTACCCCCAGCAGGGCATTGGCCCGGCGGGCCTCCTCCTTCTTCTGCGCCAAGATCTCCGGCAGGCGGGGTCGTTTCGGTACTGGGCGGTACAGCCGTCGGTGACGATGAGCACATGGACTTCATGCCCGCATCTGAGAGTTTTGCCATAGTGCCGCCCATGCCGTAAACTTCATCATCTGGATGAGCCGCAATTACCAGAACCTTCATGTTATAGCTCCTTATGTCTTAAACTCCTACATGTCCCTTTCCCTCATAGGTTTGGCTGGAGACCCGTAAGCACAGCGCACCGTCGCCAATACGGACATAATTTCCAACCACGCAACCGCCGGAAACCTGCGCCCGCCTTCCCACCGTCGAACTGCCGAACAGATGGGTCACTGCAATGACAAAGCTCTCTTCCCCTACGCTGACATTGTGGGAGACCAATACCAAGCTGTCGATCTTACAGCCTCTGTGCAGCACCGTATCGTCAATCGCACCCCGAAGGATGCACGCATTGGCGCCGATTTTGTACATCGTCCTCGATGACAACGCCGCCAAACTGCGGCATGGTCACAGGATGCCCATTTTCATCCCGATCTGTGGACATTCCATCTGTGCCAATGACGGTATTTTCCCGGATCCAGACGTTGTCGCCAATCTGTACGTGACCAACGATTTTCACACCAGCGCCGATAAAGCAATTCCGTCCAATTGAAACCTGCCCCCTATATAGCACCCGGGGAAAATCACTGTTCCTTCTCCAATCAAAGCTGTCATAGCAATGAGGGAACTATCCCGTACCACCGTCTTATCTGGCTGGTAAAGGCCGGTAATCTTTTGTTCTTGATAGAACTGGCAGTAGGCCAAGTGTGGATTTTCACAGGAAACAACGGCGTTTCCTACGGAAATTCGCTCAGGGATCTCCCACTCCTTCGGCCAGAAAATCAGGCAACCAGAGACACTTTCAAAAAACTGTCCTGTATTCCGGATATCCTCTAGTAATGAACATTACCGCATGGTCCTTGGGGTTATGAATAGATGCTGGCCGGGTAACCCAATACGCCGTACCGGGGCAATATGCCTCTGTGCATACCCGGAAAAATTCCCGTTCTGGCATGAAAGGCCCTCTTTTCTATTTGTTTTCTCACCGAAACACGATGCCGTCCGTGTTCTCCCGCACTGCCCGGCAGGGAGAACCATAGGCCACCACATTATCGGGAATGTTTTTTTTGTTACAAGGCTCCCCATGCCGATAATGCAGTTTTTCCCAATAGTGACCTCATCCCGAATTGCAGCGCCAGTGCCAATATAAGTTCCATCGCCGATTGTCACGCTCCCAGAGACAATACACCCGGGAGAAAGCACGGAAAAAGCACCCAGCGAAGCGTTGTGCCCGATTTTGCAGCCCAGATTTACATAGGAGCACAGTCCAAAGGTGTTGTTACCTCCCAGGATCGTCCCCTCTGTCAACACACAGCCCGGATGCAGCGTATCAAATTCATCCAGATACACCTCCGGAGAAACCAGGGTCTCCAGAGGGATACCCTGTGCCGCAAGCTTTTCCCAGAGCTGCTTGCGGACCACAGTCTCACCCGTCGCGATCACAAAGACATCGTCCTCCCGGCGCGGGGCCAGATACACATCAAAACCGCAGAACAGGCTCGCCATTGATTTCTTTTTTCAGACAGCCATCATCCACAAAAGAGATTTCCGACCACCGGGTACTTTCCCGGTTGATCCGCCGGGACAACCGAAGAACATCTCGGCCCAAACCGCCGGCACCGTAAATGAAAAGTCGCTTACCGCTCAACCTTCTCACTCCCTCTGAATTCTTCCCGCACATAGCCGCCATAGTCATGCTTGTTTCTCACCAGAACCCGCTTTACCGTCAGAACGACGATCTTCACATCCCCCGCAAGCGTCACATGGTCTGCATAGCCCACATCCAGCTGGAACTGCCGCTCCCAGGTCATGTCCACATCCCCTGCCGCCTGTGAAAGCCCCGTCAGCCCCGGACGCACATCGTGGCGGTGACGCTGCTCTTCATTGTATAGGGGCAGATACTTCACCAGCAGCGGCCGGGGCCCACGATGGACATATCTCCCTTCAAAATATTCCACAGCTCCGGCAGCTCGTCCAGACTGGTGGAGCGCAGGATCCGGCCCAGCCGGGTCAGCCGCACCTCGTCCGGCAGAAGCACTCCGTTTTCGTCCCGGGCATCCGTCATGGAGCGGAACTTGTACATTTTGAAGATCTTCGCATTCTTCCCCGGGCGCTCCTGGCAGAAAATCACCGGGCTGCCCAATTTTGTCCGCACCAGCACCGCCACGATCAGCAGCACCGGAGAGAGTAAGATCAGCGCACAGCCGGAGAGCAGAACGTCAAAAAAACGCTTGAAAAACTTCCGGTACATCAAAACAGCCCCCGGATCACAGAAATCACCCGCTCCTGATCGGAGTCCGCCATCTTGATGTCGCTGGGCAGGCACAGTCCCCGGGCAAAGATGTCCTCCCCTACATTGTCGCCCGCGGTAACGAAATCATGCGCCGCGAACACCGGCTGAAGGTGCATGGGCTTCCAGATTGGACGGGACTCGATGTTCTCCTCCTCCAGCGCCAGGCGAATCTGTTCCGGCGTCACGGTGCAGCCGGGGTCAATAGTCATACAGCTGAGCCAGAAATTAGGCTGGCTGTAAGGCAGATGGGGGTTCATCCGCACAGGAAGCCCTTGAAATGCTTTTTCATAAGTCCGGTAGATGGCTTCCTTCTTCGTTCTGTGCTCAAGAAGGTGAATAAGCTGCCCGCGGCCGATCCCCGCCACGATATTGCTCATCCGATAGTTATAACCGATCTCCTTGTGCTCGTACCACGGGTAAGGCTCTCTGGCCTGCGTGGCCCAAAACCGGGCCTTGAGATGCCCGCCTCATCGTCGGACAGCAGCATTCCGCCGCCGGAGGTCGTGATGATCTTGTTGCCGTTGAAGGAAAGGGCGTTGTACTGCCCAAAGGTACCCGTCTGGCGTCCTTTGTATGTAGCAGACAGGCTCTCCGCCGCGTCCTCAATGATCACTGCTCCATGCGCAGCGCAGATGTCCCGGATTTCATCCAGCTTTGCAGGCGTTCCGTACAGATTGGCCGCGATCACACAGCGGCAGTCCGGATACCGCTCAAACGCCCGCTCCAGCGCCCGCGGGTCCATATTCCACGTCTCCCGCTCGCTGTCAATGAAGACCTGTTCGCCCCCTCATAGCTCACGGATTTACGGTTGCGGAGAAGGTCAGGTCGGAACAGAACACCTTGTCTCCCCTGCCGGACGCCAGCCAGCTTCACAGCCAGATGCAGCGCAGCGGTTCCCGCATTCAGCGCCGCCGCAGACTTGACGCCGACGAATTCCGCAACTCCCTTTTCAAACTCATCCACGTTCTTCCCCAGAGGGCCACCCAATTGGTATCAAACGCCTCCTGGATAAAAACCTGCTCCTCCTGGTGCATGGTCGGAGAAGCCAGATAAATTCTGTTTCCCATATCGCTTTTTGCTCCTCATTCAAAGTCCGCCGCTGTGATCACCCGGCCGCACCCCACAAGGGTCCCGTCCGGGATTTTCACATTTCGATCAATCGTCGCGCCGCTGGCGATAATACAGCCATTCCCGATTCGCACGCCGGGCGAGACCGTGGCTCTGGCCTCGATCACAGTTCCGTATCCAACCGCCGCAGACGGAGAAACCGTGGCAGTCGGATGGACCAAGATCGGCAGCACAAAACCGTTTCTGGCCAGCATAGCCAGCCACTGCATCCGTAATTTCTGATCGCCCACAGAGGGAATCGCAATCGGGTACTCCTCAAGATACCGCAGGCAGTCATCACACCGCCCCATTGCCAACGGGTTTTTCAAGTCATCGTCCAGAAAGCCGATTTTCCGGAATACCCCCAGCGACTGGGCCAGCTCCCGGATGATCTCACCGTGTCCGCCTGCCCCAAGGATCAGCAGATTCATCTCCCGGGGGCGCTGCGCCATGATCCGGTCCCGTTTTTCCCGCGCCTCTTCAAAGGAGTGCCCGTAGCAGTATCCATAGAGCAACTTTCCAGCTGCATCCCGCCCCTTTGGATAGCGGGCCTCATATCGGCCGTCTTTCCGTTTTCGGATGTTCACCCCGGTTCGCATTCCATCTCCTCTTTCGTGGTCACAGCACAGTCGCATTCCGTGTTCACCGCCGTATGTCCTGCATTGGAATAATTGTTACGATTATGTGACAAAATACAGCATCCTTATGTCTTGTACAGTCTACCACAGTGCCAAACAGTTTACAATATATATTTTTTCATAGTTTTCGAATCTATACCAACCCACAGCTATACCATTGCAATCATGGTCAAAAAATCCCCCCAACCTCAGTTGGGGGATTTTTTCCTTTTTATGATGGATCCCGGCCTGACTTAGAACCTGAGATATCGCTGTATACATGCCTTCTCCATCCAGTAAGTCCGTCCGGGCGCAGTTCAAAAGTGCCGCATTCTCTTCTGTCAAAGCGACCGGAACCAGCAAATACGCATTGGCCCGGTCCATGGCTTCGCCGATTCCCCGGACGCCTTCCGCAAATGTGTCTGCCTCTGCCGGATCAATTTGTGAAAATGCCTGGATACACAAATTCATGGCGCTGTTCCACGCTTCGGAATTGAGCGTTCCTGCAGCAGGCCCTCCTGCAAGACGTCGAAAAAGTTTTCCAACTGCCCCAGCGGCAGATAGTAGTAAGCCGCAACATAGTAGCAGGAGTCGAACTCCCCGGTTTCACGCAGCTCTCTGGCACAGCGGGCAGCTGTGCCCTCATTGCTGATCCCGCCGGCCTGCAGCGCATTCCCCATCAGATTCACCTTGTAGCTCTGATCGTTGTATGCATCCATGCGGTCCAGCCTTTCCAGTGTCTCTATGAAGGAGCCTGTCGTCATTCCGGCAGCATCCAGCTCCCGATATTCCTTTTGGGCCAGCAGGCTTCCGCCCAGCAGGGCAACAGAAATCACCAGCCACAGGTCCGACACCACCAGGACCACAATACCGGCGGCCCGCCTTTTCCTCCCCCTCTGTATAGGTTCCGTAACACACTGTTGGCAGCAGCAGCAGGAAAAACGCCGCACACTGAAACATCTGAACGGAGAAAGAGATCTCCATCAGGCCGTGGAGGTTCATCATGACCAAGCAGGCCAGCAGCATGGCCGCCAGGGGCGTGCGCGCTTTGCGAAGCTGCCGGACCAGCAGCACGGCCGTTCCCAGGATGAATGCCAAAAATGCAGCGAGACCCAGCAGACCGGTCTCATCCATCACCTGCAGCAAGTGGTTGTGGAGATAAAGGGACTCATAAAAGAACGGCTGCACAGAGGTCAGCAGCCCCTCTGTGGCTCCCAGACCGTGTCCCGCCAACGGGGACTCTTTGAAAAGCGTCCATCCGTCTATATCATATTGCAGCCGCAGCAGAAAACTGCTGTCTTCAAATATATTTTTCTGGAGGCGATTCGCGATATTGTCCGGCAGCAATGTGTAGGCCATCGGGATCTCGGTTCCGTCCGACAGAGACACCTGCCGGAGCTCCAGGCCCGCGGGACCGCGGAACTGCATCAGAACATGCCCCACATCCTCCGGCACCGTAAAGGACGCCTCTTCCAGCGGGCCATTATAATATGTCTCAGTGACTGAGGTCAGCTCCTGCTCCCGTGTGGAGCCATAGACCAGCACCGTGATCTCGCTGCTTTTATCCCAATCACCGGAAAACGTATAGGTCTCTCCGCCCTCTACATCGGCTCCCCGGTAGAGGAAGTTGCTCTCTGTAAATACAAACGGCTCCGTCAGCGTGAGCGCCAGTACAACTGCCGCGATTCCCGCGGCAATCCCTCCTCCCAGCACACCGGCAAGGAGCTTTCCATGCCCCGCCAGCGCGGAAGCCGCCTTCCGGGCGGGGAACTCGTTCAGCAGCCACAGCAGCACTCCGCTCGGCAGAGCGGCCAGCGTTCCCCAAAAAGAGCCGCCTGCCAGGAGCGAGGTCGAGACCACGCCGAATACCACCATGGAAATGCCCATTGCCGCCATGGTAAAGAAAAGCCCCAGCCGTTCTTCCTTTCCCGCAATCAGGAGATAGGCCAGCAGTGTCGCGCCAAAGCAGAGAATGGCACCACGGCTCATTGCGGTAAAAAGGCCACTGCGGACAGTCCGGTCAGAAAGCAGGCCGCAAATCGCTCCCACGGTTTCCGTCCTGTACGGATCAGGTAGAGTCCCACCAAGACCGCCAGCGCCATCAGGCTGCCGGTCAGGTTTGCGTCGTTATAGATGCCGTCAAACCGGGCGCCCGTATAGGTCGCTTGATCCAGGCTCTGATAAGCTGCATCCCCAAGCCCCTCCATAAAAGAGGCAAAGCCGCGAAAGAGCGGTCCCCGGCACCCGGCATCGATACATAGAAGCCCGATCACTCCGCACACGGCAGAGAAGCCGAACAGGAGTCCGCCGGCGTTCTGTTCCCGTCCGCGTGCCAACAACAGCAGGCCCAGGGCTCCGGATGCCAGCAGCTTGGCATATTCTCCGTAAGCGTAGGCGCCGAAGCTCGTATACAGGCTGGCGGCCCCGCAGAGGATCAAAAAGGCCAGAAACCCCAGGACCGGGATTCCCAGGCGGCCGCGAAACCGTGCATAGCCCCCCTGCCAAAGGACAGCGCCAATGCCACAGCCGCCAGAATCAGGCTCATGGGAACCGTCTGCACCGTCATGGCAAAAAACAGCAGCACCGCAAATCCCACAACAAACAGGCGGTCATACAGCGGATGGTCTTTCTCCGGCACAGGCGCCGCATCATTCACTGGTTTTGGAACCACCTCTGCCGGCACGGTTTTTTTTTTCGCTTCATGAAATTGCTCCTCTCGCGAGAATAGTCTTTTACCGCGCAAAATTATATCAGATTTCTTGTTCATTGTCTATTCCAATTGTTTCATTTATGTATCAAATCAGCAGATTATATTTGTCGCTCATTTTTAATCATCCTTCGCTTTTCAGTCCGCAGTCCGGACAAAGGGAATCTACCTCTGCGAGGGGCGGAATGCCTGTGTATTTTTATTTTTCAACGATGTGACATCCGTTTCAAGAAAGCGCGGGCCCGCCTTTTAGACCAAATCATTCAGAGAAAGAGCGGTACCGGAAAGCGCATTGGATGTCATCACAATCCTCTGCTGATCTGATGCATCAAAAAATTTCCATAATTGGGTGCTACCAAATCTTTAATTTGCTACCAGACTTTCCAGGGTTTCCAAGCTTTGCAGCCGTTTGGTAGCATGAAAACTCAAAATGCTACCGAAGTTGTTCGGAAAACCGCTGGCCCACAAGGGCCGCAAGCCGTTGTGCGAGGAGTGTATCTCTCCAAACGAAAACGGGAGCGGAAGGCGGAAATTTAAAGGAGGTAAACACCCAATGAAGAAGTTCCTTTCTCTGGTTCTGGCTCTGGTGATGACCATGTCTCTGGTCACCGTCAGCGCCGGTGCCAAGGACTTCACAGATGATGACAGCATCACCTATCAGGAAGCTGTCGACGTCATCAGCGGCATCGGCGTTGTCGACGGTTATTCCGGCGGCGATTTCAAGCCCAATGATGTCCTGACCCGCGGTGCCGCTGCAAAGATCATCTGCAACCTGATCCTCGGCCCCACCACCGCTTCCGCTCTGAGCGCCAGCAGCGCTCCCTTTAAGGATGTGCCCGTGAGTAACGTGTTCGCAGGCTACATCACCTACTGCGCCCAGGAGGGCATCATCAACGGCTACGCCGACGGCACCTTCCGTCCCACCGCTACCCTGAGCGGCTATGCGTTCATGAAGATGCTGCTGGGCGCCCTGGGCTATGACAGCTCCATCGAGGGCTACACCGGCGGCAACTGGTCCGTCTCCGTCATCAAGCAGGCCGCCGGTATCGGCCTGGACGACGGCAACGACGAGTTCGTGGGCTCCAAGGCCGTGACCCGTGAGGAGGCTGCCCTGTACGCCTTCAACATGCTGCAGGCCACCATGGTCGAGTACGACGCCAAGACCTCTGTTGACATCAACGGCGCTACCGTGACCATCGCCGGCGACAAGGCCAAGGAAGTTGCGCAGGGCTCCTACGACAACAACATGCACAAGCCCAACCTGCAGTTTGCCGAGCGCTACTTCGACAAGCTGGACAAGACCGAGACCACCGACGACTTCGCCCGTCCCGCCACCAAGTGGACTTTCAAGGGCGACAAGATCGGCACCTATGCGGACGCCGCTGATGTGACTTACACCAGCAACGTGAAGCTGGGTGATATCTACAGCGATCTCGACATGAGCGAGAAGGACAAGAACGCCGAGGTCTATTACAACGGCGTCGAGGCCGATGATGTTGCCGTGTCCAAGGGCAACACCGTCAAGGTCTCCAGCTCCAGCGCCAACAACAAGCTGGTGGCTGACGGCAGCACCGTTGAGGTCTTCTACGATGAGGACAACAACGATGTCACCATCTGCATCATCGACACCTATGTGGGCACCATCTCCTCCAAGGAAGAGAAGGTCTCCGATCCCTATGTTGTCGTGAACTCCGAGAGCCTCGTGACCAAGAAGGACGCTTCTACTCCTGTGTCCATCTCCGGCAGCAAGGCCCGCTTTGAGACCAATACCGACAACTTCGAGGAAGACGATGTGGTCCTGTTCACCTACTCCCAGAGCGCGGACGAGATCAAGTCCGTTGTGAAGGCCTGAGTCCGTGGAGGGCACCCTCGACAAGTACACCCTGGGCAAGAACCTGACTCTGGCCGATACCGAGTACAACGTACTCTCCAAGAACATTGCGGTCTCCTTCGGCTCTGAGACCAGCATGACCACCAAGAGCGACTATGTCATCTATCTGGATACCAACGGCATGGTCATCTATGTGGATGAGCAGGAGTTCGACGCCTCTCAGTACGCGTATGTGCTCTACACCCAGAGCAGCAACAGCCGCTTCGGCAAGGATCAGGTTCAGCTGGTCATGTCCGACGGCTCCGTGAAGACGGTGGATACTGACGACGATTACACCTCTCTGGAGGGCACCATCGTCTACTACCGCGCTGACGACAAGGGCGAGTACGCTCTGCGTCAGGCCGCCAATGTTCACAAGAACGGTTCCATTGTTACAACCGAGGATGACGGAAACTATCCGATCTCTACTAACGGCGTTTTGAGAAATGGCGCTAACACCTTCGAGATGAAGAACACCCGCGCGGCTATCACCACCAAAACCGGCACTACGGTGTATGGCAATAGTGAGACCGTGTTCGTGGTGGCTGAGAGCAATGCCCGCGGCAAGACTGACTATTCCGTCTACAAGGGCATCAAGAACGCTCCCACCATCATGTCCAACAGCCCCGCCGGTGTGACTCCCGTTGTCTCCTCCAAGGATGTTGAGATGGTCTACACCACCAGCGGCTCCAGCGATGTGGTGACCTTCGCCTTCATCGACGCCACCGGCGCCTATGTCACCAACGGCAAGCGCGATGTGGTGTTCCTGGCTGCTGAGTCCGCCACCAAGATGATCACCGATGGCGACAACAACCAGTACTACCTGTACAACGCGGTTGTGGACGACGAGATCACCACCGTGAAGGTCAAGGCCGCCCAGGATGCTGGCTCTGTGGTTCTGGCCGGCAACGACACGGTCAACCAGGTTGTGACCAATGCTGACTACAACAACAAGGGTCTGCTGACCTCCGCTGACAATATTTCTAGTACTGATTACGATCGCATCGATGTGAGCGACCATGGTACTGGTGTGTGGAGGCTCTCCGGCTCCTACAGCATCGGGCTGGGCGGCACGACGGCTTCCGCCAGCGTCCGCTACACGGTTGCCTCTGACGCCAAGATGTACTACATCGATACCGATGGTGTTATCACCAAGATCGACGATGTGAAGAACATCAGCTCCGACTCCACTGCTACCTACATCGGCCTCCTCGATGTGACTGACGGCGACATCGCCTACCTGTTCATCCAGGAAGTTGACAACGGCAAGCAGGAGGGCGCCGGTAGCAGCGGCGTGGTCCTGAGCGGGATCAGCGCAAGCTACAGCAGCGGCACCGTCACTGTCACTCTGACCGGCACGAACGCCGGACAGGTCTACCCCGTGACCATCTCCCTGGTCAACGGCGGCACCCTGGTGAAGCTGACGACCGCCAACGTGACTGGCGCCGCGACAACGACGACCGCCACCATCTCTGCCGCTCTGTCTGCGGGCTCCACCTACATGGTGACCTGCGGCGACCAGAGCTTTGTGTTGGGTGTCTGATTACCCGCCAGAAGGGTGATTGTACCCGCGGTTGAAAATTCCCCGGACCGAAGTCCGGGGGAATTTTTTGTTGCACGAAATTCTGCAATTTCTTCCGGTCAGGGGGGATTGGATAGCGGGAGTTTTCCCGCCACGATTTTCGGGAAAGGGTGAAGAATTTGCAGCAGACCAGTCAATTTCATCTCAACCAGTGGGAGCTGACGGACCGCATCCGGATGGAGGATTTCAACGGGGACAATCAGAAGCTGGAGACAGCCCTGGCCTCCCTGGCAGCCGCGGACGCGGCGGAGCAGCAGGCGAGAACGGCTCAGGATGCCGCCATCCGCCGGGAGGCAGCCGCAGCCGCCGAGGCCGTCCCACTGGTAAAACTTCTGGAAGTGCCTGTCACGCAGGAAGCGGCGCAGGTGGATGTGGATGTATCACAGATCGACTTCACGCAGTACACGGAGGTGTGGATCGTCCCCATCCTCTCCACAGCCTATCACTATATCTATCTGCGCTGCAACAATATTGCGTCAGACAGCTATTTCCATCCGGGCACGCACCAAAACTATCTGTGCCGCCTGAGGCGAACGGCCGTCTGGGTCAAAGCAAAGCAAAAATCCGTCTGGCGGCTTATCTCTCCCCGTTGCCTGCATCTGCGAGCATATCTACGATACATCGAACCCGCCCTATTACAGCACCATCCCTCCATCGCGCCGAAGGACCTGAAGACGCTGAATTTTGTGGCGGACGCCGGAACCATCAACGGGGAAGGGAAAATCATCCTCTGGGGCTGGAAACTGTAACCCAAAGGAACGCCCCCCGGACAAAAAGTCCGGGGGCCTTCGACTCTTCCGGTGCTGGCGGCGAAGGAACGGCTCATTCACCAGTTCGTTTCCTCTGCCAGCTGGGCCAAAGCCTGTGCAAATCCTCGCAAGCCGTGTGTCCGTGCAGGGAGAAGCTATCAGAGGGCGTGCCGACCGGCTTTGACTATGCCTGACACATAAAAAGGATTCCCGGACAGAAGTCCGGGAATCCTTTTTGTCTTAGTGCATCAGCACGTTGACACAGTTCCTTAGGCAGCGAACGTTGCGTTCTGACCGCCGCAGGAGACCATGTAGATACCGCCGCTGGCAGCGATGCTGGCCAGAGTGCCCACAGACAGGGTAGCGGTGGTGCTGGTAGCGCCGGTGGCGCCGGTGACCGTGTAGGTGCCCAGCTCAGTGGTCACACCGGCAACGATCATCTTCAGGGTGACCTTGTAGTTCTGGCCGGCGTTGGTGCCGTTCAGAGTCAGGGTCAGGTCGGGAGCACGATAGCTCACGCCAGTGATGCTGGTCAGCTCCTGTCTGCCGCCGGAAGAGGACTGGTCGTTATCCTCGAAGTACTGCTGGACGAACAGATAGCTGATCTGGCCATCCTCCAGGACGTAGGTCACGACATCCTCGTCGGAGCGGCGGATGTTGCTCACCGCACCCTCGGTAATGGTGCCGTCATCGTCGATGAAGAAGATCTTCGCATCGTCGGCGACCACATAGGTGGACTCAGAGCTGCTGCCGTAGCCGAGCACGACGTTCTCATTGTTCACCTTGTTGATGCCGGTGACGGTGCCGGAGTTGCTCAGAGAATCCAGTCTGGTGATCACACCGTCGTCATAATAGGCGCCAGTGAAGACCACGTTGCTGCTGAAGGAGCCGTTGGAAGTTCTGTTGTTGATCTTCACGCTGGCATCGACCTTGACGCCCTCAACGATCTTGCCATCCACAACTGCGTTGTAGGTGTAGTACTCGTTGTCGGAGTCCTCGATCTTCTTGCTGCCGGACTCGAAGGCGAAGAAGATCACGTCGTTGTTGCCGCCGGTGACCTCGTAGTCAGCCTCGTCCACGCTCAGGTACACGATGGTGGCAACGCCGTTGTTGCGGCAGTAGTAGCTCATGCCGATGGCATTGGTAGCCGGGCTGCTGTCGTTGTCGTCCACGATGGTGGGAGCGTTGTTGATGCCGGTGTAGGCGCGATAGGTAGCATCCTGCCAATTCTCGCGAGCACCGCTGTCATAGGTGCCCACCACGAACACCGTCTTGCTGTCGGCATAGATGTAGTCGGTGCCCTGAGTGCCGTGGCCGGCCACGCCGGTGGCGGTCAGGTTGATCCGGGCCACGCCGTTCCGCAGCTCGAAGGAGTCCTCGGCCTTAGCAATGCTGGGATTCTTGGTGTCGAGATCCTTCAGGCGATACTCGCCGTTGGAGGTCTCCTTCACCAGGACAATCTCAGAGTTGGCATTACCAATCTGCAGCTCAGAACCATAGCCAGCGAAGTCGTTGGTGTAGTCCTCCTTGGTGTCGACGGTCTTCATCTTGCCGTCATAGGTGATCAGAGCAGCCTTGTCAGAGGCGAAAGCAACGCTGGAACCCTGCAGAGCGCGCAGATAGGCGTAGTCAGCGATGTTGTACTCAGTCTCCTCGACGTAGATGGCATAGCCGTTGGCATCCAGGTACACGACATACTCGCTGTCGATGCCCAGGCTGCTCTCGCCGCCGTCCACAGAATACATCTTGGAGAAGTCATACTTGGTCTCACCCAGGTTGATGGACTTGCCGGAAACCTTTCTGGTCAGAGTGCCCTCAGCGGACTCAGCAGCCTTGACAGACTGGATCTCGTTGTTGGCATAGGTGAAGAGGACGATCTGGTCGTTCTCGAAACCAGTGGTCTCGAACTCGTCGTTGGCACGCAGGCCGGAGGAGGCGCCGTTCTCAGCAGCCAGCTCGGACAGGGTGATGTAAGCATCCTTGGAGTTGGTCTCGGCCACAACCTTGTTGACCTCAGCCACATAGGTGTTGATAGCCACGATGGTCACATCGTTGGTGTCCTCGTCCAGATAGGCTTCCACCAGAGTGCCGTTGCCGACATTGCAGTTCGCAGCGGGAGAGTTGGTGAACTTCAGCTCGCTGACCTTCAGATCGTTGCCCTTGGAGACCTTGGCCGTACTCGACCATGGTGGGCAGGCGTACAGAGCAGCCTCCTCACGGGTCACGGCCTTGGAGCCGACGAACTCGTCGTTGCCCGTCCAGGCCGATACCGGCGGCCTGCTTGATGACGGCCACGGACCAGTTGGGAGCCGGTGTAGCCCTCGATGTCGGCATCATAGCCCAGAGCGCCCAGCAGCATCTTCATGAAAGCATAACCGGTCAGGGTGCCAGCGGGACGGAAGGAACCATCGGCATAGCCGGAGATGATGCCCTGCTGAGAGCAGTAAGCAATGTAGCCGGAGAACTCGTGGCTCGCAGGCACATCCTTAAAGGGAGCGGTGTCTGCAGACAGGGCGTCAGCAGTGGTGGCCCAGGATCATGTTGCAGATGATCTTGGCAGCTGCGCCGCGGGTCAGGGTGTTGGTGGGGTTGAAGGAACCGTCGGTGTAACCATCGACGATGTCCAGACCTCGGAAATCACGTCGACAGCTTCTTTATAGGTGATTGACTTGTCATCCGTGAAGTCCTTGGCGCCAGCGCTGACGGTGACCAGAGACATTGCTGTACGTGTGTAATCAGCCGCCTGCGGCGGCTGATACTCCTTTCTATACAGGAACTTCCCCATGTTCGATGGGGCAGTGACCGGAATGACCCTGCGCCGCATTCGCCCGGAAATGTACAACTGGTGGAAATGGCTTCCGGCAGGTATTCATGCAGCAGGAAAATAAGGTCCTGCCGTTTTTCAGGAGATGCGCAGAACTATCCTCTATTTGAAAAGCAGTCGTAACTTCAAGCAGCCTGCCAGCGTCGGTTCCCCACCGCTTTAAGAGGAAGGTCCCGGCAGATCAAACATTTTTTAAAAGAGTGGGCCGGAGCTGGCCTGTACTCCATGGCTGATGCGTTGCTGCGAAGGATGTCCGGTGCGAGGGAGCGACAGTCCGGCCGCCGCATCCGTTTCATATTTTGCGCTTTCATTTTGCTCCGTTTGTATTTAGCAGGCAACATAGGACTCCTATTCAGAAAAGTCCAAAGCCATTGCGCAGAAATGGCTTCGGACAAAACGCCCCTGCCGATCAGAACAACGACAGCTCTCTGTTCTAATCAGGCAGGGGCATTCAGACGGACCGGATGAAGCTGAAGCTGTAAGTACCCTGTCCCGCTCCCTTGCACCCACGCCGTTGACAGTGACTCCCCAAATTTTCTGATTTGTTCCGGCTAAGGGAAGGCGCCGCCTGTTTTCATCAATTCGGATCGGCTTTAACAGTCCCAATGGCCGGAACTGTTTACAGTTTTTTTACAAAGGCTACGTTCTTGATTTCCTCGCCGGATATGATAGGATTATGCTCTGAGAAAGGAAGGTCCAGATGAACTTTTATCAGGCGATGCAATTAGATGTCTCTGTATGTAAGGGGAAAATCAGAAACGCAGCGAATCCGTCTGAACGGCACAAATTGATTGCGGCCTTGATTGTGAAGGATATCCTCTGTGTTCTCTTTGCAGTCGTTTTTATTTCTATTCTAAACTTTCTGTTTGGAGATGAGAACAGCTCTGGCGCCGTGGTA
>VOFD01000842.1_pt1 | contig 30000 bp, 33 predicted proteins | sample 5384101 | NCBI WGS metagenome assembly VOFD01 (sample SAMN12384723, study PRJNA508395) | human gut metagenome | isolation source: healthy gut C | host: Homo sapiens
TTTCATTCTATCATTTCGGTTGCGATCAGTACAACAGTTACCATGACGATTTGGTGTTTGTGTGCGGAGCTCTATCTATATCATAACGTGGGAGGAAACTTTTCCTGGAAGGATAAATTAATAGAATTTATTATGATGCTTATGTTCGTTGTGAGTAGTAGCTTCGGAAGTTTAGTGCTCTTTATTCTTATATATGGACTTTCATTTGGGTGTTTACTATTATTGGATCGTAAGCGATATCTACAATTATTAAAGGAAAAAATATAAAAAATTTTAGTGAGAACTCTTGCTAATATTATCACCACAATTAAAGGAGACCGAGGATGGATAGTAGTTTAAGAAAAGCTCAACTATTACAGTTAGATGTTGCATTAGAAATAAAAAAGGATATGTGAAAGAAATGGAATACAATATTTTTTAATTGCAGGTACTCTATTGGGCGCAGTTCGTCATCAAGGTTTTATCCCCTGGGATGACGATCTAGATATTGGTATGCTACGTTCAGACTATGAACGTTTTATAACGGCTTGTGCTACAGATTTAGATGAACGTTTTTTTTTCAAAATTGGAATACAGACAAGCATTTTGGTCTTCCGTTTTCCAAAATTAGACTTAATAATACTCATTATATCGAGCGGAATGCTGAAAAGGTCCATATTCATGATGGTATATATGTTGATGTGTTTCCTTTTGACAGCATTCCGGATAATTATAAGTTGCAAAGATGGCAGAATCTACAGTCATATATATTGAAACGTTTAATTCTGATAAAAAATAATTATAAATGTTGGGAAAAAAAGAGAGACGGAAAATTAATTATTTATAAAGTCATAAGACTAATTACTTTTTTTTATTACCTTTAAAGACTTTACAGAATGAGCTGACTCAAATTATGTTAAGACATGATCACCAAGAAACTACGAGAGTCGTTACTTTTGGTGGCTCCTATGGATATCAGAAAGAAAGTATCGAGAGAGCTTGGTTGGAGAAGAATGTCCAACTGCCCTTTGAAGATCATCTTTTTCTGTTCCAAGTAAATATGAAGAGTATTTACGTTTCTTTTATGGAGATTATATGCAATTGCGTCCTGAAGATAAACGGGGAGATCGGCATCATATTCAGAAAATTGATTTTGGAGAGTATTAGTCGATGAAAAGAGTTATCACCTATGGGACCTTTGACCTTTTACATTATGGGCATACTAACCTCTTGCAGCGCGCAAAGGCGTTAGGGGATTATTTGATCGTTGCTCTATCTACCGATGAGTTTAATAATAGGCAAAAACATAAGAATTGCTATTTTTCCTATAAGGAACGTAAACGACTGTTAGAAGCTATCCGGTATGTAGATCTTGTAATCCCCGAAGAGGACTGGGATCAGAAGATCAACGATATGAAAGAATATCATATTGATACTTTTGTGATGGGAAATGATTGGGAGGGGAAATTCGATTTTTTAAAACCCTATTGCGAGGTTATTTATTTACCGCGTACACCCGAAATTTCTACATCGCAAATTAAAAAGGATCTTATAAAATAAAGTGGATATAAGCGCGATATTCTTTTCTTAAATTTAAAACACATTCCCCCACCGACGGTATCTCCGAATTATAAATATGATCCAGTTCAATGATTCCCGCTTCACACGTCCGTTTATATTCTTTAAACTCCTTTTCTTTCAGAAGGTTGTTCAAATCCAGAATGTCTGTCTCTAAATCATCGAGATCGTGATGCTGGATCAGCATAGAAAAAAACGACATGGCTTTTTTTTCCCATGCTTTTTGTAGCTCTTTTGTGCAAGTATGGAGCCGTTCTTCATCCTCTGCTTGTGCGGCTTGAGCGCCCTCATGGAACAGCTGCGTCAGTGTATCCACTTGTTTCTTCATGCTTAGAAATCCAATCCCGCATAAAATCCCCCGCAATGGTAAGCAGGGAAATTGCTGTAATCAGGCGTTTCATTGAAACTTGCTCCTTTCAAGCACCATAAATGAGTCCATTGAATGAGGGAACGGGCAATCGCGCCCGTTCCTTTTACTTTTCTCATCCTCCAAAGGGGAGGGTTTACCCCATTTTTCCGTTGTTCAGCCGTTCATCCCGTTTGATGATCGTCGTATTTCCACTGCGGTCAATCTCCATAATCAGAATATCTTTTAGCTCCAGCCCGCTTTTTCTTGATATGGGTCTGGAGCTTTTTCATCGTCATCCCGCAATCCTTAAAAGCAGAGGTGATGATGCGTCCGTCGCTGATGACGATACACGGCAAGCCGTCATCCGGAATCGTCACGTTTAATTCTTCCGCTACCGGAACGCGCTTTTCCGGCTTGAGCAGAACGCTCAGCGTGCCATTGGTTTCGGCAATTGCATATTGCACATCCTCAATTCGGAACACGTCCTTCTGCCGCAGCGCTTCCATCAGGTCGTCTACGGTAAAACGAAGCCGCTTGAGCTGTGTTTGGTCAATCATCCCGTTGCGGATGACAATGAGGGAATGGCCTTGCATGAGGCCGCGGAATTTGGGGAATTTCATACTCACGACTGAGGCAATCACCTCAAAGGAGATCAGCAGCAGTACGGGTATCACGGAATTCATCAGAGGCGCACCGTTATCCTGCATCGGGATAGCGGCGATCTCAGAGATCAGGATTGTGATAACGAGCTCAGATGGCTGCAACTCGCCGATTTGCCGCTTACCCATGATACGTACAGAAAAGACAATCAAAAAATATAAGATCGCCGCGCGGATGAGCGTAATAATCATCCTGCTTCCTCCCTTGCAAGGCCTGTTTCATCCGTCTAAAGGCGGACAAAGAAATGAAAAAAAAAGCAGCATATGGATCACTCCATGCGCCCCCATTCAAAATTTTGTACCGACTGGCAATACGCAATCCATGCCTTTCACAGCGTTGCGTACAAAGCTTTCATTTTCCGCCTTTAGCGATATCTAGTATGGCGTTTCTACGCTGTAATATTCCACCGCATAAACCGGAGTAGGATGGAAAAACAGTAGCGTATATCATTTATCCTGAAGAACCCTCTATTCGCAAGGCCTATGCTTTGCCGTTAGCGGCGGATTTTTTGATTTGTTTTGTTTTTCCGCCAAATGGAAAGGAAGGACCGTTTTATGTTTCAATGGCTTAAAAATGCCGTACAGAAGGATTTTACTCCGATCAATGCGCAAACGACGCAGGTGCCGCCCGCGGAGATTTCTGCCTCTTTGCAGGAAAACCTGATCTACCTGCGCGGCGTGTTCGGCCCAAGCTTTGATCTGATGGTGCGCGAGCTGCCTGTCAATGGTAACCGGGCAGCCTTTGTGCTATGCGAAGGAATGTGCGATGATCTCCTACTCTCCCAAATTGCGGTTACGCCCATCCTGCATGCCACGAATATCCCGAAGGAGCCGGACGAGCAGTTTTTATACCTGCGGGATCACGTGCTCTCCGGCACGGATCATAAAGAAGCCTTCGACATGGCGGACGTACTCAACCTGATGATGTCAGGCTTTGCGGCACTGTTTATCGACGGTGTGACGCGCTGCGAGGTTTTCGGTGTGCAGGGCTTTGAGCGGCGCTCGATTTCCGACCCGGAAACGGAGGTGCAGGAGCGTGGTTCGCGCGACGGCTTTGTAGAAACGCTCAAGGTGAACACCACGTTGATCCGCCGCCGGCTCAAAACGCCCTATGCCCGTTTCGAGATGCTCAATATGGGCGATACAAGCCAAACGATGGTCTGCCTTTGCTATCTCTCGGATCGGGTGAATCCCGACATTCTGGAGGAGGTCAAGCAGCGGCTTCAAAATGCGAAGCTTGATATGGTGCTGGAATCCGGCTATATCCAGCCGTTTCTGGATCACAAGGGGCTTTCGTTCTTCTCCGGCGTGGGTGTTACGGAACGGCCGGATACCCTGTGCGCAAAAATCAGTGAGGGGCGGGTGGGCGTCATTGTGGACGGCACGCCGTTCGCCCTGATCGTGCCGCACCTTTTCATTGAAAATTTTCAATCGATTGATGATTATTCCAATCGTCCCTTTTATGCGCTCTTTCTGCGTGCTCTCAAATTCATTTCCTTTGCCATTAGCATGCTGCTGCCGGGCATTTATGTGGCTGTGGCGATTTTCCATCAGGAGCTGCTGCCGGCGAGCATGCTCTTTGATATCGCGGTATCGGAGGGGCGCACGCCCTTTCCCATCATGCTGGAGGCGCTCGTGATCCATTTTATATATGAAATCATGCGCGAAGCAGGGCTGCGGATGCCAAAAACCGTGGGCCATGCTGTGAGCATTGTCGGCGCGCTCGTCATCGGTGATGCGGCTGTCACAGCGGGGCTCATCGCCGCGCCCATGTTGATTGTGCTCGCGCTGACGGCGATCAGCTCATTCGTCGTGCCGTCGCTTTATGAGCCGGCGGCCGTGCTGCGGTTTCTCTTTATCATCGTGGGTGGGCTGACCGGCCTGTACGGAATCATGCTCATCCTGGGGCTGCTCATCCTAAACGCCTGCTCGATCAATCACTATGGCGTGCCATATTCCGCACCCATCACGCCCTTTGAAAAAAGGCGCAATGCGTGATCTTGTGCTGCGGGTCGGCTGGAAGCGCCTCGGCCGCTATAAGATGAAGGTGCAGGATCTTAACGGCTCAGATAAGCGGGAGCCGGAGGATTTTTAATCAGTTCAGTTAGAAAGGACGGCCTGTAGAATGACAAACTCGCATCAGATTAGCCCGGCTCAGCTCTACTCCATCTTTTTCGTCAGCCGGATTCTCGTCACGCTGACGTATATTCCTGCGCTCAATGAGATTGCGCTCTCCTCTGATTTGCTCGTGCAGGCGTTTCTGTATCCGTTGGGGATGATTATCAGCGCGCTGCCGTTGTATGCGCTGTATCAGGCACGCCCAGATTGGGATATCTTTGACTGTGCCTACAGGATTTCGCCTGTGCTTTCTAAAATTCTTGCGGTATTGTATGCGTTGTTTTTCCTCTTCGTGGCGCTGCTCAGCGTGACGCGCTTTGATTTGTTTGCAACCTCGCGGCTGTTTCCAGATTCGGATTTCACGATTTTTCTGCTGATTATCATTCTCATCAGCTGTGCAGCGGCCGGTTTCGGGCTGGAGGCGCTCGGGCGGCTCTCCGGCCTGGCAGTGCTGCTGGTGGCCGTAACGCTTGGTTTTGTGATCGCCGTTTTGCTGCCGCGTTTTGAGCCGCTAAATTTTACGCCGCTGTTTTATGACGGTGTGATGCCAACGCTTCGGGGCACGGCGGCTTTCCTCTCCGGCACGGCAGAGGCGGCGGCACTCGCCGTGATTGCGCCGCGCGTGCGCGGAAAGCTCACAAAGGGTTATGTCAAATGGACGCTGTGGCTGACGCTGGCAATGGCGCTTCTCTTCTTCTGCGCGATTTCCGTGCTGGGCGTGTTCTTTCAAACGCAGCTCTTCCCGTTTCATTCGCTGGCAGTGCTCGCTGAATTCAGCGTGCTACAGCGGCTTGACGCATTTCATACGGGCGTGTGGATTCTCTGCCTGTTCGTTAAGCTCGCGTTTTTTACACTGCTGACGGTCACCTGCCTGCGCCGGGCCTTTGGCAGGCGCTTCAAAAAGGCGTGGATCGCCGGGTGCATCCTGGTGCTCGGCACGGCGGCCGTGTTTATCTCCGGGGATTATGAGCGCTTTGACGCCATTGCCAGGCCGGAGATCATGATGCTCCTGTTTGCCGTTTTCGTCATCCTGATCCCGCTGTGCCTGCTGCCTCCGGTGCGCAGGCAGGCAAAACTGGAGAAGGAGGCGGCGTCCGTATGAAAAAGATATTTGCGATTTGCGCCGTGTTTCTCTTAGCTCTTGGGCTGACAGGCTGCGATAATGACTATGGCAACGATGGGCGTGAGATCCGCGACCGTCTGATCGTGCAGGGCATCGGTGTGGATCGGACGGCGGACGGCTATCTTCTAACATTACAGGCCTTTAACACAGCGGTTGCAGGCGGGCAGGATGACGGTATGTCCGGCAACGTGACGAAGGTTTATGAAACGAGCGGCGCAACGATCGCGGACGCCATGCGCAATGTTACGCTCACCGCAGGGCGAAGGCCGCTTTATTCGCACAACTGGATCATCGTATTCGGTGCGGATGTGGCGCGCGAGGGGTTGAATGAAACGCTCGATTTTTTGTGCGGGATTACGCCACACGGCCAGTGGTCGATCTCGCCGTGGCGCGAGGAAAGGCGGCGGATATCATCAAATCGCCCTTCAATGGCAGCTCGATTCCTGCGCGGGAAATCCAGATGGGTTTGAAGATGGGGCAGGTAAACGCCAAAACGCTCCAGATGCCGCTGCACAAGGCGGTTACGCTGCTGGAGGATAAAACGTCGGACGTATATCTCCCGCTTTTAAAACCAGTGGTGGACAAGGCGCAGGAGATGGATACGGTGTTGACAGATGGGCTAGCAATCTTCCGGGAGGGAAGTATGTAGGCGATCTGGATGCGGATGAAACGCGCGCACTCCTATTTTTGACTGGGCAGGCCGAGAGCGGCGACCTGGTTGTGGAGGGGGATTCCTTTGGCAAAGCGTCGTTGGAGCTCATTAAAGCGGATACGAAATTTACAACGGAGATGAAAAACGGGTTGCCCGCCTACCGCGCGGAGATCAACTGTGTATGCGATCTCAACGAGATTGAGCGCGCGGATTTCGGAAGCGTGCAGAGCAAAGTGCGCGCACAAATTGAAGCTGCGGTTTCAACAATGCTGGAAAGCCAGCTCCGGAGCACAGCTGAAATCTGCCTGAAGAGTTATCGCAGCGATGTGCTCCGGCTTGGGAACCGGCTGTGGCTCTCAGAGCCGGATGCGTTTCGCAGTGTAGAAAATCGTTGGCGGGAGGTGCTACCAAAGGCGGAGCTGACGGTAGAGGTGAAAACGACGGTGAGAAGGACGGGGCAGAGGTCGGCGGATTAAAAGAGTATTTTATGGGAAATCAAAAGGGCGCGTTGCAAAACGCTCCTTGCGGAAACTCGTCATGAGACAAACCGTGGTTTCAGGCGCGCAAAGCCCGCAATTTGCCTGCGTAAGGCAAAAACGGTTTTTTAAAAAGGGGCTGTTGCAAAATGTTTTGCATTTTGCAACAGCCCCTTTGCTGTATTTTTTCTGTTCGCACAGATGCGTGCGATATCCGCTTCTTGATCATTGATTGTTGTAGGTTAAAAACAGCCGATTGAAAAGGAGAAAGCAGCTTTCGCTCGCTTTAGCCATATTATTTCCGTTCCATTGAAAGCAAACAAATGGGGAGGAAGGATGGAAATTCAATTTTTACGCGCCATTCACGTGAATTTTAAAATTGAACCGCACGCGTTTTTGTGGTAAAATAACCTAATGTATCTATCCAACTTTTTGCAAAGGGGTTTCGCATGGTCATTTTAGGGATCGATCCCGGCTACGCAATCGTGGGCTGGGGCGTGATCGGTTATGAAAACAATCATTTTAAAGTTTTTGGATTACGGCGCGATTACCACGCCCGCAGGCATGTCCTTCAGCCGGCGGCTGGAGCTGATTTACGATGAGGGCGGAGCTTCTCATGAAGCGCTATTCCCCGCAGGCGATGTCTATTGAAAAGCTTTTTTTCAACAGCAACGCAAAAACAGTCATCGATGTTGGCCAAGCGCGTGGCGTTTTGATGCTCGCGGCGCAAAAGTGCGGCCTGGAGGTTTATGAATACACGCCCCTGCAAGTCAAGCAGAGCGTGGTAGGCTATGGCCGGGCGGAAAAAAAACAGGTGCAGGAGATGACGCGGCTCATCCTCCACCTTTCGGAAATCCCCAAGCCGGACGATACCGCCGATGCGCTTGCCATGGCCATTTGCCATGCGCATGCGAGCGGCTCGCTCATGGGAAAATTAAGGGAAAAGGGGCTGAAGGTTCGATGATTTACAGCGTGACCGGCACGCTCATCCATATGGATGCGACCACAGCGGTCGTCGAATGCGGCGGCGTTGGCTTCAAATGCCTGACAACGCTTAACACCTTAAAACAACTGGGCCCTGCGGGCGGTAAGGTAACGCTTTACACCTACCTCAACGTCCGCGAGGATGCGCTCGACCTGTTCGGCTTTTTTTGGTGAAACGGAGCTTGCGTGTTTTAAAATGCTAATTTCCGTTTCTGGTGTGGGGCCAAAGGCCGCGCTTTCCATCCTTTCAGAGCTTTCGCCGGAAAAGCTCGCTTTGTGTATTGCCACGGGGGATAGCAAATCCATCACCCGCGCGCAGGGCGTGGGGCCGAAACTTGCGCAGCGCGTGGTGCTGGAGCTCAGGATAAGCTCGCTAAGGGCTTACCCGAACAATTTTCTTCTCCTGAGCTGGAGGCGGCAGGGGCTGCCAACGCGGCGGGGCCGGCGGCGGAGGCTGTCAGCGCTCTCGTGATGCTCGGCTACGCGCAGTCGGAGGCGAGCGTTGCGGTCGGCAAGCTGGATAGCTCCCTCCCGGTGGAGGAGCTCATTAAACGGGCCCCTCAAGGTGTTGGCGCGCCCGCTATAAATTTGTTTTTATGGATTGACTTCGCGCTTGCCCTGCGCTTCTTGGGCGCGGTGACTAGGGGGAATTTTGTGGAATATCGGCATGTGCTGGACCCGGATCGTAAAGAGGAAATCTGCCTGCGCATTTTGCATGCGCTGCCTGCTTGGTTTGGCGACTGGAAAGCGGCTAGGCAGTATGCAAAGAATACCCGCGCCCAATTTTTCCTCTGTGCGTTGGAGGATGAGGAGCCCATTGGCTTTCTCGCAGCTGAGGAGCATACCGACGCGGCGTGTGAAATTGCCGTGATGGGCGTTCTGCCGGAATATCACCGCCAAGGCATTGGCTGCACCTTATTGAGGCTGTGCGCGCACAGCTATGTTGCGCGGCTACCGCTACCTCACGGTGAAAACGCTTGCCGACACGGTGGGCAGCGCTTCCTATGTGAAAAACGCGCGCGTTTTATCTTGCCTGCGGATTTGAACCTCTGGAAATTTTTGAAACGCTTTGGAATGAGGAAAATCCCTGTCTTTACCTCGTAAAGCCTCTTTTTTGACGGGCAGGGCACGAAACCAATGGAATTTTGAAAAAAAGGCGGTCATACTATTATGGATACGGATTTTGAAAATCGCATCGTCGCCCCAGACTATGTGCCGGAGGATGCGGATCTGGAAACCTCGCTCCGCCCGCGGGTGCTCACAGATTATATCGGGCAGGAAAAAGTCAAAGAGAACCTGCGTATTTATATAGAGGCGGCGCGTGGGCGCGGGGAAGCCCTCGACCATGTGCTGCTCTACGGCCCGCCCGGCCTCGGTAAAACAACGCTCGCGGGCATCATCGCCAATGAAATGGGAGTGAACCTGCGCGTGACCTCCGGCCCGGCCATTGAAAAACCCGGAGATCTCGCCGCGTTGCTGACGAACCTGAGTGAAGGCGATGTGCTCTTTATCGACGAAATTCATCGTCTTTCTCGCAGCGTGGAAGAGGTGCTCTATCCGGCAATGGAGGATAATGCACTCGATATCATCATCGGCAAGGGGCCGTCCGCCCGTTCCATCCGGTTGGATTTGCCGCGTTTCACGCTTGTGGGTGCGACCACCCGCGCCGGGCAGCTTACGGCCCCGCTGCGCGACCGCTTTGGCGTGATTTTGCGCCTAGAGCTCTACACGCCGGAGCAACTGGGCAAGATCGTCAACCGCAGCGCAGGGATTCTCAATATTGAGGTGGATACGCAGGGCGCGCGGGAAATTGCCTCCCGATCGCGCGGAACGCCCCGCATTGCAAACCGGCTTTTAAAGCGGGCGCGGGATTTCGCGCAGGTGATTGGCAACGGCGTGATCGACGCAGAAAATGCCCGGGCGGCGCTCGACCGCATGGAGATCGATTCTCTAGGGCTCGATTCTATTGATCGGCTTCTGCTCACCGCTATGATCCGTAACTATAACGGAGGCCCGGTTGGGCTTGAGACGATCGCCGCTGCGATTGGGGAAGAAGCGGTCACAATCGAGGATGTTTACGAACCGTATCTGATGCAAATCGGCTTTTTGAGCCGGACGCCGCGCGGCAGGATTGTTACGCCCGCAGGTTATCGGCATCTCGGCATTGATATGCCGGGGCAGCAAAAGCTGGATTTATAAAGGGGTAGAGAAGATTCAATGGAAGGCGGGCGCATTGCGCCCGAAACCCACATCATTTTTGGAGGTGCTATTCTCAATGGGAAGACTTTTCGGTACAGACGGCGCGCGCGGCGTTGCCAACAGCGAATTGACCTGTGAACTCGCCATGCAAATCGGCCGTGCAGCCGCTATGGTGCTCACGGACGATACCCATTCCCGCCCCCGCGTATTGATCGGCATGGATACGCGTATTTCATCAGAAATGTTAGAAGCGGCTCTCACGGCGGGCTTTTGCTCTGTGGGCGCCGACGTGCTGCTCGTGGGCGTTGTCCCCACGCCGGCGGTCGCCTATCTCGTCACGAAATATGGCTACGATGCGGGCGTGATGATCTCTGCCAGCCACAACCCTTGCGAATATAATGGCATTAAAATTTTCAAATCGGATGGCTAAAGCTGCCGGACGCGCTCGAGGAGGAGATCGAAGCGATCATCCTCGATGAAGCGCGCGTTCCCCCCATCAAGGTGGGCGGGGAGGTCGGCAAGGTCACCCGCGCACAGTATGCGCTCTCCGACTATATCGGCCATATCATTTCCACAACAAATCTGCGTTTTGATGGGATGAAGGTAGCGCTTGACTGTGCAAACGGGTCGGCCTGCGTTACGGCCAAGGAGCTGTTCACCACCCTCGGCGCGGAATGCCACATCGTCAGCGCGGAGCCGGATGGCGTGAATATTAACGACCGCTGCGGCTCGACACACTTGGAGCAGCTCCAGGCCTATACCGTGGAACAGGGCTGTGATATCGGCCTTGCCTTTGATGGCGACGCAGACCGTTTGCTGGTGATCGATGAAAAGGGCGGGCTTATTGACGGTGATAAGATCATTGCGATCTGTGCGCTCGATATGAAGCGGCGTGGCCAACTCGCCAAGGATGCCGCCGTGGTCACGGTGATGAGCAATATGGGTTTCTTCCAATTTTGCAAACACAACGGCATCCAATGCAAAACCACAAAGGTAGGCGACCGCTATGTGCTCGAGCACATGCTTAAACACCGCTATTCGATTGGCGGAGAGCAGTCCGGTCATGTGATCTTCCTCGATTTTGCAACCACCGGCGACGGCCAGCTCACCGCTGTCCAATTGCTTGGTGTGATGAAGCGCAGCGGGAAGAAGGTGTCGGAGCTTGCCTCCTGCATGGAGGTTTTCCCGCAGGTATTAATCAATGTGCGTGTGTCCAATTTCGGCAAGGTGCGTTTTGACAGCGATGAGGAGATTAAAATTGCAATTGCCGCTGCCGAAGAGGAACTTGGCGATAGCGGCCGCGTATTGGTGCGTGTCTCCGGCACGGAGCCGCTCGTGCGGGTGATGCTTGAGGGGCGCGATGAGAAACAAATTCAGCGTCTTGGCGAATCTATCGCCGAGGTGGTGCGGGAAAGGTTAATTTGACGAATGCGAATTTCAGATAGTTGGAAGGATTACGAACTGATTGACTGCTCGTCCGGTGAGCGTCTGGAGCGGTGGGGGAGATCACCCTCATCCGCCCGGACCCGCAGGTGATTTGGCAGACAAAGCGGGCGCATCCCCTATGGAGAAAGGCAAACGCCCGCTATCTGCGCTCTTCATCGGGCGGTGGGAGGTGGGAGGTGTATGGCGGGCTGCCGGATGTGTGGCAGATCAGCTATCACACCCTGCGGTTCAACATCAAAACGATGGGCTTTAAACATACGGGGCTCTTTCCGGAGCAGGCGGTCAACTGGAATCTGGTGCGCCATGTGATCCGCTCGGCCGGCCGGCCGGTGAAGGTGCTCAACCTCTTTGCCTATACGGGCGGAGCGACGCTCGCCTGCCTGGAGGCGGGCGCCGAGGTGGTGCATGTGGATGCCTCCAAGGGCATGGTTGCCTGGGCGAAGGAGAATGCGTCAGCCTCCGGGCTGGCAGGCAGGCCTGTGCGCTGGATTGTTGACGACTGCGTTAAGTTCGTCGAGCGGGAAATTCGCCGCGGCCATCGCTATGATATCATCATCATGGACCCGCCCTCCCTATGGGCGTGGCCCGTCGGGGGAGATCTGGAAGCTGGAGGATAAGATATACTCCTTTGTGGAGCTGTTCACGGGCGTCCTCTCAGAGGATGCGCTGATGGTGCTTGTCAATTCCTATACGACCGGCCTTTCCCCGGCCGTGATGCAGTATATCTTGGGCGCGGTGGTGAATCCGCGCTTTGGCGGAGAGGTTTCGTCCGATGAAATCGGCCTTCCGGCCTCTGCCTCCCAGATGGCGCTGCCCTGCGGAGCAACGGCAATCTGGCGCGGGCCTGCGTGCCGGGAATGATTGAATCAAAGGATGATAACGCATGAACAATATCATTGAATTTCAAAACGTTAGCTTCCGGTACGACAGCGATACGGAAACGCCGCTGCCGCGTGTCATCGAGCACCTCGATTTTTCCGTGCGGAGAGGGGAGTTTGTGGCGGTGCTCGGGCATAACGGCTCCGGCAAATCAACCCTTGCCAAGCTCTGCAATGCGATCCTCCTCCCCGAAGAAGGTCATGTGCTCGTAGATGGGATGGATACGGCGGATGAAGCGATGAAATATGAGATTCGCCAAACGGTGGGCATGGTGTTTCAAAACCCGGATAACCAGATCGTCGCTACCATTGTGGAAGAGGATGTGGCCTTTGGTCCGGAAAATCTGGGCGTGGATCCGCGGGAAATCCGCCAGCGCGTGGATGATGCATTGCGGTCTGTGGAAATGTATGATTTCCGCGAGAAGGAGCCGCACCGCCTCTCCGGCGGGCAGAAGCAGCGTGTTGCAATCGCCGGGATCATCGCCATGCAGCCGGATTGCATCGTGCTTGACGAGCCGACCGCTATGCTCGACCCGCGCGGCCGCGCGGAGGTGATGAAAACCATTCGGCGCCTTAACCGTGAGAAAGGCATTACCATCGTGCTCATCACACACTTTATGGATGAGGCGGCGCGTGCGGGCCGCGTCGTTGTGATGGATAACGGCGAAATCCTGATGGACGGCGCGCCGCACACGGTTTTTTCCCAAGTGGAGGAATTGAAGCGCGTGGGGCTCGATGTGCCACAGGCTGCGGAGCTTGCCGACGAGCTCCGGCGGGAGGGTTGGGCGCTCCCGCCGGATATTCTGACCGTGGAAGAGTGCGTGGACGCGCTTGCATCTCAGATATCGGATACCTAGGCTGTCGAAAAAAGCCAGATGAAAGAAAAAAGTGCACAAAAACCTCGTTGCGAATTAGCCTACGAAACGAACATCTAAATGCAGCGCAGAACGCTGGCGGAAGGCCGAGGCAGCATTTGCAGAGTCTGACGGCGTGGCTCGTGAGGGGATTTGACCGCAAAGCGGTCAAACGAGCGCCCAAATTGTTTGAGCGCCGTGAGGCGGCGAGTTTTTGGGCGTCTCGCCGAACAGGTTTCAACGTGCATCAACGCTTCTCGCTGCCGAAGTGCCGTGCTTTTAACGGCCCCTTTTGCTTCCTTTTCCGGCCGAACGGAAAAGGAAGGGCCCGCGCGGCCTGAGCGCATGCTTAACTTTTTGTTTTTATCAGAGTAATTTACAACTGATAACCTTAAAAATATTTTTTAAAAAACTTTTGCGAAATCATCTTTATGAATTTTGAAAAATCGATATACCTTTTTCGACAAGCTGACCAGATGACAGGCTTCGGTCGTTCGTATGACAAGCATACAATACGTGGTCGTTCTGTTATCTGTGGCCTGACATCTGAAGTCTGTTTTGGGGGAATCATAATTGTCCGTTGTGTTAGAGGCAAAAAAACGTAACATATCGCTATGGGGAGGGCACCCCGTTTGAGGTCGCGGCCGTAGAGGATGTCTCCTTTGCAATTGAGCGGGGGAGCTTGTGGGTGTAATCGGCCATACCGGCTCCGGCAAATCAACGCTGATCCAGCATTTTAACGGCCTTTTGCCACCCACCTCCGGGCAGATCCTGCTTGATGGGGAGGATATCTGGGCGGATAAGGCGAAGCTTAGGAGCGTGCGTTTTCGCGTGGGCCTCTGCTTCCAATATCCGGAATATCAGCTTTTTGAATCCACGGTTTATGCGGACATCGCCTTTGGCCCAAAAAAATATGGGTCTGAGCGAGGGGGAAATCGATCAGCGTGTGCGCCGCGCCGCGCAGTTCGTAGGGCTCAAGGAGGAATATTTCGAAAAATCTCCCTTTGACCTCTCCGGCGGTGAAAAGCGTCGCGCCGCGATTGCGGGGGTGATGGCGATGGAGCCGGAGGTGCTCATCCTGGACGAGCCCACCGCGGGCCTCGACCCACGCGGGCGCGATCTGATTCTGGAGCTTGTAAAGGCTTATCAGCAGGAGACAGAGAGCACGGTGTTGCTCGTCTCGCACAGTATGGAGGATGTGGCGAAGCTCGCTACCAAGGTGCTCGTGATGAACCAGTCGCATCTTGCGATGTATGGCACAGTGCCAGAGGTTTATTCACGAGGGGAGGAGCTTGTCCAAATGGGGCTCAATGTCCCGCAGGTGACCCGTATCTTCATGGAGCTGAAAAAGCGTGGTTTCCCTGTGAGCGACAGCGTTTATACCGTCAGGCAGGGGAAAGAGGAGCTCCTGCGTCTGGAGGGTAGAAGGGAGGCGGCAGAATGCTGAGCAATATTACCATTGGGCAGTATTACCCGGCGAAATCTCTGCTTCACCGGATGGATCCGCGCATGAAGGTAATCCTCACGGCAGTGTTTATTGTGCTGATTTTTCTGGCAAATAACTTTGCCTCCATGGCGCTTGTGCTCGCCTTTCTGGGCATTACGGTGGCGTTGTCCCGCGTGCCGCTGAAAATGATCCTGCGGGGGCTTAAGGCGATTGTGATCATCGTCGTGTTTACCTCGGTGCTCAATTTGTTCTATGTCCAGGGCGGAAAAACCCTGGTTGATTTCTGGATTGTCCATATCACCACAAAGGGTGTGTATACCGCGCTCTTTATGGCAATCCGCATCATGGCACTCATCATCAGCAGCTCGCTTCTGACCTATACAACCACGCCTACCAACCTCACCGACGGGCTGGAGCGGCTTCTCTCGCCGCTTCGCTATCTTCGGGTGCCGGTGCATGATATCGCTATGATGATGACGATTGCGCTGCGCTTTATCCCCACGCTCATTGATGAGGTGGGCCGCATCATGAATGCACAGAAGGCCCGCGGTGCGGATCTGGAAACGGGCAACCTTTTTCAGCGGGCAAAAGCGCTGGTGCCGATTTTTATTCCACTGTTTATCTCCGCCTTCCGCCGGGCGTATGATCTCGCCTTTGCAATGGATTGCCGCTGCTACCGCGGCGGGGAAGGCCGCACCCGGATGAAGCGTATGCAGCTGGCCTTTCGGGATTTTGGATCGCTTTTTGCAATGGCCGCGGTGCTGGCGGGCGTAATTGTGATCAATCATTTTATCCCCTCCCTGCTGTGACGAGTCAGGCGGTTACAAACGTTTCCCAAAGGAGGCAGCTTATGCGCAATCTGCTTATTACCCTGCGCTTTAACGGGCAGGAATATCACGGCTGGCAAGTTCAGCCCAATGGCGTAACTGTGCAGCAGTGTGTGCAGGATGCTGTGGAGGCTGTCACAGGCGTGCGTTCCGCAGTCACTGGATGCAGCCGCACGGATGCGGGCGTGCATGCGATGACGTATTGCTGTAACTTCCGCACGGAGCATGGCATCCCCTCCGAGCGCCTCATACCGGCGCTCAACGCCCACCTGCCGCGCGATATTGCGGTGTTCGGCTGCAAAGAGGTTCCGGCGGCATTCCATGCGCGTTATGACTGCAAGGGGAAGGAATATGTCTACCGAATATGTAACAGCCGTACACGCAACCCCTTTTGGGAAGGGCGCGCACTGCATTATCCTTATGTGATTGACGTGGCCTATTTAAACCAGCAGGCGCAGGATTTTGTGGGGCGGCATGATTTCTCCGCCTTCTGCGCCGCGGGTGGGAGTGTGGCGGATAAGGTGCGTACCGTCCGTGCGGCGCGTGTGGAAAGAAAGGGCGAGATCGTTTCTTTTTTTGTGGAGGCGGACGGCTTCCTTTACCACATGGTGCGCATCATGATGGGTACGCTTTTAAGTCTGGAGCAAGGGCGACTGCGCTCCGGGGCGATTCCGGTAATTCTGGAAGGGCGCGACCGAAGCGGCGCGGGGATCACCGCCCCGGCGCAGGGGCTTTATCTCAACCGCGTGTATTATTAAAAAGGCAGCGCGGCCGGTGGAGGAGGCAAAAGCCTGCTGCCCCCAGTTCACATAACGATGGAGGGATGCGCCATGAAAAAAGATCAGGCAGTGCAATCGCCCGCGGGGCGACTGCGAGCCAGACGCAAAAAAAGGATCATGATAGCTTTGGCTGCCGCTGTGGTCATCTTAGCCGCTGTGGTGATAGGGGTGTGCGTTCAGGTGCTGCCTGGGCGTTCACAGGGGCAGGCCGGGCAGGGGCAGCAAAGCGAAGGCTTTCCCTACTCGATCAATTCTAATCTTGTGCGCGATATGCGAATGCTGGGGCCGGATGTGTTGCTCCTGACGGATGAGGCGGTCACCGTGCTCGATTCCTCCGGCCGGGAGGTCAGCCGCATGCCGCATGCCTATAAGCGGCCCGCGATGGATCTGCGCGCGGGGAGGCTGATCGTATATGATCGCGGGGGAAGAAAGCTGCGGCTGCAAAATCGTACCAAAATTCTGCTCGAAAAGGAGCTGGAATCCGATATCGTTACCTGCGCCATCGGGCGCAGTGGGAATTTTGCCGTTGCAACCCGTGAGGATAACGCTGCAAGCTTTTTGACGGTCTATGATAAAAATGTTAATGAAGTATTCAAATGGCGTTCATCGAACGACTATATCATGGACATAGCTTTATCGGATGATGGAAAATACGCCGCCGTGGCGGTAGCGGGCTCCTCCTCTGGCAAGCTGTATTCCAAAACGTATGTTTTTGCCTTTTCTAAAGACAAGCCCTTAGCCAGTTTGGAATACCCCGGCGTTTCGCTGTTTGACGTTTCCTTTTCCGGTAAATCCACCATTTTGGTCACAGGCGACTCGCTGCGGGGCGTGATCCAAAACAGAACAAAGATGATGGAACCGTTTTCCTTTGGGACGAATGAGCTACGCTGCTTCTCCGCCTCTGAGGAGGGGGAAAGCGCTCTGGTGCTCGCGGAATATGGCAGCATGAATGCAAACGATTTGATTGTTTATGATGAGGAAGGGCAGGAAAAATTCCGTCAATCCTTCGGCCAGGAGGTGCGTTGGGTATCCTGCGATGGCAGCAACACCGCCGTTTTGCTCGCCGGCAGCGTGCAGGCCTTTGACGCAAAGGGCAGGAAGATCGGCCATTTTGCTGTTCGGAGCGATGCGCTGCGCGTGCTGGTATCCGGCAGGAGCACTTATGTGCTCTCAATGGGTGAACTGGATCGCTTGGATACGCGGGATAAATCGCTGGATACATAGTGGATTCCGGCTGGGATGGGAGCTATGTTATCTATTGTGATTATGGATGGCTTATGCTATACTAGAATTCTAATAATATAAAGGGAATGGGCCTCCCGCCAGGGCGGCGGAAAGCTTTATGGAAGGGCCGGATTTATTCCCGTTTCTTTTAATTTTCCGAGAAGAGGTGGACTGTTTGGGCTTGGTGCTGGATTTTGCTTTTTTCGCTGTGCTGCTCGTGTGCATCATCGTAGCGGCAAAGCGCGGATTTGTGCTTTCGCTCATGGAACTGGTCGGATTTTTCCTCGCAGGCGCCTGTGCGCTTTCGCTTAGTGGTCTGATCGCACCTGAGATTTACGATCGTTTCTTTGCACAGCAGGTTACCCAGGCAATTGCCGCTCGGCTTCCGGATTTGTCGGGCGCGGCAACAGCCGCCCAGCAGGCGCATGCCGCTTGAGAGCCTGCCCGATGTGATCGCGCAGTTTGCAGCATCCTTGGGCATTGATACGGCAGCGCTGGCGCAGAAGATCCTTTCGGCGGATCTTAGCGGCGCGGCGCTTGCGCAGACACTGGCCGATAGCATCGCAAGGCCGCTTGTCACCCTGCTGTGCAGGCTTGCCCTCTTTGTGGGCCTAATTCTCATATTTGGGATTTTATTTCGTATTCTGGCGGCAGTGATTGACCGCTTCTTTCATCTTCCTGTCCTGCGCACGGCAAATGCCGCACTTGGCGGCGTGATGGGCGCGTTCAAAGGGTTGCTGGTGGTGTTGGTAGCGGGCGTTGCCTTGCAGCTGGCGGCAAACCTGTTCGCTTCGCCAGGCGCCGCTTTTCAGCAAACGGTGGAATCTTCCTTTGTGATGGGAATGGTTCGCGAGCTCCTTCTAGTTTCTGGCATCGCTTCATAAACCGGGCGGAGAGCGATCACATAAGCATATTGGCAAATCAACAAAATGTGTGGAAAAGGGTGTGTCGTATTTGAAGGGTCTTTTTTAAGGGATGCCTGACGGTTCCCAACCTGCTAAGCCTGATCCGGATCATCTTGGTGCCGGTGTTTGCAGTGCTTTTTTATCAAGGCCATGTGTTGTGGGCAGTGTTCGTGCTGTTCCTGTCTGGCCTGAGCGATTTTTTTGACGGGAAGATTGCCCGCCGGTTTCATCAGGTGAGCGCTTTGGGGAAGGTGCTCGATCCAGTGGCGGATAAAATTACGCAAATCACGATTGCCGTGATGTTATTTCTGGAGTTTCACAAATCGACCAGCGGCGCCATGCGGGCGTTTAGCTGGGTATTTCTGTTCTTCCTGTGCAAGGAGGGCTTGATGATCCTCGGCGGCGCGGTGATGCTCGCAGTCGGGCTTCGCCCCGGCGCGGCGGAAATTTACGGCAAGGTGGCAACCTTTGCCTTCTATGGCGTGATGCTTGCTATCATCGCTTTTGGGCCGGGCTTTGGAGCATTTGTGCAGCTTGGCGCTTCGCCTATGCCGGATTGGATGATTATGATATTGGTCGTTGTATCCGCCATTCTTACCCTCGTTGCCCTCATTAGCTATCTGCCTGAGACCTTCCGCCAATTCCGCGACCGGAAGAAGCCACAGCAGGAGCCCCTCAAAAATAAAACGGTGTGCCTGTGCGGAATGGACGCTTCTATTCCGCACAGCGGTATTCCGCCGCTGCGGCCGGCAGAAGCGTACAAGCTGATTGCACGTTTCTGCCGGCTTCAGAGGAATATGAGGTTTCCAAACCACTGAAAATCTGTTTTGCCTCTTAAGTGAAAGGATGATTATTAGCATATGAAACAGCCAATTTGCAGCAGATGCAAAAAACGCCCTGCCATGATCTTTATCTCCCGTGTGGACGGGGAAAAGAGCACGCCGGAAGGGCTTTTGCCTAAAGTGCGCAATGGAGATGAATATTGGCCCCATTAAGCAGATGATGGAGAGCATGGGCATCACCGAAGAGGATCTCGATGCAATGAGCGAACAACTCGGCGGGATGTTTGGCGGTGAAAACGGTGAGGATTTCGAGCCTGGCGGCGCGGGGACCTTTCCCTTTATGCAGGGGCTGATGGATCTGAATTTGCAGCCCGGTGAAATGAGCGAAACGCAGGGGGACGGCACGCCTGAGCAGGAAGAAACGCTCCCCGCCGAAGCGCCTGATGCAGCGCAGCAAACCAAGACGAAGCGCAGCAGAAGTAAGGAAAAGAAAAAGATTAAGCGCAAGTATCTTGACGCTTACTGCACCAATTTGACCCAGCGCGCGAAAGACGGCCAAATTGACCGTATTATTGGCCGCGACCGTGAGATTTACCGCGTGGTGCAGATTCTCTGCCGCCGCACGAAAAACAACCCCTGCCTCATCGGCGAGCCGGGCGTCGGCAAAACCGCCATTGCGGAGGGCCTCGCGCTGCGCATGGCAAACGGTGAGGTGCCCGCGCGGCTGGCTGATAAGGAGCTGCACTTGCTTGACTTGACCGCGCTCGTTGCAGGCACGCAATTCCGCGGCCAGTTTGAAAGCCGCATCAAGGGCCTGATTGAAGAGGTAAAACAAAACGGCAATATTATCCTCTTCATTGATGAGGTGCACAATCTCGTGGGCACCGGCGATGCAGAGGGCTCCATGAACGCGGCGAATATCCTCAAGCCCGCCCTGTCCCGTGGCGAAATCCAGGTGATTGGCGCAACCACCTTCAACGAATACCGCAAAAATATTGAGAAGGATGCAGCGCTGGAAAGGCGCTTCCAGCCTGTGAAGGTGGAAGAGCCATCGATTGAGGATACCTATCAGATGCTTATGGGCATCAAAAGCTATTATGAAAATTATCACCATGTACAAATCAGCGATCAGCTGGTGCGGCGCGCTGTCGTGCTCTCTGAGCGCTATATCAACGACCGTTTCCTGCCGGATAAAGCCATCGATCTGTTGGACGAAGCCTGTACCTGCGCAAATCTGCGCAATAAGGCCATCAGCGACTATCAGAAGAAGAGCAATGAACTTCAGGAGCTCAAGGAGACGGAAGAGGATCTCATGAACGATACCGAGGAGATGGATTTGGAGGAAATTTCCCGTGTTCGTGCTGAGATCGTCGCCTGCGAGAGCGAAACAAACAAGTTAAAGCCGGCGGCGGATGACAACGGCGTAACAGAGGATGACCTCGCCAATGTCATCCAGCTTTGGACCGGCATCCCCGCGAGTAAGGTGATCGAAAGCGATCTGCGCCGCCTGGCGGGGCTTGAAAACACATTGAAAAGCAAAGTGATTGGCCAGGATGATGCGGTTGCGCTCGTATCCGCCGCGATTCGCCGCAGCCGTGTGCAGATCAGCCCGCGCCGTCGCCCGGCTTCCTTTATCTTCGTCGGCCCTACGGGCGTGGGGAAGACAGAGCTGGTCAAGCAGCTTGCCAACGAGTTGTTTGATACGCCGGAAACGCTCATCCGCCTGGATATGTCCGAGTTTATGGAGAAGCACAGCGTGTCCCGCATCATCGGTTCTCCGCCCGGCTATGTCGGCTATGACGAGGCGGGCCAGCTCACGGAAAAGGTGCGCCGCAAGCCCTATTCCGTCATGCTGTTCGACGAGATCGAAAAGGCGCATCCGGATGTGCTCAACATTCTGCTCCAAATTCTCGACGAGGGCCGGATTACAGATGCGCAGGGCCGCACGGTCAATTTTGAGAATACCGTGATTATTATGACCTCCAACGCGGGCAGCGAGCGCAAGGAGGGTGCGATGGGCTTTGCAAAAGATGTTCAGACAGCCACCCGGGAAAAAGTCATGAAAGCGCTCAGTGATTTCCTGCGCCCGGAATTTATCGGACGTGTGGATGAAGTGGTGGTGTTCCGTGCCTTGACAGAGTCGGATTACGAAAAGATCGCTGTGCTGATGCTCAATGAACTGGTGGGGCCGCTGCACGAAAAGGGCATTCACTTCACCTGGGAGGAGGGTGTACCGGCGATCCTTGCGAAAAAAAGCCTTTGGTGGGCAGAGAGGCGCGCGTGATCTGCGCAACCTGATCCGCCGCAGGGTGGAGGATCAGATCGCCTCTCTTATGGTGGAACACTGCGATGAGCCGCTTGCCTCCATTTGTGTTGGCGCAAATGAAGATCTTTCTTTGGCATGCGTTACAATATAAGAAAAGCCGGAAGCACGGCCCTGCAATTGAAATGGGGCCGTGCTTTTTTTGTTTTTTACGAAGCTCAGCCGGCGTCTATTTATTTCGGCGTAGGAGCGAAAGGATTTCCGCATCAACCGCAGGCCCGTACCTAAATAATACGGGTTCAAGCGATATCAGCCGTTTATGAAAACAGTTCGTTATCAACTAATTTTTAAGGATAGCGTAGAGGTGAACTGTGTTAGCCCTTATGGTGATTCTTCCATCCACCGCAGGCCTGTTTTCAAAGCAAAGCTAGCCTTCATTGCGGGGATCTAAGAGATGCACGACGCCTATGAGAGCGCGCAGCTACCGGCTATTTTTTATTACGAAGCGCAGCGAGTAACAAAACAGGGCCTGCCTTCATTGCGGGGATCTAAGAGATGCACGACGCCTATGAGAGCGCGCAGCTACCGGCTATTTTTTTTATTACGAAGCGCAGCGAGTAACAAAACAGGGCCTGCCTTCATTGCGGGGATCTAAGAGATGCACGACGCCTATGAGAGCGCGCAGCTACCGGCTATTTTTTATAGAATTCGATCACTATAACCCGAAAATGCTTGACGTAAGCAAAATTTTTTGTATAATTAGGCCAAAATCAAAACGGGTGAATTGCCAAAAAAACGCATAGCCTGCGGATAGGGATCATATTCTTTTCATAATGAAAAGGATCGTGTAGAGGAGGCCTGAAGAAACCTCCCGGCATTGTGCTGCGCATGGCCGGGGAAGGAAGCAAGGCGGCGTTTTCCGTCTGGCGGCTCGTATAATCCCGGCCGTGCGAAAGGGCTTGGCTGTACCAAAATTTTAAAGGAATGCAATGCCCTGCATTCCAATTCTGGAGGGAGCTTGAAAATGATTTGTCCAAAGTGTGGAAAAACCAATGATGATGGAGTTACATCCTGCGCCTTCTGCGGCGCAAAGTTTACGGCAATGTCCGCAGAAGTTAAGAAAGAGTCCGGTGGATTCTTTCAAAAACATAAAACGCTGGTGATTGTGGCAATTGTTCTGGTCATTCTGATGGCAGGCGGTTCGGTTGCCGGTTATTTTATAAATGCTTCTAAAAATCAACGAAACAAGGGGCGGATGCATTCAGCATTGATGCAAGCGGTGTGCTCACCAGCTATGCAGGCCCCGGCGGGGAAGTGGTAATTCCGGATGAGGTCAAAGAGATCGGCCCCGGTGCCTTCAAAATAATGATACCATTACATCCGTCGTCATCCCGAAGCATGTCACTGCTATCGGCGCTAGCGCGTTTGAAGATTGCAGTAAGCTGACGAAGGTCATCATGCCGGAGCAGCTTGAAAAGCTTGCCGAACGCACTTTTGAGGGCTGCCGGTATCTAACTGATGTGACCATCCCGCAAGGCGTTACGATCATTGAAGAGCGCGCCTTTGGAGATTGCACGGAGCTGCCTGCCATTACAATCCCCGGCACGGTAAAGCGAATTGATATCTATGCTTTCTGGGCCTGCAATAAGTTAACAAAGCTCACGATTGAAGAGGGCGTGGAAGTAATCGGAGATTCCGCTTTTTGGCGTATGCATGCATCTGCCTGAGGTGAAGCTTCCATCCACGGTTACTACCATCGAGGATTCGGCATTCTGGAAATGTGAGGAGCTCAATAAGGTCACCCTTCCGAAGAGCATAACGAGCATCGGCTCCGAGGTATTTCCCGTTTCAGACGATCATAAGATGACGGTCTATGGCGAAAAGGATTCCTTTGCTCATAACTTCGTGAAGGATAATAAGAATTTCACGTTTGTAGAAACCAACGGTTAAGCGTCATTCGATTATCAAAATCAGCAGCCCAGCAGGGAACACACTGCTGGGCTGCTTTTCGTCTATCGCTTTATGGTGTTGCTCCGCCGAAGAGGCTTCGCTTGACGTAAGGATAAGGATGAAGCATAATAGAAAAAGATCAATTTGTCAGGAAGGGAGAGCCATATGAAATCCGAATATCCATACCGGGAGATTGCGCCCAAGGTTTATATGATCAACGAGTTCAATGTGGCGGATTGCTATCTGCTCGTCGGCACTGAACGCGCGCTGCTGATTGATATGGGCGTGGGGCTCGGGAACCTGCGCGCCTTTGTGCAGCGCCTCACCGGCGGGCTGCCGCTCGATGTGGTTGCAACACATGGGCATGTGGATCACATTGGCGGGCGTGGGCAGTTTCCGCGCGTTTCAGTGCAGAAAGAGGATGTGGGCATCATTGGCCGGGTAACTGTACCCTATCGGAAAGCCTTTTTGCCCTGCAACGTCAGGCTGCCCCTTATGGGGTGAAGGCTAAGGATATTCGGCCTGGTGAATATCACTCGGAGCCTCTGCCCATGCACGAAGGGCAGGTGTTTCGCCTCGGCGGGAAAACGGTCTCTGTAACACACGTGCCCGGGCATACACGCGGTTCCGTCTGCCTGCTCGCTGAGGAGGACCGGCTGCTTTTCACCGGGGATAATGGGAACCCGGTTTTGTTCCTCTTCCTGCCAAATTGCGCCACGCTGGAAACCTGGCTGCGCAGTGCAAAGCGCATGCTGGCGCTTGCACGGGAAACCGGTGCGGCGATGTACAGCGGGCACGGCTTTTCTGAATTGGCAGAAGAAACGGTGCAGGCGCAAATCCGGCATATGGAGGCAATCCTGACTGCTGCGCCACGGAAAAACGCACACATGCCGCGGTATCAGGTGAGTAGGCAGAAGGAAAATGGTCTGCTCGCAATTTATCGCGGAGATCTCCTGTGGGATGAGCGGTGAGGGAAAACCCGCATGCTTTTTTCAATTTCGCTCTTGCCAATCGTTTGAGATTGTGCTATATTAAAACAAATCTATAACGCTGTGATGAAGAGAGTAAGCGGTTTTCAATCGTTTTCGCGGCCAGAGAGGGCGAGCCCAGGCTGAAAGCGCGCCCGCGCGGAGAAGCTGCTGAAGTTCACTTCGGAGCGGTGCGGTTGAAGCGAGAGTGGTAGGCCGCAACGGTTCGCCTCCGTTATGCGGCGCAACGCTCTGTTACAGGGCGCGAGTGTTTGCTTCTTTGCAAAAATCAGGGTGGTACCGCGGAGGAATTACGCCTTCGTCCCTATTCACAGGGGCGAAGGCTTTTTGTTGTTCCATTGGATGCACCCATCAGAATCAAAGAGCAGAGCAGTTGAGCAAGTCTGATTTTAGTTTGGAAGGAAGGATTCAGAATGAAAGAGCAGCTCGAATCAATCCGGGAAGCGGCCCGGCAGGAGCTCGCAAAGATCGAATCGCGTGCGGGGCTGGATGCCGCCCGCGTGCGTTTTCTGGGCAAAAGGGCGAGCTGACCGCCGTATTGAAGCAGATGGGGAAACTCACGGCGGAGGAGCGCCCGGTCATTGGTCAACTGGCCAATGAAGTGCGCGCCTATATTGAGCAGATTGTGGAAACACGCGAGAAGGAGCTCAAGGCGGAGGAAACTGCCAGGCAGCTGGAAAACGAGCGCATTGATGTAACGATGCCCGGCAAATGCCGCCCGCTTGGCCATAAGCACCCGCTCTCTATTGTGCTCGATGAGGTAAAGGAAATCTTCCTCGGCATGGGCTTTGAGGTAGCCACCGGCCCGGAGGTCGAGTGGGATTACTATAACTTTGAGGCGCTGAATATTCCGCCGGATCACCCTGCGCGCGATACGCAGGATACCTTCTATATCACTGAAAAGATGCTCCTGCGCACGCAAACTTCGCCTGTGCAGATCCGTGTGATGGAGCAGCAGAAGCCGCCCATCCGCATCATTGCGCCCGGCAGGGTTTACCGCTCCGATGCGGTGGACGCCACGCATTCTCCTCTGTTCCACCAGATTGAGGGCCTTGTGGTGGATGAGGATATCACCATGGGCGGTCTCAAGGGTACGCTCGAGGCCTTTGCCAAACGGCTCTATGGCGACGATACGCGTATTCGTCTGCGGCCGCATCATTTCCCATTCACGGAGCCATCCTGCGAGATTGACGTATCCTGCTTCCGCTGCGGCGGCAAGGGTTGCCCGCTGTGCAAGGGCGAGGGCTGGATTGAGATTCTCGGCTGCGGCATGGTGCATCCGAAAGTGCTGCAAAACGGCGGCATTGACCCGGAGAAATACAGCGGCTTTGCCTTTGGCGTAGGGCTGGAGCGGCTTGTTATGTTCCGCTTCAATATTGACGATATGCGGCTGCTGTATGAAAACGATATGCGGTTTCTCAGCCAATTCTAAGGGAAGAGGGCAAGGGAGCTTTATGCATTGCGCAGCAGCGCCTGCGAATTGTGCTTTTCAATCATAAATTCCACTCGAAAATTCGGCTGCGCCAAAACCGCACAATTTCGCGGCTCGGTGCAAGAAAGGATTGTCATGTAATGAATTTATCCAAAAAATGGCTGCTCGATTATATCGACTTAAACGTTGACGATAAAACATTCAGCGACGAAATGACGCTCTCCGGCTCCAAGGTGGAGGGCTATGCGAAGGAGGGGGCGGATCTTACCAACATCGTGGTCGGCAAACTTCTATCGCTGGAAAAGCACCCGGATTCCGATCATCTCTGGATCTGCCAGATCGACGCGGGGCAGGGGGACCCCCTCCAGATCGTCACCGGCGCGCAGAATTTGAAGGAGGGCGATTTTGTCCCCGTCGCGCTGGATCATTCCACAGTGCACGGCGGCAAGCAGATCAAAAAGGGCAAGCTGCGTGGCGTGCCGAGCAACGGCATGCTCTGCTCGCTGGGCGAGCTGGGGCTGACCACGCACGATTTTCCCTATGCAATTGAGGATGGCATCTTTGTTTTGGGCGATGACTGCGATTTGACGCCCGGCGCGGATATTCATGACGCGATCGGCCTCAACGATACGGTCACGGAGTTTGAAATCACCTCCAACAGGCCGGACTGCCTGTCTGTTTTGGGCCTCGCGCGTGAGGCTGCGGCAACCTTTCAAGTGCCGTTCCAAATGCCCGTGCCGCAGGTGAAGCCTACTGCGGGCAATGTGAATGACCACCTGAGCGTTACCATCCTGGATGCGGAAAGGTGCTATCGCTATGTGGGCGCGGTCGTCGAAAATGTGCGCATCAAGCCCTCCCCGCGCTGGCTGCGCGAGCGGTTGCGTGCGAGCGGCGTGCGCCCGATTAACAATATTGTCGATATCACAAATTTCGTCATGCTCGAATATGGCCAGCCGATGCACGCTTTTGACCTGCGCTACCTGGAGGGGAACAGCGTGATCGTTCGCCGTGCAGAAAACGGCGAGCGGATCACCACGCTGGATGGCATTGAGCGCACGCTCACAGATGATATGCTCGTCATTGCGGACGCGAAAAAGCCTGTGGCTGTAGCGGGCGTGATGGGCGGCGAATACAGCGGCATCATGGAGGATACAACCACCATTGTTTTTGAATCTGCCTGCTTTAACGGCGCGTCTGTGCGCCGCACAGCCAAAAAGCTTGGCATGCGCACGGAGGCGTCCTCTCGCTATGAAAAGGAGCTGAGCCCCGTCAGCTGCCCGGTTTGCCTTGCGCGCGCGTTGGAGCTTGTGCAGCAGCTCGACGCGGGCGATGTGGTGAACGGCGTGGTGGATTGCGACCGCTCCAAAAAGGAGCAGCGCACCCTGCCTTTTGATTGGCAGTGGGTTAATCACTTCATCGGCATCGAGGTGGGCCCGGAGGAGCAGAAGGCGATCCTGGAGCGCATCGGTTTCCGGGTGGAAAACGGCACAATCTATGTGCCTCCCTTCCGCAATGATATCGAGCATAAAGCCGATATTTCCGAGGAAATTGCCCGCTTCTACGGCTATGGGAACATCCCGAACCGGATGCTCACAGGCGTTGCGAACGCAAAGCTTACCCCCATGCAGCAGCTTGAGCGCTTGATCCACAGCACGCTGCTCGGCTGCGGCCTGAGCGAGGTATCCACCTATTCATTCATTAGCCCGAAGGCATATGACCGCGTCCGCCTGCCGGCGGAAAGCGAAAAGCGCAAGTCTGTTGTGATCACCAACCCGCTGGGCGAGGATACGAGCGTCATGCGCACAACGGCTCTGCCGTCCATCTTAGACGTGCTCTCCCGTAACTATAATAACCGCAACCCGCAGGCAGCGATCTATGAGCTTGCGGTGGAATACACCCCGCGCGGCACACAAGAGCTTCCCCTGGAGCAGCCGAAGGCCGCGATTGGCATGTATGGCGATGGCTGCGATTTCTATGCGCTCAAGGGCGTGGTGGAGGAGCTGCTGAAGGCCTGCGGCCTGGTAGATTACGATGTGGAGGCTGTGACGGATGATCCGACCTTCCATCCCGGACGCACGGCACGAATCATGAAAGAAAGCCGCGAGGTGGCCTTCCTTGGCGAAATCCACCCGCAAGTGCAGGAGAATTATGGCCTCGGCATGAAAGCGTACGCTGCTGAGGTGGATGTAGCCGCCCTGATGGAGCTCGGCAACCGCCAAAAGGTCTATCACCCGCTGCCGAAGTTCCCGGCCTCCACGCGCGATATTGCCGTGGTGTGCGCGCGCGAAACGCCGGTGCTCACGCTGGAGCGGGTGATCGGCGAAGCGATCGGTGCAATTCTCGAAGAGATCAGCCTCTTCGATGTTTACGAAGGCAAGCAGATTGAGGCTGGTAAAAAGAGTGCGGCGTTCAGCCTGCGGCTGCGCGCCGCCGACCGGACACTCACCGATGAGGAGGCCGACGCGGCTATGAAGCGCGCGGTCAAGGCGCTGGCGAAAATCGGCGCGACTCTCCGGGCATAAGGGGAATCAAGCGTAACAGCTCCTAATCCGATACGATAAAAACAGCGCCCCATATGCGATACTGCACCGCCCCAGATTGTGCGGACAGCACAAAAAAGAGCCTGTGAGTAGGAAATATTAAGATTTAAGCGGAGTGGCGGAGTTGAAGCGGCGCCTCTCCAGTTTTTAACTGGATGCGCTCGTGGTTGTAGAAATAGATGAACTCGTCAATTAGCTCTCTGGCTTGCTGGAATGTAGCGATTTTCTGCCGGTAGATGCATTCAGTCTTAAGGATGGAGAAGAAATTTTCAGCCAAGGCGTTATCATGGCAGTTTCCACGTCTTGACATGGACGGCGTTATGCCGTATTCTTGAGTCAGGTTAAAATACCCCGGTGAAGTGTATTGAAAGCCCTGGTCGCTGTGGAGCTGCAACTCCGCGGCGACTTTCTTTCTCTCTCCTCATAGCAAGACGGATGGTATCCAATACCAGATTCACTGTCTGTTGTGTAGCGGTCTTGTAGGCCACAATGCTGTTATCATAGAGATCCCGGATCATGGACCGCATCCGTATTTTTCGCGAAACGCGAAACGTGGTGAAAGGCCGGCACAGGCGATTCACAGGTTTTGCCTGCATCCCGCTTGTTTTTTTTGTAATCCTGTGCTATACTAGTTATCGACATATAACGGAAACGGCGTGGAGGTAGTTTCATGGCAAGGCCAAGCAGATGTAGAAGGGTTTGCACGGAACCGGCTTACGATGGCTTTATGCCAATCGGAATCCCATGCGGGGAAATCATGATCCTGACGGTGGACGAATATGAAGTGATTCGCCTCATTGATTTGGAGAAGCTTACCCATGAGCAGTGCGGTCAGCAAATGGACATCTCCAGAACTACCGTGACCGAAATATACGAATCCGCAAGGGCGAAAATCGCAGACAGCATTGTTTATGGAAAGCCGCTTCGAATTGCAGGCGGTCATTACCGGCTTTGCGACGGCAGCGTTTCCTGTTGCCAAAAAAACTTGCGCAAAAACAGGCCGCACAGCCCTGGAGCAACCTGTGCAACAGAAAGGAGCCAATCAAATGAGAATCGCAGTTACCTATGAAAACGGAAATGTATTTCAGCATTTTGGCCACACCTCCCAGTTTAAAATTTATGGTATTGAAAATGGTCAGGTGGTCAATCAGCAAATTGTGGATACCAACGGGCAAGGCCATGGTGCGCTCGCAGGCTTCCTTGCTGATGCAAAGGTGGATGTTCTCATCTGCGGCGGCATTGGGGGAGGGGCACAGGCCGCCCTGCGGGAGGCTGGCATCCGGCTGTTTGGGGAGTATCCGGCAGCGCGGACAGCGCGGTCAGCGCCTATCTTGCAGATGCGCTCCAATTTGACGCCAATGTGCATTGCAATCATCATGAGCACGATCATTCCTGTGGGGAACATGCCTGCCAAGAAGAGAAGCATGGTTGTTCCGGCAGCAACGGCGGCTGCCATTAAGCGGGGTTGTTCTTCATACATTAAAAAACGGGGCCGGTGCAAATGCAGCGCATTTGCACCGGCCCCGTTTGCCCCGAGCGCAACGGCATCTACATCATCGATCTGCAG
>VOFD01002857.1_pt1 | contig 29994 bp, 36 predicted proteins | sample 5384101 | NCBI WGS metagenome assembly VOFD01 (sample SAMN12384723, study PRJNA508395) | human gut metagenome | isolation source: healthy gut C | host: Homo sapiens
AGGAAATTGCAGGTACTGAGATCCAGCTGATGCGGATGGGCGAGCCGGGCGTGCCGACCGCCGAGCAGTACTGCGGCAAAGTTCTGCCCGAGGGCGGCAAGCTGGGCCTCTGCGGCCTGACGGCCTCCTGCGGTTTGGTGCGCAGCCTGCAAAAAGAGCTGGACGCCAAGAAGGGCACCATCAAGCTGCTGAACCTCGAGGACGAGCTGTGGACGGAGGGCCGTCCCGCCCTGCCCGCTACCCCGGCATGGCTCCTGCCGAAAGAGTACGCAGGCTTCTCCCCTGCCGAGAAGCTGGGCCAGCTGCGTGCGAAGCTCTCTGAGCTGGGCTGCACCGCACAGCTGGTGGGCAAGCTGGACAATCTGGCATGGCTGCTCAATCTGCGTGCGATGGACATTCAATGCACCCCCTTATGCAATGGCTTACTGCTATGTGACCCCCGATAAGGCGACGCTCTTCATCAACACCGCCCGCGTCAGTGCCGAGGCTGCTGCGGAGCTGAAGGAGAACGGCGTGGAGCTGGCTGAGTACGACGATGTGCTTACTTTCCTTGCCGCCCAGACCGAAGAGCAGACCGTTCTGGCTGACCCCGTTTCCGTCAACTACGCTGTTTACCAGACCCTGCAGGCCAACCCGGCTCTGACCGTCAAGGACGAGGCCGACCCCCTGCTGCCCATGAAGGGCGTCAAGAACGAAGTCGAGCTGGCCCACACCCGCGAGGCTCACCTCCGCGACGGCGTGGCCATGGTGCGCTTCCAGATCGAGCTGGAGAACCGTCTGGCTGCCGGCGAGGAGCTGACCGAGCTGACCATCGACGAGATCCTCCACAAGTACCGCAGCGCACAGGACAAGTTCCTGACCGAGAGCTTCGGGACCATCGCCGCCTACGGCCCGAACGCCGCCATGATGCACTACCACGCCACCGAGGAAGATCACGCAAAGCTGGAGAAGAAGGGCTTCCTGCTGGTGGACAGCGGCGCGACCTACATGGACGGCACCACCGACATCACCCGCACCTACCCGCTGGGCGAGCTGACCGAGGACGAGCGGCTGTTCTACACTTGGACGCTCCAGTGCCACATCGACATCGCCCGGGCTGTCTGGCTGGACTATTGCGACGGCCATATGCTGGACACCATCGCCCGTGAGCCGCTGTGGCGCCACCTCATCAACTACCGCTGCGGCACCGGCCACAGCGTCAGCCACGTGGGCAACGTCCACGAAGGCCCCCACGCCCTGAACGGCCGCAATACCACCGTCTTCAAGCCCGGTATGATCGTCACCGATGAGCCGGGCGTCTACGAGGGCGGCGTCGTGGGCATCCGCATCGAGAATGAGCTGGAGTGCTGCCACAAAGCATCCAACCAGTACGGCGAGTTCCTGGCATTCTGCCCCATCACGTTCGTGCCGATCGCCACCTCCCCCATCGTCCCCGGCGTGCTGAGCCGCGACGAGCTGGATTGGCTGAACGCCTACCACCGCGAGGTCTTCGAGAAGCTGGCTCCCCGCCTGACCGAGGATGAGCGCGACTGGCTGGCCAAGAAGTGCGCTGCCATCGGGGCGTAACAAATAAAAGAAGGCTGCGGCATATCGACAACCTCTCCGTCATTGCTTCGCAATGCCACCTCTCCTATCGAGGAGAGGCCTTGGCATTTCGTAAAGCTTTACCTCTTCGCCAGAGGCTCCCCTCGGTAGGGGAGCTGTCGAGCGAATGCGAGACTGAGAGGTTGGGATGTGCAACAGCCCGTTTTTGTTTCTCGTCAGGACCTTTGCTCCAGCTCGGCCTTGTGCTCTTTCCAGTAGGCCTTGGCCTCGTCGATGACCTTTTTGAAGGGGCCGGAGGGATAGGTGCTCTCGGCGATGTCGATGAGGAACTTGTAGAGCTGGGGACGCACCTGCTCGTACATCCCAAGGCGGGTGTAGAGGTCCTTGTAGTAGTGGAACACCTGGATCTTGTTCTGCACCAGAGTGGCAGGCTTTATCTGGGTGTGGCAGATGCTCTGAGGGTTCTGGACGTAGTAGTAGCCGGGCTGCGGGATGGACGCAAAGACCTCGGCGTACTGGATATACTGCATATTGAACACGAGGTCTTCGGCCCAGCGCATCTCGCTGGTAAAGCGGATGTCGTGGGCCGCGAAAAGGTCGCGGCGGTAGAGCTTGTTCCAGAGCACGCCGTAAAAATACGAAGCGGGCTTGTCCATCAGGCGGAGGGCGAAGGTGTCCTTGTCGTAGACGCCCTCGGGCAGGAAACCGTATTCCCGGTTCTCCGGCGGACGTGCAACGTGCATGACGCCGAGGTCGTCCTGGATCTTTTCCAGCACCTGTTCCGGGCTTGGACGCCCCGGCGGGGATGACCATGGTGTAGGGCGAGATGACGAGGTCAGCACCGGTCTTCTCTGCCGCCTCCACCAGCCGGGCTGTGTAGTCCGGGGCGATGTAGTCATCGCTGTCCACGAACTGGACGTACTTGCCGCCGGCAAGCTTGAGGCCGAGGTTGCGGGTGTCGGACACGCCGGAGTTGGCCTTGTCCACCAGCAGGATGCGGCTGTCCTTTTTGCGGAACTCCTCGCAGACGGGCAGGCTCTGGTCCTTGGAGCCGTCGTTGATGACGATGATCTCGAGATCCTCATATTGCTGGGCACAGATGCTGCCAAGACAGCGGTTCAGATGGCTCTGGGCATTGTACACCGGCAGGATGATGCTGACGAGAGGCATTTCCATAGCAGTTTCTCCTTTTATCGCAATTTTCAAAAATAGCGCCTGTCAAAACGGCATCTTTGCGATAGCGCTTTTTACAGCAATGATACTCCCGCCGGGCCGAAAAAGCAAGCGCCGGCGGCAGGCCCGAAAGGGGGCTTCGGAATGATATTTCATATCGCGGTGTGCAGCCCGGACAGCGTCCTCCGCAGCCGGGTGGAGCGGCAGTGTCTCGACTATTATGCCCGGCGGGACGACGCCTGCATCATCGAGCAGCTGGACAGCCCGGAGGCCCTGCTGGCCCGGGACGACGCCGGGGAGCGGTACGAGCTGTACCTCATCGAGCTGCCGTCCACGGCGGCCGCCGCGTCGCTGCGAGCAGCGGCTGCACTCCGCAGCCGGGGCGGCGCAGCCCGCTGGCTTTTCTGGCCCACACGCCTGCCCACGCCTACAGCGCCTACCGGGTGGACGCCATGCAGTATTTATTGCTGCCCGTCCCGCCCGAGCAGCTGATGGCCCTGCTGGCCCGGGCCACCGAGCCGGAGTACGGCCCGGCCATCCCGGTAGCCACGGCGTCGGGTCTGCGGGTGCTGCCCTTCGCGGACATCGAATACCTCGAGTGCACCCACCATGTGGTGCATTTCCACCTCGCCAGCGGCGAGGATGTGCCCTCCCTCTCGGTCCGGGTCCCCTTCGCGCAGGTGGCCCAGCCGCTGCTGGCAGATGAGCGCTTCGTCCAGCTCCACCGCTCCTATGTGGTCAATCTGGCGGCGGTGTCCCAGCTGGCGGCGGGTGAGTTCTGGATGCAGAGCGGCGCACGGGTCCCTGTCCCCCGCGGGCGGGAGCCTGCGGCCCGCACGGCGCTGAAAGATTATCTGGAAAAGCAGTTTCAATAAACAGCAGTGGGGAGGCCCGGAATGAGCCTCCCCACTGCTGTTTTCATGTTGCTGTAATTCTTGCCTTGCAATAAAACCGCTTCTTAAAGCTCCGCCCAGTCCAGCTGTGTCCAGTCGTGTATGTACTGGTCGGCGAGGCGCTGCAATTCGGGCTGATCGGCGGCGCTGGTCTCGTCCTCGATGTCGATGAGGTAGAAGCCGCACTGCTTTGCGGTGCGGGAGGCGTAGACGGCGTCTTCACAGACAACGGCGTCGGCGGGTTCGCTGCCGCCCAGCCGCTCGAGGACTTCGTGGAACACCTCGGGGTGAGCCTTGCTCTTCGCGCCCTGTGCGGTGCAGAAAAACTCGAAATAGTCCGCCACGCCCAGCCGGGTGAGGACCTCTTCGCACTGGTCAGCCCATGTGTTGGAGCAGATGCACATCCGCGCCCCCTCGGCCTTCAGCCGGGCCAGCATCTCCCGGACGCCGGGCTTCAGCTCGACCTTTTGATACAGGTCCCGGATGACCTGCCGCATGGCGGGTTCGTAGTCCCGGAGGGTGAGGGGCAGGTCGTAGGTGCGGATAAGATACTCCGCCCCCTCCACCATCCCCATGCTCAGAAGGACGTCGTGGATGCCGGGCCGGGCCTCGCGGCCATAGCGGCGCAGCAGCTCCAGCGGTGCGCCCTGCCACACCACGGTCATGCTGTCGGTGAGGGTGCCGTCCATGTCGAAAATCCATTGCTTGCGGTGCATCTGTCGTCCTCCTGAATCGTTCTGGCAAAGTGAATTTATTATAGCATATTTTTTGTTACAAAAACAGAGAGAAATCTCCCGGGAAATATGCTATAATCTAGGAAAAACCGGAACGCATCAAAGGAGGCGGCAGATATGGCGCAGAACAACACCCCCATAAGGGCGCTGGTGCTGGCAGGCGGCGGTGCACGCGGCAGCTATCAGGTGGGCGTCTGGCGGGCGCTCACCGAGCTGGGCTGGCGGCCCCAGATCATCACGGGCACCAGCGTGGGCAGCCTCAACGGCGCCATGTTCGCCCTCGACCTCTACGAGACGGCCCGGGACATGTGGCTTACCATCCGCAGTCAGGATGTGATAGAGCTGCCCGCCGAGGATGCGCCGCTTTCCGAGCTGCACGCATTCCTCAAAGACGCTGTGACTCAGGGCGGCATGGACGTCACGCCGCTGGAAGAGATCGTCGAGCGGGTGCTGGACGAAGACAACCTCCGCAAAAGCCCCATCCGGCTGGGCCTTGTGACCGTGGAGCAGAAGACCCTCAAGGCCCGGGAGCTTCCGCTGGAAGACATCCCCGAGGGCAAGGTGAAAGACTATCTGCTGGCCTCTGCGGCCTGCTTCCCGGCCCTGCGCGCCCACACCATCGACGGCGTTTCCTATCTGGACGGCGGCTACCGGGACAATATGCCCACGGCGCTGGCCCAGAAGATGGGGGCGGAAGAGCTGGTCTGCGTGGACCTTGAGGGCGTGGGCATCACCCGCCCCAACCGCACCGGCCTGCCCACGACCCTCATCCGGAGCTACTGGGAGCTGGGCGACATCCTTCACTTCGACCCTGCCACCGCCCGGCGGAACATCGAGCTGGGCTATCACGATACCCTGCGGGCCTTTGGGCGGCTGCGCGGCTGTGCCTACGCTGTGGACAGCGGGGCCGGGAGCAGCGCGGACGCCGCCGCATTCCATGCGGCCTTTGAGGCCGTCCAGAAGGAGGTGCGGGAGAAGCACCCCTCCACCCTGACGGCGGACATCGCCCTCCTGCTGGCGAAGCTCTCGGACGCCGAGCTGGCCCCGCTGGAAGCCGTCGCTGAGGATGTGGGCGTGGACCCTGCCCCCTACTATACCACCCGCAGTTTGGAAGAAGCATTCCTTGCAAAATGCGACTTTGGACGTCTTGCACGCTTCGGGCCGCTGTTCGAGGGTGAAGCAGGCCCGGCGCAGGCCGCACGGGCCGCTCTGCTGCCCAACACCTTTTTGCAGGCACTGGTCTGCCGGGCGCTGACCGGCAGAGTGCCGCCGGAGGAGATGGAAACATGAAGATATACAAGGGCTTTACCGCATCGCCCGGCCTCGTGCTGGGTCAGGTCAGCCGGCTGGACCGCCCGCCGCTGGTGTTCGGCGAGGGGCCTTTCCACCCCGAACAGGAAAAGCAGGCGCTGGAAGACGCCATCAAGGTCGCTCAGCAGGAGCTGGACGAGATGGCAGGCCGCGCCGCGCCCTCGGAGCAGGCCATCTTCCTGTTCCAGAGCATGATGCTGGAAGACGAGGGCTTCATGAATGAGGTCAACTTCCAGATCCGGGCCGGTGTGGGTGCCGCCGAGGCGATGGACCGTGTGGGCCGCCGCTACGCCGCCCAGCTCTCCGCCATGAAGGACAACGCCTACATGCAGCTGCGGAGCGTGGACATCCTCGACGTGACCCAGCGCATCACCAACATCCTCTGCCACCGGCCTCCGCAGCTGGCAGGCCCTCGACCACCCGGTCATCCTTGCGTCGGACCTGCTCATGCCCACCGATCTGTTCAGCGTCCCGGCGGGCCGCATCCTCGGCCTCATCACCGCCGAGGGCAGCGGCCAGAGCCATGCGGCCATCATCGCCCGCTCGCTGAACATCCCGGGCATCACCCAGGTGGGCCGGGACTTCCTCGAGGACTGCGACGGCCGCGAGGTCATCCTGAACGCCACCGAGGGCGAGTGTATCCTTGACCCGGACGCCGCCGCCCGCCAGAGCGCCGTCACCCGCATCTGCGAGCTGCAGCGCCAGAACGAGGAGCTGAACGCGCAGCTGGAGCTGCCCAACCGCACCCGGGACGGCGAGGAGTTCGAGCTTCTGGCCAACTGCTTCGGCCCGGAGGATGTGGGCACAGCCATGAGCTCCGGAGCGTCCGGCGTGGGCCTGCTGCGCAGCAGCTACATGATGCTGCCCGGCCATGCCATGGACGAGCAGGAGCAGTATCTGTTCTACACCTCCTGCCTCGCCGCCGCCAGGGGCAGGATAGTGACGGTGCGCACCTTCGACTTCGGTGCCGACCGCACCATGGCCGACGCCTATCAGGGCGTCCAGTCCTCCAAGCTGGGCCTGCGGGGCATCCGCAGCAGCCTGCGCAATCTGCCCCAGATGGCAGTACAGATCTGCGCCCTCATGCGTGCCGCCGCAAAAGGCCCGCTGCGGGTCATGTTCCCCATGGTGACGAACATCGAGGACTGGGATTCCGCCATGCAGGTGGTAGACTACTGCCGCCGCAAGCTCGCCGAGCGGGGCGTGGAGTTCGAGCCTGACGTCCCCTTCGGCGTCATGCTCAGCGTACCTGCCGCCTGCCTGACGGCAGAGGATTTCACGGCCCACGGCTGCCAGCTTCTTCGTCATCGGCACCAACGACTTGACCCAGTACACCCACGCGGTGAGCCGGGAACTGGCCATTGCCGAGCACTACTATCGCCCCGCCAGCCCGGCCATGAAAAAGCTCATCGCCATGGTGGTGGACGCCGCCAGGAAAGCGGACATCCCCGTGACGATCTGCGGCCTTGCCGTCGGAAACGCCGTCAACGCGACCCAGTATCTCCGCCTCGGCCTGCGCAGCTTCTCCATGAGCCCGCAGAACCTGCTGACCATCAAAAAGGCCCTGCGGGATGCAGAAACAAGATAAAGAAAAAGGGCGTCCTGCCGCGGCGGGACGCCCTTTTTGCTGCATATCATTCGAGATTTCCCGTCAGGGTCATGACGGCGGAGACGACGGCCAGAGGGGCCGTCTCGCAGCGGAGGATGCGGGGGCCGAGGCCGACGGTCTTTGCCCCGGCCTGCGCGGCCATCTCGGCTTCCTCGGCGGCAAAGCCGCCCTCTGCGCCGGTGATGACGGCGAGCTTCAGCTTTTGGCCGTCGGCGGGCTTTGCCTCGGCCAGCAGCTGGCGCAGGGGTGCGCCGCCGCATTCGTAGCAGAAGAGCACGAGGTCGTACTGGCCGAGGCTGCGGCAGACAGCCCCGAAGTTGGGCAGCGGCAGGGCTACATCCGGCAGCACCCCCCGTCCGCACTGTTTGGCGGCCTCGAAGGCGATGCGGTTGTAGCGCTCGTTTTTCTGCTCTTCCTTCTTGGGCGCGGCCACGCAGTAGCGGCTGAAAAACGGGATGAAGTGGTCACAGCCCAGCTCGACGCCGTGGCGGATGACCTGCTCCAGCTTATCCTGCTTGGGATAACCCACCAGCAGGGTGACGTCCACGGTGGGTTCTGCGGCGCTGGGATAGCCCGGCTCGACGGAAAACTCCACCGTCTCGTCGCCGAAGCCGGTGATGGTGGCGGTGTATTCCACGGCGTTGCCGTCGCAGAGGATGACGGTGTCTCCCGGCTTCCCCCGCATGACGCGGGAGAGATGGTGGGCGTCAGCCCCCCGCAGCACGGCAGTGCCGTCGGAGATCTCGGTGGTAAAATAGCGGTGCGGCATAGTTCCTCCTGAGCGTCCTTGCCCTCTCAGTCACCTTCGGTGACAGCTCTCCCAGAGGGAGGGCCAAAGACGCGGCGGTGAGGCTTTGAGCCTCTCCCTTTGGGAGAGGTGGCATTGCGTAAGCAATGACGGAGAGGGCAAGCCCGTTAAAAAATTTACGCTTTTTTGCAGACGATGCACTCCCAGCCGCGCTTCTCCTTCACTTCCAGCACGGCGAGGCCGGCGGCTTCCAGCGCGGCGATGACCTCATCCTTCCGGCTGTCGATGATGCCGCTGGCGATGAAGACGGCGTCGTCGGCCATCAGGCCGGGGACGGCGGGGGCCAGGGACATGATGGCGTTGGCCACGATGTTGGCTGTGATGATGTCGTACTTGCCGCTGGCCTTGTCGGACAGATCGCCCACGAGGACGGTCAACTTGTCGGCTACGCCGTTGAGGGCGGCGTTCTCGCCGGCGGTGCGGACGGCCACGGGGTCGATGTCCACGCCCTCAGCCACGGCTGCCCCCAGCTTGAGGGCCGCGATGGCGAGGATGCCGCTGCCGGTGCCGATGTCCAGCACCCGCTCGCCGCCCCTGACCCGCTCGTCCAGCACCTCAAGGCAGAGGTTGGTCGTCTCGTGGCCGCCGGTGCCGAAGGCGAGGCCCGGGTCGAGGATGAGCTTGACGCGGCTCGTCTCGTAGTCCTGCCACGAGGGCACGACGGCGAGGCGCTGGCCCACGTCCATCGGGTGGTAATACTTGCGCCAGCCGTTCTGCCAGTCCTCCTGCTCCACGCCCTCGGTCTCGGAGGTGTAGGGGATGCCTGCGGCCTCCATCCGGGCCGCGATGAGGGCCAGCGTCTCCACCGGGGAGTCCCCCGGCTCGAGATACATATGGATGATGACGGTGTCCCGGGGCTTGTCCAGCAGCTCCTGCTCGATGAGGTCCACGTGGGCGATCTGTTCCACCTGTTCCTCGATGTCGCTGTAGTCTTCGATATAAATGCCGCCCTCCGCGATCATGGTGGCCACGGCCTCGGCGGCCTCGGCGTCGGCTTTGGATACGGTCAGGCGAATATCAGTCCATTCCATAAGGATGCTCCTTCCGTGTATTGGGGATATACTGTCTTTATAGTACCCGATTCCGGCCCGGGATGCAAGCTCTCGGGCCGAAAGATGTCCGAAAGGGCTTTCTTTTTTCCCGGCAGTATGTTAATATGGTGTCGTACCCGGACCAGATCCGGGCGGCTTCCTGCCGGAAGCGCCCGCCGCATCGTTCCCCAAAGGAGGAATTATCGTATGTTTTTGGGAATGGATATTTATAGCTGGATCGCTGCCATCGTCATTGCGCTCATCGTCACATTCCTTCCGGTCTCTCTGCCGGTGAAGATCGTTCTGGCGATGGCGGCGATGGCCTGCTTCTACTTTGGACGCAAGTACTGCCACGACCACAAGAACGGCGGGGCCGAGACGCCCAGCATGAGCTCTGCCGAGAGCGAGGCACTGGCCTCCGGCATCCTGAAAGCCCTCGGCGGCAAGGACAATATCGTCAAGGTGGACTACTGCGCCACCCGCCTCCGCTTCGAGGTGCACAGCTATGCCTCCGTGGACGAGGCCGCTGCCAAGGCCGCAGGCGCAGAGGGCGTCATCCGCCCGGCCAAGAACGCCTGCCAGGTGGTCATCAAGGGCGATGTGCAGGCTGTGTACGATGCCCTGCGCAAGCAGCTGTAAAACATCCGATGCAGCGCCGCCGGGAGCGGGCCTCAGTGCCCGGCCCGGCGGTATTTTTTAATTCAATAGGAAAGGAAACCCGATATGAAGCCCCAGAACCTCACTTGGAAAAAACTCGCCGCCGACGAGCTGACGCGGGTGTATCTGGACGAGATGCACCGCGATTTCCCGCCCAGCGAGCTGAAACCCCTGAGCATGATTCTCAACAGCGAAGCCGCCGACATGGCCCACACATGGGGCGTGTTCGCGGAGGAGACGCTGGTGTCCTATCTGCTGATGGTGCGGCCCGCGGGCTGCGAAGTGAGCCAGCTGGACTATTTCTCCGTCCTGCCCGCCTACCGCAGCTCGGGGGTGGGCGCAAAGCTGCTGGCCGCTCTGCCCGCCCACGAGGAGGGCGCAAAGGCCATCCTCATCGAGGCCGAGTGTCCCGAGAAGGCCGACGACGAGGCCATGGCCGTCCGGCGTCTGGGCTTTTATGCCCGCTGCGGCGCAGCTGACACCGGCTGGACGGAGCATCTCTTCGATGCATGGTTCCGGGTGCTGGTGCTGCCTGCCGAGGACAGCGCGATGGAGGCCGGGGAGGCCAACAAGGCGCTGGCCGACTGCTACAGCCGGGTCATGGGCGCGGACAAGTGGCGCAGATATGTCCGGCTCTACCGCCCGGACGGCACGGAAGAGAAATTTTAAGGATTAGATGATAAAGGCCCGGACGTTTCGACAAGAAGCGTCCGGGCTTTTTGTCCCCTCCGCCGGGCGGGATGCACAAAGGTCAGCGGCTATTTTTGACAGTTTGACCGGAAATGTAAAATCGAGTGTCCTGTTTTCCACACCGACTTTACCAGAGGATGACAGCGGGGCAAAACAACAGCACAAAGCTTTACCTGCATTTTGCGCTGCCATGGTCGCAGCTGGGTGGGTGGTGCGCTACAATAAAGACGTTCCGAGAGAGACAACAGGGAACAAGAAAAAGGAAAACACATCCCGGCCAGAACGTAGGGCCGGCCCATTTGAAGGAGATATTATTATGAAAAAGATCACTCGTCGTTCGTTCCTGTCCATCTGCGGCGCTGCTGCCGCTGCTGCTGCCCTGACCGCCTGCGGCGGTGCAGCTTCTTCTGCCGCTGCCTCTTCCGCAGCCGTTTCCAGCACTGCGGAGTCTGCTGCTTCCGGCGCTGCGCTGTCCGGCAATGTCGCCACCGGCGGTTCCACCTCTATGAAGAACGTCATCGCCGCCCTGACCGAGGGCTTCGCTGAGCTCGAGCCGGATGTCACCATCAGCTATGACCCCACCGGTTCCGGCGCAGGCATCACCGGCGCTGCCGATAAGACTCTGGACATCGGCCTTTCTTCCCGCGCCCTGAAGGCTGACGAGACCGGCGTCACCGGCACCACCGTAGCTCTGGACGGCATCGCCATCATCGTCAACAAGAGCAGCAAGGTCGAGGACCTGACCGTTGACCAGCTCAAGCAGATGTTCACCGGCGAGCTCACCAACTGGTCTGAGGTCGGCGGCGACGACGGCGAGATCGTTCTGGTGGGCCGTGAGGCTGGCTCCGGCACCCGCGATGGCTTCGAGAGCATCGTGGACGTCAAGGATTCCTGCAAGTACGCGCAGGAGCTGACCGCTACCGGCGCTGTCATCAGCGCTGTGGAGGCCAATCCTCTGGCCATCGGCTACGCTTCCCTGTCTGCCATCGGCGACACCGTCAAGGCTGTGACCGTCGGCGGCGTGGAGTGCAGCGAGGAGACCGTCAAGGACGGCAGCTATGAGGTGCAGCGTCCCTTCGTGTTCGTCACCAACGACTCTGTCACCCTTTCTGCTCAGGCTCAGGCCTTCTTCGACTTTGCTACCAGCGCTGACGCCGCCAACCTCATCCGCACTGCTGGCGCTGTCCCGGTGAACGAGTGATTTTGAGCGCGAATGCTCAGGTGTTTTTATGAAAAAGTTTGAGCTGCCCCGCACTCCGGCCCAGTGGCTGGAGGCCATCATGAATGCCATCTTCTTTCTCTGCGGCATCCTCGCGGTGGGCTGTGTGGCTGTCATCACGGTTTATATGTTCCTGTCGGGCCTGCCCGCCATCGGGAAGATCGGCCCGCTGAAGTTCCTCTTCGGCACCGAGTGGGCCTCCACGGCGGCCGAGCCGAAGTACGGCATCCTGCCCTTCGTGCTTTCGAGTATTTATGGCACCCTGGGCGCGTCCCTCATCGGGGTGCCGGTGGGCCTGCTGACAGCAGTGTTCCTCTCGAAAGCGGCAGCTCCCGGCGTGCGCAATGTGGTCGTCACGGCGGTGGAGCTGCTGAGCGGCATCCCCAGCGTGGTGTTCGGCCTGCTGGGCATGCAGGTGCTGGTGCCTGCGGTGGCGAAAGTCTTCGGCAAGGCCTCGGGCGCCTGCCTGCTGTCGGCCATCGTGGTGCTGTCCATCATGATACTGCCCAGCATCGTGTCGGTGTCGGTGACGGCCCTCAACGCCGTGCCGCCCGAGTATGAGCAGGGCAGCCTCGCGCTGGGCGCTACGGACACCGAAACATGGTTCAAGATCAGCATCCCAGCGGCAAAGAGCGGCATCGCCGCGGGCATCGTGCTGGGCATCGGCCGCGCCATCGGCGAGGCAATGGCCGTCATGATGGTGGCAGGCAACAGCCCGAATATGCCGGACAGCCTCTTCCGCAGCGTCACCTTCCTGACTACGGCCATTGCGAAGGAGATGAGCTACGCCAGCGGCCTGCAGAAACAGGCGCTGTTCAGCATCGCGCTGGTTCTGTTCGTCTTCATCATGGCCATCAATGTGCTGCTCAACGCTGTGCTGAAGGGAGGAAATAAGGATGAAACGTGATTTCTCCCCCTCCCGCCGTGCGTGGAACATCGCGCTGACGGCGGCGGTCTGGGCTGCGGCGGTGCTGGTCATCGCCCTGACGGCGGGCGTCATCGGGCTGGTGCTCATCCGGGGCATCCCCCACATCAGCTGGAACTTCCTTTCCACCACCGCCAGCGTCCTCAAAGGCACCGACGGCATCCTGCCTGCCATCCTCAACACGTTCTATGTCATCCTGCTCACCCTGCTCATCGTCCTTCCGCTGGGCGTGGGCGCGGCAGTTTACCTCACCGAGTACGCCTCCAACCGAAAGCTCATTGAGGTCATCGAGTTCACCAATGAGACGCTGGCGGGCATCCCCAGTATCATCTACGGCCTCGTGGGCATGCTGGTCTTCGCCCAGACCATGGGCTTTAAGACCTGCCTGCTCTCCGGCAGCCTGACGCTGGTGGTCATGAACCTGCCCACCATCATCCGCACGACGCAGGAGTCGCTCAAGACGGTGCCGCAGGGCTACCGTGAGGGTGCCTTGGGTCTGGGTGCAGGCAAGTGGCACATCATCCGCACCATCGTGCTCCCGTGCAGCATCGACGGCATCGTCACCGGCTGCATCCTTGCTGTGGGCCGCATCGTGGGCGAAAGCGCCGCCCTCCTCTTCACCGCAGGTGCGGCGGAGGTCATCGCGGGCAGCATCGCCAAGGCGTACACCTCCAACGGCGCGACCCTCTCGGTCCTGCTCTATCTGCGGGCCTTCGAGGACGGCGACTTCGCCTCCGCGTGGGGCATCGGTGCGGTGCTGCTGGTGTTGGTGCTCCTCATCGACCTTGCAGCCCGTCTGGCAAAAACAAAGCTGAAACAGAAACAGTAAGAGGTCATATTTTATGGATAACAATACGCCGGTCATCTCGGCCAAGAACCTGAACCTCTGGTACGGTGACTTCAAAGCCCTCAAGAGCATCTCGCTGGATGTGGGCGAACAGGAGATCACGGCCCTCATCGGCCCCTCGGGCTGCGGCAAATCCACCTTTCTCAAGACCCTGAACCGGATGAATGACCTTGTGCCGAATGTCCGCATCGAGGGAGATGTCCGGCTGCGGGGCGAGGATATTTTCTCAAAGGAGATGCAGCTGACCGACCTGCGCCGCCGCGTTGGCATGGTCTTCCAGAAGGCGAACCCCTTTCCCATGAGCATCTACGACAACATCACCTATGGCCCCAAACTCCATGGCGTCCACAATAAGGCGGAGCTGGATGAGCTGGTGGAAAGCTCTCTGCGGGGCGCTGCCCTCTGGGACGAGGTGAAAGACCGCCTCAGGAAGAGCGCGCTGGGCCTTTCCGGCGGCCAGCAGCAGCGCCTGTGCATCGCCCGGGCACTGGCGGTCAAGCCGGAAGTGCTGCTGATGGACGAGCCGACCAGCGCCCTCGACCCCGGCTCCACCATGAAGGTCGAAGAACTGATGAGCGAGCTGAAGAAGAACTACACCGTGGTCATCGTCACCCACAATATGCAGCAGGCAGTCCGTATCAGCGACCGCACGGCCTTCTTCCTGCTGGGCGAGCTGGTGGAGTGCGGCCCCACGAGTGAGATTTTCAGCACCCCGAAGGATAAGCGCACCGAGGACTACATCTCGGGCCGCTTCGGTTAAAAAGGAGGGTTTGCGATATGAGCACACGCACACAGTACGACGCCGACCTCGCGGCCCTGAAGGCTTTGTTGGCCAAGATGGGCCAGCTGTCCGCCGACGCGGTGGAAGATGCGCTGGAGTCCCTCTGCACGGCTGACGCCGAGGGGGCAAAGGAGATCATCAAGGGCGACTCTGAGGTCAACCGGATGGAACGGGACATCGAGCACCGCTGTATGACCCTGCTGCTGCGTCAGCAGCCGGTGGCAAGTGATCTGCGCTTTATCTCTGCTGCCATGAAAGTGGTGACAGACGTGGAGCGCATCGGTGACCATGCCGCCGACATCGCGGAGATCGTGCCCCATCTGGCCGGTGTCCGCAAGGCGGGCGACCCCGCTGTGAGCAGGAGCATCGAGATGGGCCGGAAAGCCCACAAGATGCTGAACGACGCCATGAGCGCCTTTGCGGCAGAAGATGAGGCGGCGGCAAAAGCCGTCATCGACGCCGACGACGCGGTGGACTACGACTTCAACACCATCAAGCAGATGCTGGCGGCGGAGATCGCCGCCGACCCCGGGCAAAGTGGACGCCGCGCTGGATGTGCTGATGGTCATCAAGTACCTTGAGCGCATCGGCGACCACGCTGTGAACGTCGCCGAGTGGGTGGAGTTCCTGCGCACCGGCCGGTATCACCACGAGAATATGTTCTGAGTTCTGTTTTCCTTTTCTTTTCCTGAAAAGCTGCTGCCCGGGTGTGGGCGGCAGCTTTTGTTTGTGCGCCGAAACTCCGTCTGAAAAATTTTGGAGATTTTTCCCCTCTGGTGCAATTTCCGGCCACGCTGTGTCGTATTATAAGCAGAAGCCTCCCACAGAGGGACGCTTATGAGACCTGAGCGCGGCCCGGCTCCGACATCCCCCTTGTCCCCGGCCGCGCCGCAACGGAGGATACCTATGAGCATCAAGAAATTCCCGCTGGAAGCCCACGGTGTGGCCGTCAGCCGCGCCGAGCTGGTGCAGGCGGCTTTGGATGAGATCACCCAAAATTACCGCGAGGCCAGCCTTTCCAATGTGGCCCGCAGCTACGGCGTCTCTCTGGCCTATGTCAGCGAGTGCGTCCGGGCGCAGACCGGCCGCACTTACAAGGAGCTGCTCCAGAAGCACCGGATGGAGACGGCCGCCCGTCTGCTGCGCCGCAGCGACTGGAACATCCAGCAGATCATCACCTATGTCGGCTACGAGAACACCAGCTATTTCTACCGCCTGTTCCACGAGCGGTACGGCCAGAGCCCCCGTGAGTACCGCCAGAGCCGCGCGGCCCGCACCCGCACCCCGGCCTGAACCGCAAGATCAAGATGCACCAAAAGGCGTCCCGTGCCTTCGGGACGCCTTTTGGTGTCTGTGCATGGAAAAATGATGCAGAGTGTGCTACAATAGAAGCCAGACGTGCGCTGCGGCGCACGGAAAGAGAGGGTGGAAACGGAATGTTTCGTGGAGCACGGCGCTCTGATCTGGAGCAAATTTTAGAGATCTATGCCCATGCCCGGAAAGTAATGGCGGATTCGGGCAACCCGACCCAGTGGGGTGACGACTATCCGCCGAGAGAGATGCTGGAAGAGGACATCGACTCCAACCGGCTGTTCATCTATACGGTCAACGGCCGTCTCGAGGCGGTGTTTGCCTTCATTCTGGGGCCGGACCCCACCTATGCAAAGATCGAGGGCGGCCAGTGGCTCAACGACACCCTGCCCTACGGAACCATCCACCGGCTGGCCTCGGCGGGCCATCGCAAAGGCGTGACGGACGAGGTCATTACATGGTGTCTCGAGCACTGCGAGAGCCTGCGCGCCGACACCCACGAGGACAACAAGATCATGCAGCATCTTCTTGAGAAGAACGGCTTTGCCCGCTGCGGCATCATCTTAGCGGATGACGGCAAGCCCCGCATCGCCTATCAGAAGCTGTCTGCGACTCTGCCTCTGCGGGCAGAATAAGGAGGGACTGGCATGAAGATCACACAGGTAAAGCTGGGCCGTATCTCGACCCCGCTCCGCGTCCCCTTCAAGACAGCGCTGCGCACCGTGAGCAGCGTGGAGGACGTCATCGTTGAGCTGCACACCGACACCGGCGCGGTGGGCTACGGCGAGGCACCTCCCACCGGCGTCATCACCGGCGACACCACCGGTGCCATCATCGGCGCCATCTGTGACCACATCGCTCCGGCCATCCTTGGGCCGCAACCTCGACGAGTTCGAGGATCTGACCGCTGCGGTGCAGAAGGCCCTCGTGCATAACACCAGTGCAAAGGCGGCGGTGGACATGGCCCTGTGGGACCTGCTGGGCCAGAAGTACGGTGCCCCGGTCTACCGGATGCTGGGCGGCGCGCGCAGCAATATCGTGACCGACATCACCATCAGCGTCAACCCGCCGGAGGAGATGGCGCGGGACGCCCGCACGGCCCTCGAGCGGGGCTATGACTGCCTGAAGGTCAAGGTGGGCATCGACCCGGAGTTGGATGTGGCCCGTCTGGCCGCCGTCCGCGAGGCCGTGGGCAAGGACGTCAAGATCCGCATCGACGCCAATCAGGCGTGGAATGCAAAGCAGGCTGTCCGCATCCTCGACCAGATGCAGGAGAAGGGCCTGGACATCGAGTTCGTCGAGCAGCCTGTCCCTGCGGCTGACCTCGAGGGGATGCAGTACGTCACCCGCCACGCCAGCGTGCCGGTGCTGGCCGATGAGAGCGTGTTCAGCCCGGCGGATGCCCTGCGCATCATGCAGACCGGCGCAGCCGACTTTGTGAACATCAAGCTGATGAAGTGCGGCGGCATCACCAACGCCCTCCGCATCGCCTCGGCGGCGGAGGTCTACGGCGTCGAGTGCATGATCGGCTGTATGCTGGAGGCGAAGATCTCCGTCAATGCGGCGGTAGAGCTGGCCTGCGCCAAGAAGATCATCACCAAAGTGGACCTGGACGGCCCGGTGCTCTGCAGCGAGGACCACATCCTCGGCGGCGCGGTCTTCGACGAGAAGAATATCACCGTATCGGATGCACCCGGCATGGGCATCAAGGGCTTCGTTCCCGGCAAAGTGACCTATCTGGACGACTGAAAATAAATAAATGAACTTTCCCCCGGCAGAGTTTCTCTGCCGGGGGATTTTTCTGCCTTGCTGGGTAAAATATCTCAACTTTGTATGCGACACAAACACAGTTTTGCCGGCGGGGCCGGGAGGAAAAGGGAGAAATCGGATGGAACCGCCCGAAATATCTGCGGAAAACCTTTGACTTTTCTGCCGTGTGTGCTATAATAACACTTGTCTTTGGGAAAGAGACAGAAAAGTGTGCGCGGTGTACGCACACATATGGAGGAGTGTTTTGATATGATGAATGGCGTAAAAGCCGTGGCAAAGAAGTACAATGAGGTCAGCCTCATCCTTCGCATCGTCGCCGGTCTGGTCATCGGCGCGGTGCTGGCGCTTGCGGTGCCGGGTGCAGGCTGGGTCGGCGAGCTGGGCAGCCTGTTCGTCGGCGCACTGAAGGGCATCGCTCCGGTGCTGGTGTTCGTCATCGTGGCGAGTGCGCTGGCACAGGGCAGCTCCAAGCTGGACCGCCGCTTTGGCACGGTCATCTGGCTGTATATGCTGACCACCTTCCTTGCGGCTGCTATCGCTTCGATCACCAGCTTCATGTTCCCTGTGTCGGTCGTTCTGGCAGACGCTGCGCAGTCGGACGTGGTGCCGCAGGGTCTGGGCGAGGTGCTGAGCACCCTGCTCACCAACTTTGTCGCCAACCCTGTCAGCGCTCTGATGAGCGGCAACTACATCGGCATCCTGTTCTGGGCCTGCATGTTCGGCCTTGCCATGAAGAACATCGGCTCTGACACCACCAAGAAGTTCCTCGCCGATACCGCCGACGCGGTGTCGCAGGTGGTGCGCTGGATCATCAATCTGGCGCCCTTCGGCATCATGGGTCTGGTGTATACCAACGTGGCAGGCAACGGTCTGGCCATCTTTACCCAGTACGGCAAGCTGCTGGCCCTGCTGGTGGGTACCATGCTCTTCATGGCGTTCATCGTTTCGCCCTTTATCATGTTCCTCTATCTGCGCTGCAATCCCTATCCGCTGGTGTTCCGCTGCCTGAAGGAGTCCGGCCTGACCGCTTTCTTCACCCGCAGCTCTGCGGCCAACATCCCCGTCAACATGGCCCTGTGCGAGAAGCTGGGCCTCGATAAGGATATGTATTCCGTCTCCATCCCTCTGGGCGCTACCATCAATATGGATGGTGCGGCTATCACCATCACCATCATGACGCTGGCTGCGGCCAACACGCTGGGCATCCCCGTGACCCTGCCTGCCGCCATCGTCCTGAGCGCCATGTCCGCTCTGGGTGCCTGCGGCGCTTCCGGCGTGGCCGGCGGCTCTCTGCTGCTCATCCCGATGGCCTGCTCCCTGTTCGGCATCTCCAATGATGTGGCCATGCAGATGGTCGGCGTCGGCTTCATCATCGGCGTGATCCAGGACTCTGTGGAGACTGCGCTGAACTCCGCCGGCGACGTGGAGTTCGCCGCGACCGCCGAGTATCATCAGTGGCTCAAGCAGGGCAAGCCCCTGCCGGCTTTCCTCCGCAAGTAATATGCAAAACAAAATGGCTGGGGCCGCGAGGCTCCAGCCATTGTTTCGTTTTCCGGAAAAGGCTCAGTCGATGACCTTTGCCTTCTGCAGAGCGGTGATGATGAGAGGGATGAGCACCAGCTGTGCGATGATGCCCGGCACAGCGGTGAAGAGCGCACCGGACAGGAAGGCCGAGAACGGGAAGCTCGAGCCGGACAGGCCCGCCAGCACGAAGCGGACCGCGCCCCAGACGAGGCGGCCAGCCACCATGGCTGCCGCGAGGGTGGCGTAGGTCATGGGCAGGGTGTGCTTCACCCGGCGGTAGAGCCAGCCGGAGACAGCACCGTAAGCTGCCAGCTCAAAAGCCATCGAAATGGCGATGGGGAACATCGGGGGCATTCCGAAGAGCACCGAGCGGAGCAGCGGGGCCGCAAAGCCCACAGCCAGACCCCAAGGTCCGCCCAGCACGAAGCCGCAGAGCAGGATGGGGAAATGCATTGGGCAGAGCATATTGCCAACCTGCGGCAGATGGCCCGTCACCATGGGCAGCACGAAGGCCAGCGCCAGAAAGAGTGCGGCCAGCACGACATTGCGGGCCGGAGAGGTGTGTTTCGTTTTCATCGGAGTTCCTCCTTGCAGGCCGCACCGGGACAGAAAAAGGGGCCTGCCCTTGGCAATGCATCCCAAAGGCAGACCCCTTCATGGCGTCTGTTGCAAAAAGTACGGCGGAAAATAAGCGTGCGGCGGGCTTCGGCCCGCAGGCCCGGCTTCCTGCCGGAGATCGTGAAAATTATAGCAGAGTGCCGCAGGATTTGTCAAGACCGCCCCGGACGGGCTGCAAATTGACCAAAAAAGAAAGCGTTTGGAGCAGTTTTTGACCGCCTGTGTACATTTTGCTGAAAGAAGCTTGACCTTTTTGCGCAGAATAGATAATATAAACTTGAATTATAGCGCAATGGGGCGGCGGAAGCTGTGCCTTGCGCGGCTGTATACTTGCAACTTCTGAGGTTCATACGGGAGGACCATCATGACAAATGCAGAAAAGCTTACCCTTGCCAAGCACGCCTGTCACATCCGCATGGGCGTGATCGAGGGAACTCACAGCGCCAAGTGCGGCCATCCGGGCGGCAGTCTGGACATCGCCGAGGTGCTGTCTTATCTCTACTTCGTGGATATGAACATCGACCCCAAGGAGCCGAAAAAGCCGGACCGCGACCGTCTGGTGCTGTCCAAGGGCCACGCCGCTCCGGCGCTCTACGCCACGCTGGCCGAGCGCGGGTTCTTCCCGGTGGAAGACCTCAAGACCCTGCGCAAGATCGGCAGCTACCTGCAGGGCCACCCCAACATGAATGAGACGCCGGGCGTGGATATGTCCACCGGCAGTCTGGGTCAGGGCGTGTCTGCCGCCTGCGGCATGGCTCTGGGCGCAAAGCACAGCGGCAAGCCCATCAATGTCTACACCATCCTCGGCGACGGCGAGGTGGAAGAGGGCGAGTGCTGGGAGGCTTTCATGTTTGCCGCCCACTATAAGCTCTCCAACCTTTGCGTCATGCTGGACCGCAACCACCTCCAGATCGACGGCACTACCGAGACGGTCATGAACAGCGCCCCGCTGGAAGAGAAGCTGAAGGCTTTCAACTTCAACGTCCTGACCATCAACGGCCACGACTACGACCAGATCGAGGCGGCTGTCAAGGCGTTCCACGCTGAGAACGACAAGCCCACCTGCATCATTCTGGACACCGTCAAGGGCACCGGCGTCTCCTTTATGACCAACTCTGTGGATTGGCACGGCAAAGGCCCCAACGACGAAGAGTACGCTGTGGCCATGCAGGAGCTGAACGCAGCCTACGCCGCGCTGGAACAGGAGGACAAGTAAGATGGCAGATGTGAAAATGATCGCTACCCGCGAGAGCTACGGCAATACTCTGAAAGCACTGGCCGCTGAGGGCCACGACGACCTGGTGGTCCTGGACGCTGACCTCGCTGCCGCTACCAAGACCGGTATGTTCCGCAAGGCTTACCCGGACCGCCACTTTGACTGCGGCATCGCCGAGGCCAACATGATGGGCGTCGCCGCCGGCCTGTCCACCATGGGCTATGTTCCCTTCGTGTCCAGCTTTGCGATGTTCGCTGCGGGCCGTGCCTTTGAGCAGATCCGCAACTCCGTGGCCTATCCCCGCCTGAACGTGAAGATCGGCGCTACCCACGGCGGCATCTCCGTCGGTGAGGACGGCGCTTCCCACCAGTGCTGCGAGGACTTCGCCCTCATGCGCAGCCTGCCCGGCATGACCATCATCTGCCCCGCCGACGACGTGGAAGCACGCGCTGCTGTCCGCGCCGCCTATGAGATGCAGGGTTCTGTCTACCTTCGCTTTGGCCGTCTGGCTGTTCCCGTGTTCCACGACGAGGCCAACTATCACTTCGAGATCGGCAAGGGCGAGCAGCTCACCGAGGGCAGTGATATTGCCATTGTGGCCACCGGCCTGATGGTCAACGAGGCCCGCAAGGCCGCTGAGACTCTGGCCGCCGAGGGCATCCACGCCCGCGTCATCAACATCCACACCATCAAGCCTCTGGATGAGGACATCATCCTCAAGGCTGCCAGGGAGTGCGGCAAGATCGTCACTGCCGAGGAGCACAACGTCATCGGCGGTCTGGCAGTGCCGTGCGGGCGTTGAGGATGCCGCGGTAGAGGCCTTCCGCATGGGGCAGCAGGGCGCGGCCTGCCTCGGTGAGGGCCACCTGCGTCGTCGTGCGGCGGAACAGCGCGGCGTCCAGCTCCTTTTCGAGGCTGCGTATCTGGTAGCTCAGGGCGGGCTGGGTGCAGTAGAGCTCCCGCGCGGCGGCGGAGAAATTCAGCGTCCGGCTCACGGTGAGAAAGCAGAGAAGCTGGTGCTCGTTCATGACAAAAAACTCCTTTCCGGCAGCGGGACATCCGTACAGCCTCAGTATAGCAGGAAATAGGGCACTTATAAAGCTTTTTTATCAGGATGCTTAAGATTTTTTAATTCCCTTTTACTTCGTTATATTTTATACTATCTCTCGGAAGAACGATTTTCTGCCTGAAAACGTCGAAAGAAGAAAGAGCAAGGAGCATTCCAGATGAAAAAGATCTCTCGTAAAGGCTTCCTGAAGGTTGCCGCCGCTGCCGCTATGAGCGGCGTTACCGCCAGCGCACTGGCCGCCTGCAACGCAGGCTCTTCCAGCAGCACCGCCGCCTCCACCGGCGAGGCCATCTACACCCCCGGCACTTACACCGGCACCGCCACCGGCATCGGTGAGGTGAAGGTCACCATGACCTTCAGCGAGGACGCCATCACCGACGTGGTCATTGACGCCTCCAACGAGACCGAGAGCATCGGCGGCGTGGCAGCCCCCACCCTGAAGGACGCCCTGATGGCTGCTCAGAGCACCGAGATCGACAACATCTCCGGCGCTACCGTCACCACCAACGCCGTCAAGAAGGCCGCCGCAAGCTGCATCGAGCAGGCAATGGGCGTCCACACTGCAGGCGGCGACACCGCTGCATCTTCCTCCGATGAGGACTGGCTGGGTACCGAGCCGGAGATCGACGAGAGCAAGGTCGCCAAGACCGTTGACGTGGATGTGGCAGTCGTAGGCTGCGGCATCGCAGGCGTTGCCGCCTGCCGCAGCGTCGCCGAGGACGGCGGTCTGGTGGCTGCTTTCGAGAAGGCCGACGGCCCCCAGTGCCGCAGCGGCGAGTACGCCGTCATCAACGGCAAGGTGCAGGCCAAGTGGGGCCGCGACACCTGGACCCGTGAGCAGATCGACGACATCATCGACTCCCACATGGTGGAGAGCACCTATCGCTGCAAGCGCAGCATCATGAGCAAGTGGGCCCACAACATCGGCGACGCCTTCGACTGGTGGGTGGAGGCAAACCCGGAGCTGTACTACGCCGAGACCACCCGCAGCGCTATCCCCGACGAGAGCGCGGACAACTTCCTGATCCCCATCTTCTACCCGCTGCCCGAGCACTACGACTGGAAGCAGGAGCGCTTCCCCTGCTACCCCACTTCCGTCGAGTTCAAGCCCGACCAGCACGTCACCGTCGAGGCCAATATGCAGAAAGCCGTCGACACCGGCAATGTCCAGACCTTCTATGGCTGCTTCGTTGAAAAGCTCATCATGGAGAATGGCCGCTGCGTGGGCCTTTATGCCCGCGATGCCGCCACCGGCGAGTACATCAAGTGCAACGCCTCCAAGGGCGTCATCCTCTCCACTGGCGACTACTCCCAGAACACCAAGATGCTCAAGCACTTCTGCCCCTGAAGTCATCGAGAACAACATCCAGTGCCTGTTCACCAATGTGGATGTGGAGGGCAACTTCACCAACCAGGGCGACGGCATCCAGCTGGGTATGTGGGCCGGCGCTCAGGTGCAGCAGAGCCACGCACCCGATGATCCACCACATGGGCGGCGGCGCCGACCTCGTCCGGTGTGGGCGTTATGGGCAATGCAGGCTTCCTGAATCTGGATCTGAACGGCAAGCGCTTCATGAACGAGGACCTGCCCGGCCAGCAGCTGGAAAACCAGATCGAGCTGCAGAAGAACCGCGAGAGCTGGCAGATCTTCGACTCCAACTGGCCCGAGCAGCTGCCCTATATGCCCGCAGCCCACGGCGGTGCCTGCTACTACGAGGACTACGCCAGCGAGGCGAGGGCCCCAAGAACAACACTACTTACCGCAACTACAAGAGCCCCTATCAGCTGGAAGCTGCTGTGGCCGATGGCCGCGCTGTCAAGGCTGACACGCTGGAAGAGCTGGTGGCAAAGATCTACCCGGACGATACTGCCGCCCAGCAGACCGCTCTGGACTCCATCCAGCGCTACAACGAGCTGGCCAAGGTCGGCTACGATGAGGACTTCCACAAGCCCGCTTCCCGTATGTGGGCAGTCGAGAACGGCCCCTTCTACGCCGACAAGTTCACCACTGCTCTGCTGCTGGTCTGCATCGGAGGCCTCGAGAGCGACAAGGACTGCCACACCTTCGACGCCGACCGCAATGTCATCCCCGGCCTGTACGTCGCCGGCAACATCCAGGGCAACCGCTTTGCCACCGAGTACCCCATCGGCCTGAAGGGCGTCAGCCACTCCATGGCCATGTACTACGGCTACGTCGCCGGCAAGAACGCCCTGAAGGACATCTGAGCCTGACAGCACAATAATATAACCATTCCCCGCCCGGAACAGTATTCTTTCTTCCTGCTCCGGGCTTTTTTGCGCCCCAATGTGACCCGGTTACGGAAAAGCCCCGGCGTTTTGGGTATACTGATGCCATAAGAACAACCACGAACGAACCCTTTCAGGAGGTAGAAATATGGCAGTTGTTACGATCACGAAGGAAAATTTTGAGCAGGAGGTGCTGCAGAGCGCAAAGCCTGTCCTGCTGGACTTCTGGGCCAGCTGGTGCGGCCCCTGCCGGATGCTCAGCCCCATTGTGGACGAAGTGGCCGAGGAGCGCGGCGATGTGAAGGTGGGCAAGGTGAACGTGGACGAGCAGCCGGAGCTGGCCGGGGAGTTCGGCGTGATGAGCATCCCCACCCTGCTGGTGTTCGAGCAGGGCAAGCTGGTGCGTCAGGCCGTGGGTGCCCGTCCCAAGGCCGGTGTGCTGGAGCTGCTGGGGTGAGCCGCCGCTCCGGGAAACTTCTCCCGGAGCAGCGGCTTCTTTGCATTTTAGTTGTTCTCAGTACGCTTGCGATGGTTGCGCAGGTGCATATAGATCGTATTGCGGGAAATGCCCAGCTGCTCGGCCACAAAAACCACCGAGTCCTTCAGCCGGAACATTCCCTTCTGATCCAGTTCCTCTACGATCGCTTTGTTTTTGTTGGAAGGCAGAATGGAATCGTCTGCCATGACCCGTGCACGTACAGGTTCCAGCGCCGAAACGATCAGCTCCTTCGCATCGGCGGCAAAATTCTCCCGCGCGGCCATGGCCTGCACGGTGCCGGGCGTCAGCCCGTCCAGAATGTCGCACAGAGAGGTGTTCAGATACAGATTGATGCAGATCAGGCCGATGATCCGGTCATGTTCGCCGCGCACGGCGATGGTAGTGGATTTGAGCGGTTCCCCTTTTTTGTTCCGGCTGAAATACACCGTAGAGGCCTTGCCGCCCGCAGAGAGCTCGTCCAGCATATCCAGAGCAAGATCGGTGATGGGGGCACCGATCCTGCGGCCGGTGTGCTCGCCGTTGATGATGCCGATCACAGAGTGATCGTAATCTTCCAGCGAGTGCAGCACGATCTCATAGCTGCTGCCAAGATAAGCTGCCAGCCCTTGCAGAGTGGGGATATACGATTTGAGGATCTTTCTGATCTGCCCGTGTCAGTTTCACGGGGCCAATTCCTTTGCCATTGTTCTCTCCTGTCCTTGCCTGATTTCTTACTACCCTTCATTTTAGCACGACACAGGGGAAATTGAAAAGGGGAAAGCGCGAATTTATTTGCGGGGTAGGCCAAAAGCGCGTCCCGAATGCGCTCCAGTGCATCGATCACCTTCTGGTCGTCCTTGTAGACGCCCAGCACGATGCGCAGGTGTCCGGCACCGCCGGGGCCATAGTTGACACCATCGTTCAGCGAGACGCGTGCATGGGTCACCAGATACTGTGCGATCTCGGTGGAATTGCCCAGTTCGAAACATCGATCCAGCCAAGGAAGCCGGACTCCGGCAGCGCCATGTGGACACCGGGCACGCAGTTCAGGATCTCGTAAGCCTTCCGGCGGCGCACCTCATAGGCGCGGGCAAACTCCTGCATGAACTCCGGATGCTCCAGTGCAGCCAGTGCAGCCTTCTGGCCGGAGGTGGAGGTGGCACCGATCACGCCTACGGCGTTGGCGTACATGGAATCCATGATCTGGTCTGAGCAGACGATGTAGCCCACACGCATCCCGCTCAGTCCCATGCCTTTGGAAAAGCTGAAAACGGTCACTGTGCGCTCAAACATGCCCGGAAGAGCCGCTGGGGTCAGGCATTCAGCACCAAAGGTGTAGTCCTCAAAAGCCCTGATCCACAACAAGGATCAGGTCGTGCTCCTGCACAAAATCGGCCAGCGCCTGCAGCGAGGCACGGTTGTAAATGGTGGTGGTGGGGTTGTTGGGGTGGGTCAGCAGCACCATGCGGGTGCGGGCAGTATATTTGGCTTCCAGCTGTGCGCGGCTCAGCTGATAACCGTCCGCAGCATCCAGTTCCACGGCGACCGGCACGCCGCCCATGATCTTTACGTCCAGAAAGTTGTTGGGGTAGCTGGGCGAGGGAATCAACACTTCATCGCCCTGACCCCACAAAAGGCAGGATCGCAAAGTACAGGCCGGAGTCCGAACCGGGCGTGATCAGGATGTTGCGCTCCGGATCCACAGTCAGACCGTTCTGCTGCTTCAGCTTTTTGGCCAGTGCGGCTTTCAGTGCCGGGTCGCCGATCGGCGCGGTGTAGTGCGGTGCGCTCTCGGCGCGCACTGCGTCCAGCCAGGCAGCTGCTACCGGTTCCGGCAGCGAACGATCCGGCATAAAGGGATCCGCCCAGCCCATCAGGGCAACACCCTGCTTTTCCAGATCCTGATATGCACTGCCCACATCGGCCTTTTCCACGGCCTGAAACAGGCCGCCGTTTGCATCGCGGAACGCGGGATCATCTTTTCTTTTTATCGTTTGCATAGCCTTCTCCTATAACCGACAAAACGGGAGCAAACACCGTTACTCCCGTTTTTGTTCTGCGTTTTATTCAGCCTATCACAGAAACCGGAAAATTTCCAGTGCGATCAGGCCTTTTTCTTTTCGTCAGGGTTCCAGAACAGCACGGTCAGCACGGCAGCCACGATAAAGGCGATGACAAAACCGGCCATGACCAGTGCACAGTTCAGAAAGGGGTTTTCGCCGCCGGTGAACATGCCGAAGCTCAGGAAAGACGGGCCGCCCATTGCAAAAAGATTTCAGGTGAAGGGCTGCGGCAAAGCCGCCGCCAACTGCGCCGCCGATGCCGGCAAACAGGAACGGCTTGCCAAGGGGGACCGTGACGCCGTAGACGACCGGCTCCGTGATACCGGTGCAGGCGGCAATGCAGGCAGAAAGGGCGTTGGCCTTCTGATTCTTATCATGGCTCTTGATCCACACGCCGAAGGCGGCACCGGCCTTGGCCGATGTTGGCAGCGCCGGAAGTGGGAGATACGTAGTTGAAGCCCTGTGCGGTCAGCATTTGGGTCAGCACGGGAACCATACCGTGATGGATGCCCAGCAGAACCATGGAGGAGTAGATGCCGCCGTAGACGATGCCGGAGAACACACCGCCGTTCTCAAACAGCCAGTTGACGCCGATGGCCAGCTCTTCACCCAGCCAGTAGGTCAGCGGGCCGACGGTGATCAGGGTGACGGGGTGGCGATCAGGATAGTCAGTGCGGGCACCAGAATGATCTTCAGCGCACCGGGGATGATCTTGTCCAGGAAGCGCTCGATATAGGATGCCACCAGAACGGCAAATACCACCGGCAGCACAGAGGAGGAATAGTTGATCACGCGGAAGGGAATGCCGAGGAAGCTGTAGCTGGACATGCCGTCGGCAATTAGACCGGACCAGGTGGAGGACATCATGCCTGCACAGATGGTCATGGCAACGAACATGTTCATCTTAAATACCTTGGCTGCACTGGCTGCCAGCAGGAAGGGCAGGAAGGTGAAGATGGCCATGGAAATGGCAATGATGGTTTTGAACGTGGGAGCAGAGGAGTCAAAACCCAGCGCCATGAAGATGCAGATGAGTGCGGACAGGAAGCCGCAGCCGGCCAGAGCGGGAACGATGGGGTTGAAGATAGCGGCGACCGTCTCAAAGAAGCGGGTCAGCAGCTTGCCCTTCTTGTTCTTCAGCTCATCCTTCAGATCCAGGTTCTCATCGATGGGGGCTTCCTCGTCCACACCGGCCTGCGCAATAAAGTCCTTGTAAACATTGTTTACTTCAGCACCGATGATGATCTGGGTCTGTGTGCCGTTGTTCACAACGCCCAGCACACCGGGGATCGCCTTCAGAGCGGCTTCATCGATCTTGCTCTTGTCGCGGGTGGTCACACGCAGACGAGTCGCGCAGTGAGTGGCCTGTGCAAGGTTCTCTTTGCCGCCAAGAGCCTGTATCAGAGCCGGGATGGATACCTTTGTTGCCATATTGTTGCCTCCTTATGATTTTGCATTATTCCAAAAAGGCTTTGTGCCTTTTTTGCTTTAATGAGAAGCAATGACTTCAACTTCAACCAGTGCGCCCTTGGGCAGAGACTTCACTGCCACGCAGGAACGAGCCGGCTTTCCGGTAAAGTAGCGGGCGTAGATCTCGTTAAACGCAGCAAAGTCAGCCATGTCTGCAAGGAAACAGGTGGTTTTGACTACGTCCTCAAAGGTGTAGCCTGCAGCCTGCAGCACAGCGCCGATGTTCTTCATCACCTGCTCTGCCTGTGCGGCGATCTGCGGCTCGGCCAGAGCGCCGGTAGCAGGGTCGATGGGCATGGTGCCGGACAGAAACAGCAGGCCGCCAGTCTGAATTGCCTGAGAGTAAGGGCCGATAGCAGCCGGAGCTGCCGGGGTGGAAATGATCGATTCATCGCAATGCCTCCATGTGTATGAATGAAATTTATTTCATTGACATCAGGATAGCATTGCAATAGGGAAATGTCAAGAGAAAATTGAAAAATAATGAACAAATTTTTGCTTTGACAAAAAAATTAGATAAATCGATAAAATATATTGCATTTCATTCGCGCACGTGCTAGAATAAAAATGATGAGCCTGATGGAGACAGGCCGGATTTAGTCAAATTTATTTTACTAAAAAGGAGCTTTGATATGGAACAGTGTCGTAAGAGCTTTCCCGAAGGATTTCTCTGGGGCGGTGCAACGGCGGCCAATCAGGTAGAAGGTGCCTGGGATGCGGACGGCAAAGGCCCGAGCCTTGGCCGATGCAATGGTAGCCGGCACCCATCAGCTGCCGCGCCGCATTACGCTTGAGATCGACGAGAGCCGGAACTATTATCCCAGCCACAGCGGCACCGATTTCTATCACCATTATAAAGAGGACATTGCGCTGTTTGCAGAAATGGGCTTCAAGGTGTATCGGATGTCCATCAACTGGCCGCGCATCTTCCCAAAAGGAACCGAGACGGAGCCCAACGAAGCGGGTCTGCAGTTTTACGATAAGGTATTTGCAGAGCTGAAAAAATACGGCATTGAGCCGCTGGTCACCCTGTATCACAATGAGATGCCGCTGAACATGGTCACTGCGATGGGCGGCTGGGTGGATCGCCGCAGCATCGACTGCTATCTGCGCTTTGCGGAGGTGCTGTTCCGCCGCTATAAAGATGTGGTAAAATACTGGATCCCCTTCAACGAGATCAACGACCTGACCACGGCAGTGGGCAACTGGAACCACGGCGGCATCCTGAACCACGGTACAGAAGATTTCAGCCATCAGGTGGACGACACGGATAAGCGCTACGCAGCCCTGCACAACCAGTTCGTTGCCAGCGCAAAGGCTGTGCTGCTGGGTCGGCAGATCAACCCGGAGTTCCGCTTTGGCACCATGATCGCCACATCACAGTTTATCCGCTCACCTGCCGCCCGGAGGATGTTCTGCTGACCCAGCAGGAGGATCAGCTGCGCAACTGCATGTCCGGCGACGTGCAGTGCAAGGGCGTGTACCCTTATTATGCAAAGCGGTACTTTGAGCGTAATCACATCCACTTTGATGTGGAGCCGGGCGACGAAGAGCTGCTGCGCCGCGGCACAGTGGATTTCTATTCGTTTAGCTATTACATGACCAACTGCGTGACCGCACAGAAGGACGCAGCGCAGGTATCCGGCAACATCATGGGCGGCGCAAAGAACCCCTACCTCAAGGCGACCGAATGGAACTGGCAGATCGACCCGGTGGGTCTGCGCTACACGTTGAACCATGTCTACGACCGTTACGGCCTGCCCATCATGATCACCGAAAACGGCATGGGCGCCCGCGATACCCTGCAGGATGGCCGGGTGCATGACGATTACCGCATCCAGTACCTGCGGGAACACATCGAGCAGATGCGCCTTGCCATCGACGACGGTGTGGAGCTGATTGGCTACACACCCCTGGAGCGCAATGGATCTGGTGAGCGTTTCGACCGGCGAAGTGGAGAAGCGCTATGGCTTTATCTATGTGGATAAGGACAATGCGGGGCAGC